>ERZ1026852.1496-NODE-1496-length-12321-cov-28.916925_pt1 | contig 12321 bp, 9 predicted proteins | sample MGYA00380156_ERZ1026852 | MGnify/ENA primary metagenome ERZ1026852 (study PRJEB33269, sample SAMEA4719792) | human gut metagenome | biome: human-associated habitat; feature: organic feature; material: feces | place: Cameroon | collected 2013-10 ...
ATATTACCACAGATTTCCATTTGTTCCAATGTTGTTAATCGCATTGTTCTTATGTGAAGGTTTTTTTGGCTTGTTTCCTCTTTCTAGGATATTTTTTTTAGTATATTTTATTTTCTTACTATTAGAATATAGAAATGTAACACCTTTTTCAAGACCATTGACCATATTAATGATAAGTATGCTTTTAAGTATGGTTTCGTGTATGTTTTTTCATAATCAAAGCATAATATCCTCTATGGGTGGCTATTGTTCTTATGCCGCCATTAGTATGTTCTTTATCTTGAATCATTTTAAAGTAGAACCAAATTTGATAGAAAAAGTCTTATTTTGGATGTTTCTTATATTCTGTTTATGCTATATTTACCAAATAATGGTTTTACCAAAAGAAATATGGGTAAAAGTAGACGAACACATCAATATGGACTTACCTATATTGTTGCGCCGTGTAAGAATGGTGGGAATGAGCATTGTAGGCTTTGGAGTTTTTCTTTCGCTAAATAAAATTTTAGTAGGAAAAAAAGAATATATTCCTTTCTTCATCTTAGGCTTGACTGTAATACTTCTTTTCGGCTTTCGTACATTATTATTCTTTATCTTAGTATTTTCTTATGTTCTAGTCATCAGAATTTATGGCATTTCCAGTAGGTTGTTGTTGGGATTTGCCTTCTTATTTCTTGTTCTATGGTTGTTCTCGCTTACGCAGTTTGGTCAAGAAATTTTTGGTTTTATGATGGAACGCCAAGATAATAATCAAGACTTCGGTAACAAAGATTATATTCGCTATACGACCCTGTTCTATTATTTCCAAAATCACTTCCAAAATTATTTGGAAATGTTTTTAGGTTCTGGAATACCTGATCGTGGTTCTTCTGGTGCTTATGCTCTTTATTATAAGAAACTTGAGGATTTTGGTATTCATTATTATGATTGGGGTATCTTAGGTATGAGCTGGATGATGGGGTTTTTAAGTCTTGTTGCTATGTGTTGGTATTCTATTAAAGCATTCTTTACAAGAGTGCCCAATGATAAATTATATTTGCCTGTATGGTTTGGATACCTTTTTGCTTGTGGATTTACGTCTGCTGAATTTGTTAGGCAGGGCTGTTTTTTGGTACAAGGAATGGTTTTATATTTAATTACCGAATATAATTATGAAAAAAATTATTATAGTTAATAATGGCTTTTTGCCTCTACCTGCAGTTAAAGGTGGAGCTGTTGAAACCTTAATCAATCTTTTGATTGATGAAAATGAAAAATTTGCTGATTTTCATTTTGAAGTTTACTCAATATATGATAGCAAGGCTGTAGAGCTATCCAAAAAGTATATGCATTCTTCTTTTTGTTATGTAAAAGCTTCAGGAATATCATTCTCTATTAAATTTTTAATGAATAAAATAGGAAATGCGATTTATAACCGTACCATAGGATATTATCATTCTTATCCTTTGCATCGCCAAATTGTTAAGAACGTAAAGAAAGCCCCGAATGAATATGCAGCGATTTTGTTAGAGGGAAGTAGTCTTGATGCCTGTTATTTAAAGAAAAAAACAAGATTGCCTGTAATTCAGAGAATCCATAATACTCCTACTCGCCCTTTGGGAAAATTTGGAATTCAATGTGCAAAAAGTACCGATTTGTATTTGGGAATTTCTAAGTATATTTGTGATGTTCTTTGTGCTGAAGAAGGAAAATATAGCAGCAATATAGAGCTGTTATATAATTCTATCCCTTTCGAGAATTTCAAGAAAAGATTAACCAATGAGGAAAAAATGGCAATTCGAAAGAACTTGGGCTTTGCTGCCAATGATTTCATTGTCATGTTTTCGGGTAGATTGAGAGAATATAAGGGAGTAAAAGAATTGTTGTTGGCTATTGAGAAATGTAAAGATTATTCGCGCGTGAAATTATTGGTAGTTGGTAGTCATATTTTTTCAAGCAATGTCTCTAGTCCTTTTATTGCCTCATTAAAACCAATCATAGAAAGATTAGGTGACAGAGTAAAATTTACAGGCTATGTGAAATATGAGGATATGTATAAGTATTATCAAGTTGCTGATATCTGTTCTTTCCCTTCTACTTGGGAAGAGCCATTTGCACTTACCTGTTTGGAGGGTATAGCAAGTGGAAAACCCGTTGTGATAACAAAATCTGGTGGTATGCCGGAAATGGTTGATGATAAATGCTCTATTATAGTACCGAATGATGCTTCTTTATCCGATAACTTAGCCAAAAATTATATAATGCTTAGCAAGGATAAGGGAAGAATAGAAGCAATGTCAAAGGCTGCTTCTGATAGGGCAGAACTATTCTCTCCAGAGAATCAATACAAATGTTTTGTAAATCTCATGAATAAGTATGTCAAAATATAATATTTTAATACCGTTTTCCAATGCTATAGATCCTACAACAGGTGGTGTGGAACGTGTATATCATAATCTTGTACCAACATTGCGATCTTATGGCTGTAACGTTTATGCCACCTACAATGTCGAGTCCGTTTATGATGAGTCTTCAGTATATACAGAATGCTATTATCTTGGAGACATTTCAATGAACGACCAAAGGTATAGAAGAAAGTGGGCTGAAATTATTCATGATAAGGAGATAAATATTGTAATTTGTCCCTATCCAAATTTGGATGTCTTTGATTATTTTTCTCGACAGAATCAGTTACATGTCTATTTTCATATTCACAATGTTCCGTCAAAAATAATGTATCAAGGTATGTCTTTCCTACCATCTTTTTTAAAAGGTACATGGATCAATAATTTATCAAAAATGATACGTTACAGAATTAGATTTAAAGGCATATTTGATAGAATAAACAAGAATGGGATGAAAGTCATATTACTGTCTGATAAGTTCAGACATGACTTAAAGTCTTTTTGTTCTATTGATGATAAGAATGTTATGGCAATTGCCAATCCTATAATTTTTGATTCGAAATTTGTCGAAAACAATGGGCTTAAGTTAAAGGATAAGTCTATTTTGTATGTAGGAAGAATTAATACCGGGCAGAAGCGTTTTTATTCATTATTGAATATATGGAGTAAACTGCAAACCTTACTTCCTGATTACCGATTGGAAATTGTTGGGGGCGGAGAAGAAAGAGAACATTATGAAAGTAAGGCAAAGGATATGAAGCTCCAGCGCATTTATTTTCATGGCTTTCAAAATCCAAATGAATATTATAAAAAAGCGGATGCTTTTTGTATGGTAAGCAATTATGAGGGATTTCCTATGGTTTTGGCAGAGTCGATGCAATGTGGGTGTGTTCCATTTGCTTTTGATTCTTTTGCCGCATTGTCTGATTTAATTATTAATGGTCAAAATGGTTTTGCAGTACCGCCTTTTAATGAAGATGAATATGTAAAATCAGTGGTTGATTTTTGTAAGAAATCAGAAGGTGAGAAAGAAAATTTACGTGAAGCTTGTATAGCAAAAGCCAGACAATTTTCTGTTGAAAATATAGCAAAGATATGGATGGACGTATTTAATTCTTAATGGTTATGGTAAAAGTAATAAAGTATTTTTATTGTATATTTGAGTCTTTTCTCATCAACAGGGTAATTACCTATCTTCCCTTACATAATTTTCGGAATTTATTGTTTCGATTATGTCGTGTAAAGATAGGGCGAGGAACGAGACTTTATATTGGAACTCATATCAGAATTCCAAAGAACTTAGTAATAGGTAGCAATTGTAATATTTTAAACGATGTGTTCCTTGATGCTGCTGGGGGATTGACTATTGGAAATGATGTTAGTATTAGTTTCCGTTCATTGATATTAACTGGTGGTCATGATGTTAATGACCCTTATTTTAGGGCAGAACATCAGCCTATAAAAATAAATGATCATGTCTGGATTGGTTCTAATGCAACTCTACTAAAAGGAATTACAATTGGAGAAGGTGCCGTTGTTTGTGCTGGTGCTGTTGTAACTAAAGATGTGCCACCATTTACTATAGTTGGTGGAGTGCCAGCCAAAGTTATCGGAAAAAGGGACCGTGGACTTGTCAGACAGGTCGAAATTCTATCTGGATATAAAAGATTTAATTTACAATAATCGATATAGATAAAATATAGCAATATATGAAACCAACTTTAGCATATCTCAACGTGGCAACTCTTGCAGAGACGGATGTTACGATTTTGGGTTATTTGACACGAGAGTTTAATGTCCATTGGTTTGTTATTTATGAACCAAACAAGGATAGTTCTTTAAATATAGAAACGATTAAAAAGTTTGCAGAGAACAATGGAATAATCCTTCATGTTCATACAAGAACTTTCAGAATTCGAAGTGTAAAGAATTGGGCATATTATTATCATTTATACAAGGCTGTCCTGCGTATAAAGCCAAGTCTTATTTATCACTGTAACACAGAACCATATTGGGCGTGCTTTTTCTTGTTCGGCAGAAAAAGTAAGGTGATAATGGGCTTGCATGATGTTGACCCTCATTCTTCAAGAAGAGGAATCGCATCAAATTTTAAAAGAATGTTTAATAGTTTTGTTAGAACAATATTTCCACACCATGTTGTTTTTTCAAAGAATCAAAAAGACTTATATGAAAAAATGTATGGGAAAGAAGTGGAGAATTTGGGGATGAGTTGTAAGGACTTTGGGCATCCAACAGTGGTTACACCAGATATAAAAGAAGGGGTAAAATTGTTGTTCTTCGGAACCATATCGCATTACAAGGGACTTGATTTACTAATTAAGGCTCTTGAAAGTATCATTTCATCAGGTGTTTCAAATATTTATTTAACAATTGCCGGTAAAGGTAACGACAAAGAATGGAATGAGTTTTATCTTCCTCTCATTAAGTCTAAGGATCATTATAACATACAATATAGATATTTGGACAGTAATGAGATTCCTAATTTGGTAGCAAGTCATCATTTTATGATTCTTCCTTATCGTGATGCAACTCAGTCGGGGCCAGTATTAATCGCTGCTAATTATTGTATGCCCCTTATTGCACCAAATTATGGCTGTTTCGCAGATACTTATGATAAGTCTTCAGCTATTCTTTACCCACAAGGAGAGCTAAAACAAGCTCTTCTTAAAGTTTCAAAAATAACGCCGAGTGGATATGAAGCATTGAAAACTTCATGCAAGAAGGTAAAAGAAAACAATAGTGAAGAGGCTGTTGCTGAGAGTTTTATTCATTATTTTAAAAATTTCTTAGATGATTAATTTATGGGATTTAAGGCTAAAGTATTATATGATTTGAATGTTCTACGCTTACGTTATTGGCAAAAGAACAAGAATCTAATAGAACCGTTGTATAAAAATATATCTGGTGAAAGTCACCATCCAAGTATGGTAATATGTATGTGTGACGGACGTTTTAGGAGTGGAGGACTTGGTGACAGAATACATGGTATTTTGTCTTTATATAAGTTCTGCAAAGATAAGAATCTTTCTTTTAAGGTAAATTTTTGTGAGCCTTTTAGATTGAAAGAATATCTTGCACCCAATAAATATGATTGGGATATAGACCCAGATGATTTGTGCTATGATCTTCATGGTACAGTTCCTATGTTGATATCATGTAGTTTTAAATCTAATGATGGCACTCAACAACAGGAGGCAAATTTTATGTATCGCTATCTTGAAAGTAAAATTAATAAAGGTAGTAAAAAAGAGTATCATATTTATACCAATATGCATTATGCTTGTCGACCTGATATGTATTCAGGTTTATTCCATGAACTGTTCAAGCCAACGAAACCGCTTATAGATGCCGTTGAATGGAATAAAAAACGAATAGGTGGTAAATATATTTCTGTAACTTTAAGGTTCCAAAATTTGTTAGGTGATTTTTCTGAAGGAAAATATCCAACACTCTCTGACAAGGAGCAAGAACAACTTATAAAAAAAGTAAAAGGTAAAATAGAGGAACTTCATAATGAGTTGCATACCAACATGAAAATCCTCGTTACCAGTGACTCCAGAAAATTTTTAAACGAAATTGATAAAGAAGAATGGAGTTATACAATTCCTGGAAAACTTGTACACATGAGTTACACACCTGTACATAACTTTGAAACTCATTTGAAAAGTTTTGTTGATTTATTAGTTCTTTCTGAAGCAGAAAAACTATATCTTTTAGTCACGGGGGATATGTTTCATAGTGGTTTTGCCGAAAGTGCTTCGTTGATAAATAATAAGCCTTATGAGGAAATAATATTCTAAAATCATAAACTATGATAAAAAGATCTTTTAGTATTATTGTTCCATGTTATAAGGTAACAGACTTTCTACCTCAGTGTGTAGAGAGTCTGATGAATCAAACCTACAAGGATATTGAAATTATCCTTGTGGATGATGGGTCACCAGATGATACCGGTAAACTTTGTGATGAATATGCCAAGAAGGATCATCGTATCAAGGTTGTGCATAAGCAGAATGGAGGATTGGTTTCTGCCCGAAATGCTGGTTTTGATGTTGCCACTGGTGATTGGATGATGTATGTTGATGGTGATGATTGGCTAGATGCTGATTGCTGTCAGGTTATGCTCGATGCCGTAGCGGACAAGCCTGATGTTGACATCGTCTTTTGGAAGTGTATCCAAGAACTGGGAGAACATTCTATAAAGGGGAAATGGGAGTGGCCTTGTCAAGAGGCACAGAAACTATATTGCGGTGATGAGTGTAAGGAACTGGCCCGAAATACTTTGGTGTATAAGTCTGGTATCGCTACAGCTTATTGCAAGATGATACGTGCTGATTATGCCAGAAAGTATCATATCAAGCATGATGATAGTTTGCGTCAGGGTGCAGAAGGACTGGAGTTTTCTCTTCGTGCTTTCTATCATGCCAATAAAGCTCTTTATGTCAACAACTATTCTTATCACTATCTTTTCAATCCTAATTCTATCTCAAAGAAAGTGGATGAAAAAAATACGAGATATCTGTTGGATTGCCTGAATGTAATCCAGAAGGACATCGAGCATTTTGACCGTAAGGATGATTTTATTCAGACTCTTTATCAGCGTGTTGCTTATATTGTTATAGCTATCGCAATGAGTACTTATTTCCATCCTTCGAATAAGGATTCCCTGTGGACTAAGGTATCTAAATATGCTGCGGTAATTAAGAACAATCAGCTGCTGAAAGATTCCATCTATAAGTGCTGCACAGAAGGAATGGATAAACAGCGTAAACTTACTTTGTTCTTTATCAGAAAGAAAATGTATTTCATGCTGGCTCTGGTAGCTTGGGCAAAACAGTTTATGCTGAAAAGAGGTAAATATAATTATTGATGATTTTTGTATGAAGAATAAAATAGCACTTGTAACTTGCTACTTCCAACCTAATTATGGAAGTCAGCTCCAGGCTTATGCCACTCAGAAGTTCTTTGATGATATTCATGTTCCTAATGAGACCATCATGATTGATGGCTTGAAGGGTGAAATCAACAAGGCAAAGTATAAGTACTTTTTGAGCAAGATATTTGATGCCAATACAATCAAGGATAAATGGGCCACGGTGAAGAAGGTGATAGCTAAGAAAAGTAATCATACTTATGCTTCACATCTTGTAGAGCGTTATAATATGTTTGATACTTTCGCTCTGCATGAATTTCATCTATCGAAGCGTTATGGTTCCTTTGCTGAATTGAGTAAGGCTGCTCATGACTATCAGATGTTTGTTGTTGGTAGTGATCAGCTATGGTTGCCTTCCAATATTGCAGCCAACTATTATACCTTGAACTTTGTGCCAAGAGAGGTGCCAAAGATGGCACTTGCAACAAGTTTTGGTATATCCCAGTTGCCTACAGCTCAGGCAAAGTTGGCTAAGGAGTTTCTGCCTCGTATCGACTATTGCTCTGTTCGTGAGGTAAGTGGCCAAAAGCTTATCAAGAATTTGATAGGAAGAGATGTACCTGTGGTATGTGACCCTACGATTTTGTTTACAGCTGAGGAATGGGGTGAAGGTATCAGTAAGGAGCGATTCATAAAGGAGAAATATCTGCTTTGCTATTTCTTAGGTAATAATCCTATCCAGCGAGAGTTTGTTAAGAAGGTTAAGGCTTTGACGGGATATAAGATTGTACAACTGCAGCATTGTGATGAGTTTATCGCCAGTGATGAGAATTTCCCAGATAAGGCTCCATACAATGTTGGTCCGAAAGAGTTTATTCGATTGATTCGTGATGCTGAGTATGTGTTTACCGATTCATTCCATTGCTCTGTATTCTCTATGCTTCATGCCAAGAAGTTCTTCACATTCCGTAGATATAACAACGATAGTATTGTTTCTACCAATGGTCGTATCTATTCTTTACTTTCTTTGGTGGGTGAAGAGAAACGCTTGTTGAAGGGGGATGAAGAGCTAAAGGATATGTTGGCTATGGATATAGACTATAAGAAGGTTCATGAGAAGTTGGCGGAATTGCGTCAGTTTACCAAGAACTTTGTTTTTGATGCATTAGATAAATCTGGTATCAAATATGATAGAGATTAAAGATAAAAAGGATTGCTGCGGCTGTTGGGCATGTGAAAATGCATGTCCAAAACATTGCATTTCGATGGTAGAGGATATGGAAGGTTTCCGTTATCCTCAGGTAGATATGGGTTCCTGCATCGACTGCCATCTGTGTGAGAAGGTGTGTCCTGTAATCAATGCCAAGGCTGATGTTGCCAAGGAGCAAAAGGCTTTCCTGTTGCAGCACAAGGATGAGAAGGTATTGCATGAAAGTGCTTCTGGTGGCGCTTTTACTGCAATAGCTTCATACGTTCTGGAACGTGGAGGTGTTGTATTTGGCGCAGCTTATGACAAGGATTTTCAGGTAACTCATCAATATGTTGAGACATACGAGGATTTGAAAATCTTCAGAAACAGCAAGTATGTACAGAGTTTGATGGGCAATGCCTATCAGAAGGCTAAGGAGTTCTTGAAACAGGGAAGAATGGTATGCTTCAGTGGTACTCCATGTCAGCTGGAAGGACTGTTGAACTATCTTCGAAAGCCATACGAAAATCTTGTAACTGTGGATGTGATGTGTCATTCTATCACCTCTCCTAAGATTTTCCGCATGTATGTGGAAATGCAAAAGGAGAAGTATGGAGATGATATAGAGAACATTATGTTCCGTGATAAAAAGCCATACGGATATAAGTATTCTTCTATGAGTGTGTACAGAGGAGGAAAGCAGGTGTATAAGGAAGGCGTGGAAACCGATGTGTATCTGCGTTCATTCTTCTGCGATATGAATGTACGCCCTAGTTGTTTCGACTGCAAATTCAAGAAGCAGCATCATCAGACAGACTTTACTATATGGGATTGCTTCGATGTGCGCAAGTTTAGTAAGGAGATGGATAATGACAAGGGTGTTACTCGTATCTTGGCTAACACCGACAAAGCAAATCAGATTTTATTGGATATGAATAAGGTAGCAAGAATCATTGAGATTCCTGTAGGAGATGCTGTGTCTGGTGTTAAAGAGATGTTGCATTCTGTCAAGATGAATCCTCGAAGAAGTGCATTCTATCAGGAGTGCTCAGAAGGACTCGGGGGGGGTAAAATTTTGCAAAAATATTTCCCTGTATCAACAAGAGCTATATTGGAAAAGAATATCCGTGTAGCGTTGTGCAGGTTAGGTATTTATTCGTTCATAAAACGGTTTGCAAAATCCATCATTAAAGATTTGAAGCGTTCATAGGTTCTTATTCTTTATCATCTAGTTTTGATTTTGCATACCGCAAAAAATCAAAAGATAGATGATAGAGATTAAAGATAAGAAGGATTGCTGTGGCTGTTGGGCATGTGAAAACGCATGTCCAAAGCATTGCATCTCAATGGTAGAGGATAAGGAAGGGTTCCGTTATCCCCAGGTGGATATGGATTCCTGTATAGACTGCCATCTGTGTGAGAAGGTGTGCCCAATTATAAATGTTAAACCTGAGGAGGAAAAGCCTCAGAAAGGTTATCTGCTTCAGAACAAAGATGCTAAGGTACTTTCGGAAAGTACATCGGGAGGAGCATATACTGCTATAGCCAAATATGTATTAAAACAAGGTGGCGTAGTATTTGGCGCAGCTCTTAATGAACATAATGAGGCAAGACACATCTATATAGAAAGCGAGGAGGAGCTTTGGAAGTTCAGAAATAGTAAGTATGTACAGAGTCTGATAGGGGATGCTTATCAACAGGCTAAGGAGTTTCTGAAGCAAGGTCGTTTGGTATGTTTCAGTGGTACTCCATGTCAGATGGAAGGTTTGGTGTCATATCTTAGAACGCCATACGATAATCTGATAATCGTGGATGTGGTTTGTAGAGCGGTTCCTTCACCTAAAGTACTACGTAAATATATAGAATATCAAGGCTTGACATACGGAGATGACTTAAAGAATCTGAAGTTTAGAGATAAGAAATTCTATGGTTATAAGTATTCGAATATGAGTTTCGACTCGGTGAAAGGATCTTATCATGCAGGTATTGATACCGATCCTTGGCTCCGTTCATTCTTCTCTGGCATCAATGTAAGACCAAGCTGTTATGCTTGTAGATTCAAGAAGCAGTATCGTGTGACAGACTTCACTATATGGGACTGCTTCGAGGTGTACCAGTACAGTAAAGAATTGGATAATGATAAAGGTGTAACTAAAGTTCTTGTTCATTCAGTCAAGGCTGGAGAAATCATGAAAGCCATAGAAGCTGATGCCTATATAAAAGAGGTAGGTGTTGATAAGTTGATAGCTGGTGTTCATGAGTTGACTGCTCAGCCAAAGAACAATCCAAAGCGCCAGGCTTTCTTTGAAGATTTAGACAACCTTTCGTCAAAGGAGTGTTTCGATAAATACTTTCCTGTTACTTTCAGAACCAAGATGGAAAAGCATATTAGAATCTTAATGTTGCAGCTAGGAATCTATAAGCAATTCCGTATGCTGGTGAAGAAGATAGTGGGGGAAGTGAAGAGATAAAGAAATTATGGATACAATTGATATTTCTCAAAACATTCAAGACTTCAAACAGGTGTTTGAAAATGAGAGTAGAATCATCTTCTCTGCTAGGTTTGGAGATGGTAAGTCTTACTTTCTGAATGAGTTCATAAAAAGCTATGATGAAAAGAAGAATGATTTCTATTTCATCACTCTCCATCCTGTAAACTACGTGGTTGAGGAGAATCGGGATGTCATTGAGTATATCAAGCGTGACATTCTGTTTCAACTCATAAAGGATGATCGTATCTATGACTTTAAAGAAGGGTATGATAAGATATTTGATGCGGTATGCAACAAAGAGTCTTTGTTTAAGCTGGCTGACTTTGCTGCTTCTATCATTCCTGTAGACGATTTGAAAGATGGGTATGAGGCATTGAAAACCTTGGTTTCAACCATTCATAGGAAATATAAGGGTCAAGATGTTCTTCATGTAGTAGATGATTACCTCAATGGATTTTATGGAAAGTCGGGTAGTATCAGCGAATGTGATGCTTTTACTTATCTTATCCAGAAGTCTTTGGAGCAGATGATGGCTAAGTCTGTTTTGATTATTGAAGATTTGGACAGAATAGATCCTGCTCATCTTTTCCGCATCATGAATGTCTTATCCTCTCAGGTTGATAATCCCTATTACTCGAAGGTTCCTAATGGTAACAAGTTCGGCTTTAATAAGATTATCCTTGTAATGGATTACGAGATAGCCCGTCATCTCTTCCACCATTTCTATGGTAAAGAGGCGAACTATGAGGGGTATATGAATAAGTTCCTGAACACCCTGCCCTATTCGTATTCTATAAAAGAAGAGGCGCATAGGCAAGTTGAAGCTAAACTCTTGGATATATGTAAAACAGATGAGGTTTTGAGACTAGAACAAAAACTATCTAGTGATATTAAGGATAGTATCTCTGTACCATTATCGATTTACCACCTATCAGTAAGGCGTAGTAAAGAATTCCTTGATACTGATATAAATTCACTATTTAGAAATAAATGGCAGAATGGTGAATACACAATTCCAACCGATATTGCTTGGGTGAGAATTTTAGTTTGCCTTCGTTTTCTGATGGTGGATAAATCTGTATTTTTCATTATGGAAGCAATGATTCATGGATTTACAGATTTGCAAATAGCAAAATTGGCAATACCTTTCTTTATCGCAAAAAGTGGTGAAAACTACTTTTATATAGATATAAAGTATTCAACTTATTTAATTAGGTATGATGTAATACTTAAAAGGGTAAACACTGAAGAATGTAGACGAATACCAAATGAACAAAAAATAAGTATAGCTGATATTAAAAGGTTATTGTATGATGTTCGGAATAGTGTATGTAATCTCTGTCTCTTATACACATCTGACGC
>ERZ1026852.1499-NODE-1499-length-12295-cov-13.747631_pt1 | contig 12295 bp, 9 predicted proteins | sample MGYA00380156_ERZ1026852 | MGnify/ENA primary metagenome ERZ1026852 (study PRJEB33269, sample SAMEA4719792) | human gut metagenome | biome: human-associated habitat; feature: organic feature; material: feces | place: Cameroon | collected 2013-10 ...
CCTACAAAGAAACAAGACCGAATCAGGCCATTCTTACTACCGCTGAATAGTTACGTCATTTTAAGCATATCGGAATAGAACGTCTTGATATAAATAAAATGATGAAAAATAAGCGCATAGCTAATCTTGTCTTTGACAGCTCATTCTATGAGATTAGACGACAACTTGAATATAAATCAAAACTTTATAAAACAAAAGTTGTAAAAGCAAATATATATTTTCCGTCATCTAAGACTTGCTCATGTTGTGGTAATGTAAAAAGAACGTTGACTTGGAATGATAGAATTTATAGGTGTGATTGTTGTGGTATCGTAATGGATAGAGACTTAAACGCATCTTTGAATTTGAGAAACTTATGTAGAATAGAAAAAATAGGGCGGGGCTCGTCCGAATTTACGCCTGAGGACTTAGCGGCTCTGCAATCGTTTTTCGATAGAAATGAGATTGCAACCAGTAAGATTGAGACAGGAAATCAACATGGTTTAAAATACTAAATCTGTAAGTTTGATAGGCCAAGAGCCAGATTATGTTGTGGATTTTATAGTTTAATTATATAAAAACTCAGGAAGTGGTATTTTATAGTGCCACTTCCTTTTATTTTATATGTTTTTATTGTCCTTGTGTCCCACATGCCATTTACTGCAGGTCCTACACCGATACACCGTATATCCCTGTGCTTTGAGCTTCGGATTCTCTTGCAAGAACTCCCAAGCATCATCCTCATTCTCGTAGGCCTCCTTCGCCTTCCATGAGCGTTGCTTGCGTGTGTAGTGTTCAGGGTCCGGCTTGAACGGCGGCACCTTGTTGAAGTACTTCTTCATTTTTGAGTTTTGGTTTTTGAGTTGGTCGGCAAGCCGATTTTGAGTTATCCAATTTTGAATTTTTGTGTTCTTTTGTTTTTTCTGCTGTTCTATCCCCGTCAGTTGAACCATTTAACAGTAGTCTCGCCCTTATATCCCTTCTCCCACACAAACCATGCGTAGGCGGCGGCGCTGCCCTTTATTGCGTTGAAGTCGCCATTGGGAGCGCATTTCAGTCTTGACGAACTTACCCAAACGCGAATGGGGGGGGTAGAACGGAACAGTGAGCGACGCGCCTTACCTTCGAGAAACGTCAGCTTGAGGAACATCGCCACCTTCTTGCCTTCGGGAATGATGCTCAGAGCCTTCTCCACAAACTCCTGCGCGAATTTGTAGGGTGGGTTGGTAACGATATTGCCGTCCCACGCTAAGTTGTCAATAGCGAGGAAGTCAGCCACCTCGCCGTACCCTCTATCCACAAGGTCGCGACTCACAACCTCATACCCTGCCTTTTTCAGCACCTCGCTCATGTGTCCCTCGCCGCACGAAGGTTCTAATATTCTCCCCTCGAACTTCTCCAACTTGCAGAGCCATTCCGTAGCCTTGGGCTCTGTTGCATAATCCTCCCGCTGTCGTTCTCCATCAGCATGGTTGCTCGCTCCCAACGTCTTGAACACGGCAGCCGAGCCACCTACCCAGTCCTTAGCCATTGCGAGCCTCCTTTTCGTTTAGTTTGTTGTTCATATTGTGTGTTGTTTTGTGCTATTTATAATGTCAAGTCAATGCCAAACTCTCTTTCGAGAAATTCCTTCCAGTCCGGTTTGCCGAACAGCGAGACGTTAGCCTTCTGCCAATCTTTTTCACGAGGATAGAACACGTCACGCACAAACCATTCGTACACGTTGTCGTAGCGTTGACGAACCTTTGCGTCGGGATGGTTGTCCCAGAAACGTTGTCCGGCACGCAGATAACATCGAGCCATGCGAGGCTTCTCCTTGAAGTAGATGATGCGCTTGCGCTCCGTAGCAAGTGGGCAACACATACAGCCGAGGCGTTTCGACACGTCGATTTGCCCCTCCCGATTGGTATAATAGACCGGAGCGAGCGTCAGCTGGCGGTCTTCTATGAAAGCTAATACATCATCGTCCGTCCAGTCGAGGATAGGGTAGATGGCTTCTACATGGTTAGCCTCCGTCTTGCGACCATACCAACGACATTCCGTAGGCTCGTTGTATCGCTCGTTGCGCTTCGAACTCTCCGACTTCCTTACGCCCATGATGCACTTATCCATCACCTTGTATTCCTTCAGTTTCTCGCAGCAGAATCGCGAGAAGCGGTTAGGAAAGCCCTTTTTGGCTACGAGTTGGAAGAACGACTCCTTCGGTCTGCGTATTTCGGCACCCATACGCGCCACATGAGCAATCGTGCCAGGCGGGTCAATCGTAGTGTTGCGGTAGATGGCACGGTAGCGGATGCCAGCCTCCTTAGCCAGTTGCAGAATCACATCCGAGTCTTTGCCACCCGAATACGCCACCTCTATCTCTCCGTCATACCCATTCTGTACACCTCGCAGCAACCGAATGGCACGGTCAATCTTCTTCTGTAAATCCTCTGTTATCATATCGTTGTTTTGTTACTCATTTTTCAATGTGCTAACACATTCGATGAAAAGGGCTGACCCTTTCGTTTCAATGTGCCGACACATTCAATGAAAACTATCGGTACTTTTGATGAAAACTGTCGGCACATCGTTTTTGTTTGTCTATAGGTATAGGCATTCCTCAAACCTAATAGATACTTCTATTTATGCTGAATAGATACTTCTATTATATGGGAGGATATACTTCTCCTATGTTTCGACAACTTCATTCCTCACCCTCCGTAGGCTCAAAATTCGTCAATTCGCTTAATTCGTTGTTTCCGCGTCTGAGCGCATCATCCGAATCCTTCTCCTCCATATACTCGAAGTAGTCCGGCTCTTCCGGCTTCCCACCACTCAGTAGTTCTTCATCCTCAATCTCCTGAAGGTCCTTGGTGGTAAGACCATACTTGCGGGCCATGCGCTGCTTCTCCTCGTCGGTGTAGTTGATGCGGTCGCGCTTGACGATGCTCACGTCTTGCGTGATGGCAATGCGACTCATATCCGGCATCTCGTCCGTAGCGTCGCGCTCCTCGTCGAAATCTTTGTAGATCTTGCCCAACGCCTCCATGCCCTTAGCCACGGCGCGGTCGTTGTTCTGCTGCTTGCCCGTGCGGATAAGCCATTCAGCCGATGAAAGGAACATCGCTTTATGACGTGGGCTTTCGTCCGTCTGGAAGAAGCTGATAATATGATTGCATACCGTTACGTCGTTGTTGAGTTCCGTAACAGTGCGCGGACGGATATTCCCTTCGTCGTCGAGCGAAATCTTCAGTGCAAGCATCATGGCCTGCGCCTCCACGTTGCCCTGCGCAGCCTGATTGAAAAATATCTCGTAGTCGCGTCGGGCGATATTGCGGCACACGGTATGCGGATCAATATCCTTGTTTTGTTGCCACCTCATGTAAAATTCGAAGCACATCTGCATGCGGTAGCGTTGCTCCAGCTTAGGAAACGCCTTCTCAATGGATGTGCCGTAGCTCAGCCACTTGTCTATACGGGCGAGCGTGTTTTGTGTAAGTCCTGACATATCATCTTTATTTTTTTAAAACAACGAATTTCACGAATTTCACTAATATTTTAGTTTGTATAGCCTATGCCGAATGCAGACTATTTTTGTTCGTGTTATTCGTGTCATTAGTTGTTTTTCTTTCTCTAAAGTTACGATATTCCCCGTACCCCATGTGGACATCCTCAATCTCCCCGTACCCCCATCATGTCCGCTGTGCGTAGCACCTTATAGCTATCTTTGTGCTATCAAACAAGGATAACAACACAAAAACAACACAACTATGCAGAACCCTTTTTATGTTTCGCGAGCCATTGCCGCAGTGCTCGGCTTGCTCTGGTGCCACATTGAACCATCAATCAATTTCATCACCGTGTGCTTCTTCGCCCTAATCATCGACTGCTACACGGCATGGCGTTGCAACCGTCGTATATACGCAAAGTATCGAGAGGAGATAAAGCGCAACCCTAAGTGCAAGATGGACGGTAAGCTGCGCTCAAAGAAGATGGCAAAGATGGTATGGACATTTTCCGTGCTCATTATGTGCATCTGCCTCGCCTCGTATCTCGACCGCAACATCCTCGGCTACATGAACACCCACCTCGCCAACCAACTCACTGCCATGTACTGCCTCGTTCAGTTCGTCAGCATACTTGAAAACGAGAGCACCTGCAACGGCGCGGCATGGGCGAGAGTGCTGCAAAAGATTGTGGCAGACAAGACCGAGCGACACTTCAACGTAAAGCTGAAGGAGCTGATGAAGGACAAGGAAGAGAAGGAGACTTCGGAAGAAACAGTGAAAGAGTAATAAATCATCGGATGAAACGGACAAAGCAGACTTTTCGTTGAGATAATCACGTCTGTTGAGTCTGTTTCATTCGATGACAATAAAACATCATCCGATGATAATAAAATTCAGTTGACTATGACAATAAGCAATATTCTTGAGCACTGGGCTTCTATCTACAAGCCCCTGTCTCACCACCCCGAGAGCGAGCGTCTTGAGGACCAGAGTTTCTTTCGCATCCGCTATATCGACCTCGAAAACATATTCTCGCGCAACGCCAACATCATCCACTCGCCGTGTATGCTCCAGAGCGTAATCACTACGGGAGAACTCGTTGATGCTCGCAAGGCGGTAGTATCTCACCAAGTGTGGTTTCTTTCGAAAATGAAAGACGATCCACAGATCCTCGGTCGTTACAGCGGCACACAGCTTGAACGTGTCACAAGCGACCTTGTGGAGTATTGCGAGCAACTTGTGTCATGGCTCTTTGAGGTGAAACGCACAGGCGTCTGCCCCGTCACTAAGCGCAGCTTTGCTGACGACGCACAGCTCCTTGCCGAACTTCGCAGTATCGACCCCGAATCGGTGTCGTTTGGCGTTATGCCAGACATCTATGCTAACCAGTGGCTCATAGCAGGAGTGGACTGGAAGAGTCTCAAACCGCTTTATTCTTTTCAATGTGGCATGAACGGGCAGTATATTCTGCCCAAGGACAATAGCGAAGGATAGGAGGTAGATTATGGCAAGATTTATCTCTCCAGTACAATCACCCTTCGCTCCACTGTCGCGTATCGCTCCGTTGTATCTCAGCCAGACCCTCATGGATCTTGAAGCAAACATGCAGGCACAGCGTATTTATCCGACTGAGGTATATCGTGGCTACGAGGAGATAAACCAATATCGAAGGGAGCACGGCATGTGGTGGTCTACGGGTGAAGGCGCAAAATCATTCGACGGGCATATCTACCAGGCAGACGATTCCTCGGGACTGCTCACGGTAGGCATACGCTACAATGATTATCTGCGATACGTTGACCTTGGTGTCGGCTTGACTGGACATCCATCCGACCCTGCTGCCCATATTACAGCAGACGTGGTAGACCGCCAACGTCCGGCAAGAAACGCCAAGCGTTACATTCGCGGCAAGTGGAATCGTAGGCAGGGTAAGTCTCACCGTCCTGCCATCCTGCGAACCATTCGCCGACTGCGTGACCGCTACCGCAACTATCTTGCCGACTTCTACGGCTACCAAGGAGCTATTGACATTATACAAGCTCTCGAAGGCTTTGGCGAACACGCAAAGTCTACATTCTAAACACTAACACAACACAAAAACAGTTATGGCAAATTTGAAGACCGAAGTAATCCTCACGATGAACGGCAAAGCTGCTATTCAGGTGCTCGAAGCTCTGAGAGACAAGGCCAAGTCGGTTAGAGAGGAAATAGACAATCTCGACGAGAAAGCCCCCGATTTCAAGCAGCGCAAAGCAGGACTGGAAGAAGTGTATAAGGCTTTGCAGTCGGCAGAGACGGATGTTATAAAGGGCACGGAACGACTTGACCATGCCCTTCAGAATCTTACGTCAACTTCTCTTCAGAATCTCCGTAAGGCTTTGGGCGACGGTCGCCGTCAGTTGCAAAGTCTGTCTGAAGACGAACTGAAGGAAAACGAGGAAATACGCAAGAAGACGAAGCAGGTGGGCGATCAGGTGCGCTTGCTTGAAGGTCAGTACGTCAAGATTGCTGACGGACTGAAGAACGTAAAGAACCAGTCGGACCAATGGCTCGACAAAGCCATCAAGCAGCAGCGTGACCTCGTAGGCTCATTAGAAAAATCGGATGCCTCGTATCAGCAGAACCTCGCCACATTGAAGCAGTTGGAGGCAGAGGAAGACAGACGCAAGGGCAAGATGTCTGTATCAGAAGCACGTCAGACCGTGAGCGACGATAATGCTTCTGCTTCAGACTTACGCCGAGCTAAGGCTACGCTTACGGAAGCTCGGGATAAAACGGCCATTGGCAAGACTGGTGAAATTGACGCTTACAACCGCGACCTTCAGGAGATAGAAAAGCGACTGGAGGCCGTGTCGGGCAAAGCGCAGAAGGTGGCAATGAGTTGGAACGAGGCGAAACAGGTATTGGCTGCACCAAACAAGGCTACTGGCGAGGACATTAAGCGTGCAATGGATGCAATACAGCAGAAGATACAACAACTTCCCGCTGGCAGCAAGTATGTGGCTGATCTCCGTCGTCATTACTCCATGCTCGAACAGACGCTCAAAGGTACTCGCATGTCACAGATGGCTCTTAACGACATTCTCACTCGCAGTAAGCAAGGCAAGGCATCCATCGACGAGCTGCGCCGTGCTTACAAGCAACTGGAGGAAGAGTTGAACCAACTCAACACCAAGAGCAAAGAGTTTGCCGACAAACAGAAGTCGATGAAAGAGTTGAAGAAGCACATCGACGAGGTGACTGGTGCGGCAAACAAGCAGGGAGGGGCATGGCATACAGCTTTGAAGAACCTTACGGCGTACGTCGGATTGTTCTCCGTATTCAACCAAATTAAAGACCTCGTTACGGGAGCCATCAAGAAGAACTTCGAGTATTCGGGTTCGTTGACCGACATTCGCAAGGTCAGTGGTCTTACGATGGACCAGGTAAAGCAGCTCTCTACTGAGCTGGCTAAAATTGATACCAGAACAAGCGTGGATGGTCTGGCAAAGCTCGCGTACGAGGCATCCAAGCTCGGCGTAGGAAAGTACGGAGTGGAAGGTATGGCCCAGTTTGTTAGGGCCGCCGATAAAATCAATGTGGCAATCGGCGAGGAAATGGGCGAAAAAGCCCTCCCGTCTTTGCTGAAGATGACGGAGGTAATGGGTCTTATTCCAAAGATGGGACTCGAAAGATCCATTGAGGCTGTAGGTTCTTCCATGTTTAAGTTGGCTTCTACATCTACTGCCACGAGCAATGACATTACTGAGTTTGCAAAGCGTTGTACGGGTGTGGCACGAACAGCCGGCATCACAACCGACCAGTTGCTTGCTCTCGGTAGTGCGTTCAGTGCGCAGATGGCTTCGCCTGAAGTTGCAGCTACCGCCATGTCTAAGTTTATAGTGGCGTTGCAGAAGAACCATAACTTGATAGAAAAAGACCTTGCTATCCCTACCGGAACCATCAATAGTATGTATCAGGCAGGTAACGCAATGGACGCTATTGTCCTTATCCTTGAGAAGATGAAGGAGAAGGGCAATATGAACGCCCTTGGTGAAATATTTAAGGACGTTGGTGGCGACGGTCAGCGACTCATTTCTTCTATGGTCACTATGGCTAAGAACGTGGATATGCTTAAAGACCATCTTTACGAGTCGCAGGAAGCCTTCGAGGAAGCCACCGCCGTAGGCAAGGAATACGCGATGCAGCAGATGAGCGCAATAGGTATCCTCGAAAGAGCCAATAACCTTTGGGAGAAGGCTTTTGTCAATCCCGATGGCGTGGACGCAGTAAAGGATATGGCAGAATGGTGGTATGAAATGTCGAAGACCATGACAAGCAGTCCGCTGTTGAAAGGTACGCTCCAAATCGCCCTGCAAATGGTATTATGGATATTGAAGGGTATTGCAACATTACTTCCAGTTATCATAGGCTACATGGCTTCGCAGGGTGTTTACTCCGGATTGAGACTTCTGTATCAGTATTTAGCAGCACTCGGTATGGCTGGAAAGGCCATGTTCCAATACGTAAGAGCTCTTTTTGCGGCTAACGCAGCGCAAAGTACGTTGAACAAAACGATGAAACTGAATCCGTGGATAGCCCTCGCGAGCATCATTATCGGTGTAGCAGGAGCTATATATGGATATACGCAACGAGCAAAGGAAGCAGCACAGGCCGAGAAAGAAGCGCAGCGACAAGCTAACGCATGGAGGTCTACTCTTGGACAGGCAGCGGTAGAAACGGAGAACTTAAAGGAAAAGCTCAAGAATTACAAACGAATGATGGGCGAGGCCAACCTTTCGCAAAAGGAACGTCAAGGCCTTATATCGCGTTTCAACAGGGATTTCCGTTCGTACATCGACAACCTTGGCATTGAGATTAAGAATGTCAAAGATTTGCGCGACCATTACTCTGAGTTGGCTCAGGAGGCAGAAAAGGCTACTTACTACCGTATGCGTGAGCAAGCAAAGCAGCAGGCGTTGCCCAAGTTGGACAATGACGTAAACACTGCGTCCAATGCTGTCATGGCGGATATAGAGAAGTTAGGTTTGGATAAACTTGGCGTGAAGTTTGAGGATATAAACCGGTGGGTAAATGCAGGAATGAGTGCCAAAGATATTACCCTGAAACTGCTGAAAATGCTTCCGAAAGAAAAGACAGGTTTGGCTGATGGATTCAACTGGAAGATAGGCAAGCAGGGCTACATATACCGTGACACTTATGACAAAGACCGTAAGGCGGGTCCCGCTGTGGATTTCCAGACACAACAGGAACAAGCCGATTTTTATCTCAAAAATCTTTGGCTTGTCAATGCGAAAAGAAGAAGAAAGAACAAGGAAATTCAGATCAACAAGGCTTACAAAAACTTTGTGGATGAAGACTACCAGCCGACTCCTCCCGAGACCCCCGGTACTCTTGACAACAACGCCAAGGATAAAGACGCAATAGCCGAAGAGAAACGAAGAAAGAACGAGCAGGAAAGCGCATGGCGAGAGGAATTGAAGCAGAAGCAGGACCAGGCGAAGGCTATCATGGACGACGTGGATAACTACTACGACCGTCAGATAAACGCTAAGCTGGCTCAAGCCATATCTCTTAATATGGACGAAACCGAGCAGAAGCAGTTTGTTCTTTCTTTGAAGCAAAACAAAGAAACAGCCCGTTCGCAGGTGCGCCTTGCTGTTGCAGGTAAACCGAACAAGTGGGAGGATGCAAAGAAGATGATGGTTGCTGATAAGGTGGAGCAAGCTGATGAGACGGGTATAGACCTTTCAAAGGGTCTGCTTGACGGTATTTTGGACAACAACATTGAAGGTCTGCGTAAACTTATGGCGGATTTGGGCAAAAATTTAGGCATGTCCATGAACTCCATTACGGCAGAGATTTTTGCAAAAGCCACACGTAGCGAACAGGAAATTCTGAAGATGCAGCTCAAGCAGCAGGAGGCCCGCCGCAAGATTGTGATGGAGCATGACTATACGGGTGTTGTTCAGCAAAACTCGTATGACAACTTCAACGAAATGGGTTATGCCGCGCCTACAAAGGAGGAGACTACTGTCACAAAGAAAATGGTTGACGGCAAGGAAGTTCTCGATACATCTGCTTTTGATAAGCGCAGGAAAGCCATCAAGGATATGTACGAGACAGCTCGCAAGAGTCTCGCCCAGCTCTATACCATTGATGTTTCAACAACCGATGGCAGGGGTGTACTGATGAAAATACTCTTTGGCGATGACCCCGACGGTATGGCGGCTCGTATCAAGGAGTCGTTGGGTGAAAACGAAGAGAGTTGGAAGGCGTTTTATCTGAATCTTATCCAGTATTCGGACGAGTATGCCGCAGCCGAGAAGAAGAAGTATGATGAAGCTAAGGGAATCACTGATTTTTGGTGGTCGTCAAACAAGCGCAATCTTGCCCAACAGGAACGCATACGCAAGATGCAGAACGAGAGTAATCTTTTCGGCAAGCGTACAAACCTCCTTTCTAATCTCGGTCTTGCCAATCTTACGGCCGACCCCGAGGTAGAGCTGATGAAGGCTCGTATGCAAGCTGCCGAAGATTATTACGCTTTCGTAGAGCGCAACACGAAGAACAAGCAACTTATTGACGAGGCGGAGCGTGCCCGTCAGGAAGCCGAGCTTGCTTATGTCAATCAGATGGCAACGGCCATGAAGTCGCGTCTCTCACAGATGAAGGAGCTCATGCAGCCCATCGAGAATTTCGGTGCTGCCGTAGGACAGGCTCTTGCAGAAATGCGTTATGATGCCGAGAGCGCAAATGATGCGATCAAGTCTGCCCTCAAATCCATGCTTGAATCCTGGGGAAAAATGGCTCTCAACGATGTCAACACGCAGATGTGGAAAGCCATTAATGACGCAGCAGCCAAGCGAGGTAAGGATAAGGCGCAGCCTGGCATTGATGCGGCACGTGCCAATGCAAAAGCCAATTATACCGACTTCAGTGGTATCGACTGGCATAATTTTGGCACAGAGTCTAATCCCTTATGGGTGCGCTGGGCGGGCGACCATTACGAGAATAAATCGGGTGATGCCGTATATACAAAGGATGATGGCACGCCACTTCCTAATCCCGATGGTAGCGTTCCTCAGTCTAACGAACCTCCAAAAGCATGGAAGAAACGCCATCCCGACGGAACCATTGACGACTATAACAAGGAAGTGAAAAGCCTTGGCGGTCAGGTGGGCACGTCGATGGCAGATAAGACGGGTTCTGCTGTGGCGGGTGCCGTTACAGGCAAAAGTGGTCTTGGTGACGCTGCCACTGGCATTGCCATGAGTGGTGCGAATGCTTTTATTAACGCTCAGATTAAAAAACCTTCAAAGAGCGAAAAAGAAAAGGAGAAGCAACTCAAGGAAGAGAATAAACATCAAAAAGACCTTACCAAGGAAACAAAGAAAGGTCTCTCTGACCGTGAGAAGGCTACCGACAAGGGTGTAAAGAATATCACGAAGTCAACCGAACAAGGCAATGACGAACAAAGCAAGGGTACGGAGTTAGCGCAAAAGGGCTTGCTTGCAGGAACCGAAACATTCCTGAACACTTCCTTCCAACTCAAGCAGAAGAACAATAACGAACAGGCAAAAGCGGATGCAGACCTTGCAGAACAGCAGATGACGTTTTCTATTGCTGGTGCCATTGGTAAGTGTTTTCAGTTCTTAGGTCCTATTGCAGGACCTATTGCAGCAGCCGTAGTAATGTCAACTCTTACGGGATTGATGCAGTGGGCATTAAGTTCGGCTTTTAACAAGAAGCAGAGTTCGTCCAAAGGGCCTAATACTAAGATCACATCCGGTATGCTCACCTACGACTCCGGCAACGTACAAGACCTCCGTCCGTTCGTCAGCAATGAAGGTAGCCTCTATTGGGCAACCGAGGACAACAAGCCTCACGATGGCGTGTCGCTCCTCACGCATCCAATCGCCACCACCATCAACGGCCATCCCTCGTTGGTAGCCGAGAATGGTCCCGAGTTGGTAATCGGACGCGAGACCACCCATGCAATGATGATGAACAATCCGCAACTATTGAAGGCCCTTGTCAACTACGACCGCAACTATTCCGGTCGCCGAGTCTATGACAATGGCAACATTGTGGAATCATCCGCCACAATCGCCCCACAATCCTCTACAACCGACGAAATGGTGTCGGCACAAGCCAATACTAATATCGCACTCCTGCAAGCCGTAAACACGCTCTTGCAACGCCTGGAGCAGCCAATCGAAGCCAAAATAGACATGTATGGCCGTGGCAAACTCTACGACAGCATGACTAAGGCTAATCAGTTTATGAAAAACAAGTAGCCTTGCGCAACAAGCAGTCTGCGTCAAGCGGACTGCGATACATATCTTTCGCAAGCAATCTTTGCGCTGCAAAGCATATCTTCTCAAGCAGCAAGTCATATTTTACATTGGCAAGGCATTTATTAGGTCGTCGCGCCGTTAGGCGTGGCGACCTTTTTCTATCATTTTCTATTATTCTCTATCATATAAAGAATAAACTTCTGTCCCCAAAAGTCCAAAACCACGAATTTTTGTAACTAACTAATAATCATGGACTTTATCTAAAGTCTACTCTTCAAAAGTCCAAAAATCTACTAATTCAGGCTACTACTATATATAAATTTCGCCAATTTTCTTTCTTCCCTATTTTCAAAACTCCCAAACCCTAACGATATAGTTAGTAGCATTAACGCCTATGGCGTAAATAGTTGACATTTAATAAGTTAAAGGATATAGAGAAAGGCAAATGGCGACTGAAAACGGTATAAAAAATGCCTTATTTCTACTATTCTTTATATATTTTTTGTTCTTTGCGCTCGTATAGGT
>ERZ1026852.1506-NODE-1506-length-12262-cov-11.153600_pt1 | contig 12262 bp, 14 predicted proteins | sample MGYA00380156_ERZ1026852 | MGnify/ENA primary metagenome ERZ1026852 (study PRJEB33269, sample SAMEA4719792) | human gut metagenome | biome: human-associated habitat; feature: organic feature; material: feces | place: Cameroon | collected 2013-10 ...
AGTTCTCTAAGCTCAAAGTTACATGACATCAGAACCACTCAACCAATATACGGAAATATGCAGATATGCTATCAAAAGTTCATCTGCAAAGTTAAGCAAAACTTTCGAGAATCTACTCTTGGAAATATTTTTATTGTACATGACGATACAAAGAAAGATAAATTTCACTCAAATGGAGCGTTACGGCACCCATTGTGAGCAGACCTACAGAACGAACTTCAACCGTGGTCGTGCTAAATGCATAGACTGGGTGAAGTTCAACCTTGCCCTATGCCGACGTTACTTGAATATGGATGGTCTATTGGCTATAGCCATCGATCCGAGCTACATCAGCAAGTCGGGTAAGAAGACTACGCATATCGGTACTTTCTGGTCCGGTTGTGCAAGTTCCATGAAGCATGGACGTCCCAAGACACTTGATGGAAAGATCAATTACAAGACACTTGACCTCACACGTATGGCTGAGCTGCATATTGGAGGACTTGAAGGCACAGCCTATACACTCATAGTCTATTCGAAGGCATTGAAGCAGAAAGTGCGCCTTGTCATTTGGGTTATGCCGAACGGAAAGCACAAGCTTTTCTTCTCAACAAAGACATCCATGTCGGGTGAGGAAGTGTTGCGCACATACATCGCTAAAATAATTTTCGACAAGTGTCAGAGTAAACCGAACCAAATCTACCATCTTGACCTTTCATCCATTCTATGAGGTCAACAATAGGCTGCACATCACCCTTGAAGTTTTGGAACACTTCACTTAACCGCCATGTGAGTATGGCACGTGTGCCTACCACACGATTGCGCATAAAGATAGAAACCATAGCTTTTGCTAATCGCTTGAAGTCTGCTTCTGGAACATTGTATTTGTATGGCTTCCGCCTCGTCATTAACAGTATGGGTAGTGCATGAAGCATTGACATTACCCAATGCTTGCATATATCAGAAAATTCACTTGTATTAGTGCTTCAAAAAACTCATATAAAGAATATCTGACATATGGCAAAGGTAAAATCAGAAAAATCACTTCTTTCGGAGAAATTTATTACGCAAACAAGGCATTTTATACACTTTCGAATGTGTTCACCAAGTTGTCTCCTACGTCAAGAGTCAGGAAGTTTGTACAGGCATATTAAGCTTACTCTATCGTCCAGCCAAGGCTGAACGATAGAGTAAGCCGTATTACTTTGCCTTTTAATACGAGATAAACAACCGTCCGGCCTTGGCTGAACGAACCTGCATATACTGTAAAGTCAAGCGCGCAATAGGCCTAAAACTTGCGGCATTGCGCCTTTCTGCGTGAGAAAAGCAAAATATCCCTTGACGTTAGCAAAAACTTTCCAGACTCTGCTCATCGAGTTGCCAACAACAAATGTATGATGCTACGTGCCCATCAGACAATAGGGAACTCCGCGCTGAAGATGAGGAACAAGACACTCGTTGGATTTGTTATTAGTATGACGTATAATTATCAGTTATATGTTATAGTTAGGGAATGTCGGATGTTGTAATTCGTGTTTTACTTTTCCACAATGTTTGTAGTTCTTGCTGTTTAGGTCCTAAGTAAGTCTGTGCATAACTAAGGATATCGTATTCTGTATATTCATCGTCAGCATTTCCTTCAAAGTCACAGGTGATTGAAAACACTGTTTTAAATAATGTAGGTTCGAAGCCTACACTATAACGTATTCTACTTTCCTGACTGTTTAGTTCCTTGCAAAGCTCACGAGCCATGTCGGCGTGTATGTCATTTATTATGACTGCACCAACAAGTGAAATGGCAAATCTTTCACTATCGTGTGAAAAAACTTTTACTATTCCTTGCGGTAGGCTAAGGTATACTTCTCCCGTACCATCCTCATTGCATTCGGTTATACTACATATTAGTTTTTCTTCTTCTGCCAATAATATAGCAAGCAAGACATAGGAGTGTCTGCTTCGGATATCCCGTTTGTAAGAACGTTTTTGAAACTTGCTGTAAATCCAACTGCAACCAATTGTCTGGGCAATGCCTATAACAATAAGCCAAAACTGTGTGCTAAACATAATAAAATAATTAATTGATGTGTGAGTGTTATAGTCATTAATATGATGACTAAATGACTAAATGACGTTAATCCTAGTTTAATGTGCCAAAGATAGCATTTATCTTTGTATTTTGCATAATTGTGTTGAATTGTTTGATCAAGTTTTTGGAGTTTTAACATTTCAAGTTGAAGATGAAAAAAAATAATTCAAATGCTGTGGTTTTTCAAGTTTTGTTTGTACCTTTGTCTTGAACAATCTTACTGACAAACATATCATAAAAGCTTGACGAGTGGACTGTTGACTTAGATTGATGAACACAAAATCTAAAGAAAATCCTTTCGCATTGTCTAATGCGAGCATCCGACGAGGCGGTGTAACTCCTCATGTGCAGGATTTGCCTCCTGCATCTCCCCCGAAGTTCAAGGCCATAAGGCAGAGAACTCCCATACTGGGGTGTCGGTAAGAAATGTGCCTTAAAGAAACAATCATTATTTTTTATGGAAGCATCTTATATCATTGCACCATTGTTAGGCGGAGTGATTGGCTACATTACCAATGACATCGCTATAAGAATGCTGTTCCGCCCTCACACAGCAAAGTATTTGTTCGGTATGCACATACCATTCACTCCTGGCATCATACCCAAGGAGAAAGGACGAATAGCTGAGGCAGTAGGAGGAGTGATCAGTGAGAATCTGATGAACAATGAAGTGCTGGAGAAGTATCTATTGTCGGAGGAAATGATTGGAAAAATCAGGTCAGCCGTCGAAGAGTTTATCGCCACGCAACAGAATAACAGCGAGACTGTAGCTCAGTTTCTTGAACATTATCTTTCGAAGAAAGAGATTGACAGCATTTCGCAGAGTGTTAACCAGAGTATAACTAAACAGACATACGACAAATTAGCCGACTCTTCTGTGGGAGAAAAGGTGGCACATGTGGCCATCGACCATGTTGCGAAGAAGCTTACTATTGATGGAGCGCAAGAGTTGCTTGCCGGTATAGGTGGCGCATTAGGAGGCTTCGGTGGTATGGCAGCAGGACTATTCGGGAGCAACATTGTTGCTAAGTTCTTGAGTATGCTCAGAGAACCTGCCGAGCATTTCCTTGCTAATAACATCAACACGATGCTTCGCAACAATGGCAAGGAGATAGTGTCGAATATGGTTGATGGTGAGGTTGACAACTTCTTGAGCAACCCCGTTTGCAGATTGCTTGAAGGACACGAAGCACAGCTCGCCCAAGCTGTAGACACAATAGAATCCATATACCGTAGCGTCATCACCGAACATTTGCCTAAGATTCTCGACTCCATCGACATCAGCAAGATAGTAAGGGAGCGCATAAACGAAATGGATGTAAACGAGACTGAAAAACTCATATTCCAGGTTATGGACAAGGAACTCAAGGCCATTGTGTGGTTGGGAGCGTTGTTGGGCCTGGTGATGGGAAGTATAAACATATTCTTATAAGTTAATATGTTAGGAAGTATTATTGGAGACATTGTTGGTAGTGTTTTTGAGCACAACAATGTAAAGTCAAAAAACTTCTCATTTCAAGGTAGCGTACCACAAGCAATAATCTGTGCCTTAGAGGCAACAGATTTTGAGGATGCCATAAGAAATGCAATATAAATAGGTGGAGACAGCGATACAATAGCTTGTATTACAGGTGGTATAGCAGAAGCATTGTATGGAATACCTGATGATATTGCCGAAAGAGGCTTCTCTTATTTTGAAGAACCTTTAAGGAAAGTTCTTGCAGAATTTAAGAAAAGCCTACAAAAAATAATTCAAATGATTATACTAATATAACAATAAATAATATGACACTAAGTGAACGAATACAAAAAATAATCGATCAACGTAAAGGTTTGGGTGAATACGTTGGACAAGGATATTTGGAAAGTATAATATCTAGCAAAAAATTCTTCGAAAACCTTAAAACTAAAGTTAAGGCATTTGAGGAAAAGAGAGTGAAGCTAATCGAATGCAACGAAAAAAATGATGATAGTTTTTATAGCTATTTCGCTGAAGACCCTACATTGATTGACCGCATAAAAGTAGCATCATCAGAAGACACTTTGTCAATAATCGATGAATGTATCAAAGAGTGTACACGTTTGTATACACGTTTCAATCGTGATAGTATTAATATAAGTGTTGTCGGGCGTGCTCGTCAAGGAAAGAGTCTTCTACTTCAATCCATAAGTCATTTGCCTGATAATGTAATACCAGCCTCTAATGCGGGTGACTGTACTGGCACTACATCAGTGATATGCAATGAAGTGGGCACTACAAAAGCACATGCAAGAATAGAATTCTATAGTGCAGATGAAATGGTGGACCATGTCAATAGATACATGAAAGCTATTGACTTGAATTGTAAAATAGAGAATTTCAGTGACATACCTTCTTTAGACTATCTTAAAGATGAAAACAAGAAGAAGGAGCTTAAACGCAAAATGACCAGTAAAAAACAATCTCTATTTGCACATCTTCTGAAATATATAGAACATTATGCTAAGTATAAAAAGTTTGTGGAGAAAGGTCATATAGATGATGTTAATGAAGAAGAAATAAGAGAATTTGTTGCTCAATATAATGAAAAGGGAGAATTAACCTACAATTATTTGGCAGTTAAAGAAGCCAGAATTTTCACTGAATTCACTTATGCGGAAGCAGGAAAAATAGTGTTGGTTGACACAATAGGTTTGGGAGACACTTCTCTTGGAATAGAAGAAAAAATGCTCAAAACACTTAGAGACAATAGCGATGCTTCTTTTTTGGTTCGTCTTCCTGCCAATACGGGTGATCATTGGGCTAATGAGGACAACGAACTATATGATCTTATTGAGTCGGCTATGGGTAAGGAAATGCTTGATAAATGGTTGTATTTGGTTCTTAACACAAGCGATTTCCTAAACAACGCTAATAGCGTGTTGGCAATGGAGGAGAACATGAAAGGTCAAGACTTGCATTTCTCGGATAAAATAAAGGTAGACTGTAAAAATCCTGTTGAAGTACAAGAGAAATTATTGTTGCCTGCACTTGAGCATTTGGCTACGGAATTGAAGGATGTTGATATGGAGTTAATGAAGGATGCCAACAAACTCTTCACAAGTTGCTATGCAACATATCTGAAATTGTATCAACGTGCACATGACATTGTTATTGGTTCTCCAGCATCACAGGCAGCTTTGACTATGTTTGGTGTTGAGCATTGGGACAATATATGGCCACAAATCACACAAGCCATAGGTGAGCTATACTCAGAGCTTTCTCTTAATCAATATCACCCATGCATTGAAGTACATAAAGCTATAAACGAAGCCAAAGAAAACATATACAACTATGTGCCATCAGATGATTGGTACTTACAGGAGGTTATTAAAATGGACGATCTGTCTAACCCTGAGTCTGTATATATTAAGGGATTAAACAAGTTCCGTTCACAAATATCTGCAAGTTTTGACGATATAAACCTTAATGTACTTGGTCCTTTGCAGGAAATCCTTAAATGGCGAGTGGCTAATATAATGTACGAAAATGCATTATGGAAAAAATTATATATTGTTGGAGCAGATAATCAAGAATGTTCCACCGAGTGGCTTAGAGCATTTGCCGATGAAAAATTGGCAGAATTTCCTAATTTGAGAAATGCTATAAACTTCATACTGGATTATCAGATGAGTATAGCGGATCTTCTTGATTATGAGGTAGAGAGTAGTTTAGGTATACTCACCCCAGGTTCAAGAGAGTACATACAGTTGGATTTGGCGGAGGCTCAGAAACAAGGGGCAGACTTGGATAGTAATGCAATGGGAAAGTATATTTGGGAAAGAACTATCAACCTTGTTTACAAGGTGACGGAAAAACTTGATAACGAGTTTGACTTGTTGACAAAGATACCTAACCATTCTCTATATGCAAGAATACGAAAGTTCCGAGAAAAGACAGTCATGAGTGAAGCTACAAAAAAGGAGATGAGACAACTTTATATACAAGATTGTGCCTCGTTTTGGAATGGAGAATATAAAGAAGCTATTTTCAAGGAAAAGAATTATCATCAGATGATGGATTGGATTGACCTGCTTCCACAAGCTGACAAGTCTTGTTTTGAAGTTAACATACAAAACTAACATAGATACAAATGGGATTATTTGACAAGGCAAAGAGCCTATTCGGAGGCTCTAATGACATAACAGGACAACATATACAGCTTAAAGTATGTATGATGGGACCACGAGGAGTCGGTAAGACAACTATACTTACCAGTATCTTTCACGACTCAGATGCAAAACTGAATAAAGACGGACTCTACTTTAGTGCAATAGGAGAAACTGCATTAAAATTAGAGGACGGTTATAAAAAACTTGCAGAAATATTCAAGGAGATACCCGACGAAAATGCCACTCCATTGCCAGGTATAGATGCCTCTAAAGGTGTGACTGAATTTCAATTCAAACTGGGACTAAAAGGAGATGGAGCTCATAAAGACAAGCGGGCAAGCGTTGGAGTAACCATAAAAGACTTTCCTGGAGAGTTTGTCGATGAAAACCACCCAGAACATGGTCAAGTGATACAGTTTATCAAAGAGTCGCAGGTGATAATGCTTGCAGTTGACTCCGTACATCTTATAGAGGAAAATGGTAAGTATAATGAAAGCAGAAACCAGTCTTCGTATATGTGCGGTAAAATATCGTCAATACTTAAGAAACTTGATTCTACCGAGCATAAACTCATACTGATTGTCCCTCTAAAATGTGAGAAATACTTCATGCAAAAAGGTATGTCTAACCTCACAGACAAGGTGTGTACTGCTTACAAGTCATTAATAGAAGAAATACGCACCGACTATAAAGACAGAATCGGACTTTATATAACACCTATCCAAACCTTGGGAGGTGTGGTGTTCAGCAAATTTGGCAAGGATGCTACTGGAACAGTAAGCATTGGTATGGACAATTGTCCAAACGATGTGCAATATAGATTTTTCAGGGCAATCCCTGACAGAAAGCCTATGTATATGCCTGTATATTGTGTACAGCCTATGTACTATCTTGTGTCGTTTGCACTAAACCAGTACAAGCGCAATCAAAATAAAGGTGGGGTATTTGGCTCTATTTTCAAGGGATTATTCAGCCTGTTCTCTTCCGATTTGATTTTTTACCAAGCCTGTCAGAATTTCGTCTCACATATAAAGACGAGTGGTGATGGCTATGTAATATTGAACAATTCGAATCTTATAAACTCAAATTCGTAAACAAATGGCAGATATTAAAATATTAATGATGGGAGGACGCCGTTGTGGAAAGTCTTCCATTCTTGCAAGCATGATTCATCAATTGTCAAACAATGTTGACCTGTGCAAGAAGTATATACAGATTACCCCATATGGGGGAGAAGATGGAACAACAAGATCATTGGAAACAAAACGTAATAATCTTGTTTCGTTTATAGAGACAAAACCTACGGGATGTCACTATTTAGTGGATTTTGATGCCGACGATACATTTAACAAATACTATTTTAAAGCCAAAATTCCAAAGCCCGAAGGTGGAGTCTATCATGGAAATGTAAAGCTTGAGGTTATAGACTGTCCTGGTGAAAGCTTTGATGCCTCTGCATCCGAGGAGAAAATATCCAAACTTAAACAATATGCTGCACAATCTGATATATTCCTAATAGTAGTTGATACTCCGTATCTTATGGACAAAAAATCAGATGGTGGAAAGTTTATGAGTGTGAACAGACCCACAACTATACATGAGTTCATCAAGGAGAATGTAGCATTCAGAAGGGATGACGATTATAAAAAAATAATTTTTGTTCCAGTGAAGTGTGAGAAGTGGAGAAATGACTTGGAAGCTGTTTCTAAAAAACTTCAAGAGCCTGGTTATTATGGAGAATTGATTCAATTTCTTGAGGCCGACAAGCGTTGGAGTTACTCTGTTATACCTGCTTTAACCGCTGGTAGCATAGAATTCAGCGAGTTTGGAAAGCCATTACTGTATAAAACTACAAATGAGTCATGCTCACGACTTGGAAATTCCCCATTATACAGATTAAAGGATGGAAGTGTAAAAATGCTAAAGTCAGAAGATGTTATTGAAGATGAAGAGCATAAGGTTCATTTCCCATTCTTTTCATGGTTTGTCAATACATCTAATAAATATATGCCAGAGAATTGCGACCAAATAGGCTTGCATGTTTGGAGATTTGTTGTATTTAAAACAAAGATAGATTTAGGACATAAAATACTTCCTTCATGGTTAATAGGTTTCCCTTCAATTACAAAATTAGGAGAATTGATAAACAAAATGGAACAGGATGGACAACTTAAAGACACAGGAAGAGGAATCATCAATTTAAGAAAAAATGAGACGACATGAAAATATTCATTCAAATGTCTGTAGGGGGATTTAAGATATTCGATATCCAACAATTTCTCCACAAAGAAGATGATTTCTGTTATGCTTTTATGAGCGAGATAGCATCCACTCATAATGGGATGCATAATTATCGCACACATATCATCAAGGATGACAGCCATGGAATGAGAGTAGAGTTAATGCGACTTTTTTCGTCAAATAGCATCAATCTCCTACTTCAAAATGATGTGTGTGAAGAAAGAAACGTGAGATGCTTGTATATGGCAAATGTCGGTAATACAAAGGACGAAATAAATCGTTCATGCGACGTTTCTTTTTGTGTCATGGGTGAAAATGAAGAAGAAAATAAATTGGTCAACCATATAGCCTATGCATTAATCGTCACAAATAATGATGAAAAGACAAATCAAATTGGTGAGCTTTTACATACTAAAATATTAGGCGACAAACAAGTTTTGGCTTTTGACACCACTATTTGGAACGGGCTATGTGAAAGTCTTTATAAAAAAGATTGTTCACCAAAAGACAACGCTTACATAGATATTGTGAACGAAAACCAATTGGTTGTTATAAATGGCAATCTTGATTTTATCAAAGTTTATCGGGAAAACGAAAAACTGTTTAACGATAATCCTTATATTATTATCAATTCTAAGAAACTGCCATTGAGAAAAAACTCCGACAACATGACAGATATGATAAAATGGGAAAAGAGTAATTTGAGGTTTCAAGGAAGAGATAAAGTACATGGATTGTTTCATGAAATAATTAATGAACTTAAAAAAATAAAGTTATGATGAGAATATATAGTCAATATACCATTGGTGGTTTTAAAATTTTCAATTTAACATCTTTTCCTCATATTGAGGGCAAAACGAAGTATGTTTTGATGAAAGAGATAGGAGAAGCTAAAGAATCTGAGCATCAAGATATTTTTGTCACCCGCAATTGTTCATGCGACCTTGACCGACGAATTATGCCTTTCTTCTCTAATAATCAGGTAAGTGCCTTGATTCTTCACGGATGTGGTGAAAACAAAGACGAGACGACACTTTTTCTGAAAGATTCCAACAAGAACTTCTCGTTTGCTCTTGTATCCAAAGAATCTTCTGATATACAGTTGTTTGTCCGCATGGCAAGTTGCTGGCTTAATGGAGAAAAAGAAAATATGGTAGATTCTTTGCAGAATATGGTGAGAAAATTTGTAGTAGGCAAAGAAATGGCTTTCGGATTCGATGAAGAACAGTGGAATTCAATAAAAGCTACTTTTAGCAACAAAAGTATTTATGCTAAATTTGCTGAGATTGCAGATGGAAGTAAAAATCTCTTGGTCAACCTCACACTTGATAAATCTCAAATTCTCAAGTCTGCCAAAATTGAGGCTCCTATGTCTTCCTTTGTAACTGTGCCAGGAAGCGAATATGTCCGTGTGAAAGAAAGAAACAAGAAACTTATATATTATGGTGTAGGTATATTGTCGGCACTTGCAATCGGTGGAGCCATATATTATTCTATGAACAATAAATAGAGAAAATATGGAATACAAATATCTTATAGGACTGGATTCAAAATCTTATGAGCACGAACAGGATCGAAAGGTATTGAATGCTCTAAAGGGTAAGACTGGATTTGAGGCTGCTACAAATGCATTCTTGAATTGGACATTCATCAAATGGAACGTTATAGCACTAAAAGGCGGATGTTTCCAAATAACCAAAGATTCTTGTCCTGAGCTTTACGCTACACTGTTGGATGTGTCCCGGACTTTGGATGTGCATCCTATGCCAAGTTTGTATACAGAATGGCAATATGGAATCAACGGATATACAACGGGGTTTTGTGATGACACACTGATTGTACTTAAAAGTGGTGCTGTAGATTTATTGACAGAAGAAGAGTTGCGTTTTGTAGCAGGACATGAGTTTGGACATATAAAAAGTGGTCACGTCATATACCACCAAATGGCAAATATGTTCAATGAAGCAATGTCGCTACTTCCACTTGTAGGAAATTTGGCAGAACCAATAAAATACCTGCTGTTGTATTGGGACAGAATTTCTGAGTTTACCGCTGACAGAGCTGGTTTGCTGGCATGTCAAGACATTGATGTAGCCTTACAAGCTATTGTGAAAATGGCAGGACTTCCAATGAAATTCTACAATGATAATGTACGTGACAGCTTTATAAAACAAGCGGAATCATTCCAATTGGATTTGAATAGTCTATCGGAAAAGGCTATCAAAACAATAACAATTGCGACAAGCAAGCATCCTTGGACAGTACTTAGAGCTGCAGAATTGCTTAAATGGTACAATTCGGGAGAGTATGACCGTATTATAAATGGAAACAGCCATGATATTTGCATTTGGCAGGATTGTGGCAAGCCGATAACAAAAGGTGCTGAGTATTGTCCATATTGTGGCAGACCACAAAATATATAAGATATGATAAGAAGACCTCTTTCACATATGAACCCTTTTGACGTAATGCATCCAGAGGATGTATCACGCTTGGCATGGGTCAGAAATAAAAAGGGCATTGAGACGCTGTTGAAAAAGACGGTTGTGAAATATCAAGAAATTGTAACAGGAGTTACCTACACAGGAAACGGATATGAGATAAACGCTCAAAGTTCGCCAAAGCTTTTTTCACAGTTACAGGAAAGTTGTAGAGTGCTTGGATTGAAAGATATACCAGCAATGTCTGTCTTTTGGGAATATTTCATATCTTCTGATTCTGTGGGCGGTACACCAAATAGAATCCTGCTGACATCTGGAGCTGTGGATTTGTTGGAGAAGGAAGAAATTGATTTTCTTTTAGGCCACGAAATCGGACATATTATCTGTGGTCATAAACCTTATCAAATGTTGCTTGATCTGTTGTACACGCCTTTCATCAACGACATAGACCATTTCAATATTGCCTCAATCATAAAGTTGCCTTTACTCGAATGGTATCGTGTGAGCCACTATTCAGCTGACAGGATGGGACTGCTCTGCTGTCAGAATATCAATGTGGCACTCAAAGCAATGATCAAGATGTCAGGAATCCCAAAGAAGTATTATGACAGTATCAACACTGATGCTTTTATCAGGCAGGCTGAAAGGTTTGAAAATTCTACACAAGGTACATTCGATAAACTTGTCAAAGAATTCTCTGTAAGAGCTTGCAGTATGCCATGGCTTGTGCTTAGAGCCAAGAAACTTCTTGACTGGTATAATTCCGACGAGTATCAACAAATTATTGATAATGCATAACGCTGAGCCAGATGAGAATATTTTGCAGACTTATCCTGCAAGTTGCGCCATTAAGTGCCAACAGATTATTCTTTACAGTTATGGCATTGACGTTTCTGAAGCAGAATTGTGTAGGATAGGCAAGGAAAATGGATGGTATGACGAGAATATAGGGGTCTATATGCACTCCAATGGTTATCTGCTAAAGTGTTTTGGTATCAAGTATAAACATTCCCAAAGCAACGGGTTAGAAGATTTACAATCAGAATTGGAACTGGGACACAAAGTAATGGTTAGTGTCAATCAAGCAAAACTTGCGAGCAAGATAGACATCTATAACCAAGCCTCACATTCAGTTATTGTAAACGTGATAGACAGCACCTTCGTGTATGTCACGAATCCAGGTAGTGGAAATGCCAATGAAAAATATCCTATAACCCTTTTTTTCGAAGCATGGAGAGACTCAGGCTTTTATATGCTGTCTACTTGTGAGAAGGCACCGTATAGATATGATTCACAGGCCAAACGTATGATAGAACAAGAGTATTAATTATTAGGGTGTCCAGTTAGATGTTCCGAAAAACAGATGCTGAAATCACCCGTTAAG
>ERZ1026852.1511-NODE-1511-length-12241-cov-25.868045_pt1 | contig 12241 bp, 7 predicted proteins | sample MGYA00380156_ERZ1026852 | MGnify/ENA primary metagenome ERZ1026852 (study PRJEB33269, sample SAMEA4719792) | human gut metagenome | biome: human-associated habitat; feature: organic feature; material: feces | place: Cameroon | collected 2013-10 ...
TATCGTAATCGGACCTTGCCATTCCCGTTTCCTTAGCACATGTTTTCAGGCACGGATGTAAAGTATAAAAAGTGATAACCTGCAGCTGTCAAGAAAAACTCCGCCTCTCGTGCCAGAATCAGATATGATGCATAAAATATCTTTTACATTCAGAATAATCATACACTCACTGCCCGGATTTATATGTTTAAATACCACAATTTCCGGACATTTTTAATTACCCCACCAGAAACATCAGGACTTTATATAAAAACAAAATCCGGATCACAAAAAACCATAATACAGGAGAATAAAAACACACATTTTCCAGAAAAATCTCAAAAAAACATAGCAAACCGAACGATACTTATCTGAAGAACGCAAATTATTATGGCTGGCGAAATTTTTACATCAATACATAACAACTACAGGCACAGAATACCTGCTGGTGTATCTGATCTTGTCGAACAACCTCTTTATATAATAGTAGCAACATGGGCGATGAGAACTAATACGTTACTAACAACGGAAGAAGTATCCCGTGAATTTTTACTCACTCAGCAACGCGCTACCGACATAATCCATTACATTCACAACGAAGGTTCTAAACATATTACTAGCGAACGTATAACACTAATAAAAAACACACCCAAAAGAACAAGATATCGTGCGCTAAAAATTATTAATGTAACTCCACTACCAAAGCAATTATTAAAAAACATCCGAAGCACATTCACTTCAGTTGAAAGACAAAAGTCAGAGAGACTAAGCAAAGAGGATTTCATAAAAAACCGGGATAAACTTGACACAATCAGAAAATGGATGTGCATCAGAAAAGTCGGAGAAAAATATTCTGATATTTCAGAGTATTTATAAACAACAATCACCAGTATTTTTCCTGACAACAATAACCATAATACATAACTTATAAACCAGGGAAAACAAAACCAGAGAGGACTTCATTCCTCTCCGGAGCTGAATGATTCTTGCTGTATGCCATAATCATATACAGTACAACCATAACATGCCATCACACTTGTCTCTTGCAGGCACTTCACCCTCCCGACAGAGGACTGTTAATTATTTAACGGCATAAAGTTTCAACAGCAAGCCAGCAAATCTGAATGATTACAGATGCTGGCCTGCTGAATCTCCCTTCTGGAAATCGTCAGAATCTAGTGATTACTTACTTTGTTCTGGTTTCTCTTCATCCTTATTGCGCACTTCCACTTTGGGTAATTTATTAAAAACCAGATTTTCTTTTTCAACCAGAGTCATGACTTCTTTGGTGATATCAGCTGACTCGTTATGCGCAAGCACAACACCTGAAGACAATACGGCAATATTTTTAGGATTGTCTTTTCTCCATGTGCCTATGGCATTATCTATCGCACGGGATAACACCATTTTTGCGCTATTTTCCTCAATAACATATTGTCGTTCCAGTTTTTGTCTGGCATCAAGAAGCAGCGCCTCTTTATTCGCGTTATCTGCGAATGCTTTTTGCGCATCCTCATAGCCTTTTTCAAGAATACTCTTAACCTCATTCAGATGCTTTCTGGCCATGTCTCCGGCGGTAGACTGATTATAAATAGCATCGATATTAACAACTGCAATTTCTTTTGACTTTTTCATATAAAAAACACCAGTAAGTACAATCAGCAACAGCAGCACTACTGCATTAACAACAGAAAATTTCATTACAGAACTCATTATGACAACCCTGAGGTGGCAGGAGGTCCCCTCCTGCCACTGTGTGATTAGAATATATATTTAATACCCAGCATTGCCTGGGCATCACTGTACCCTTTATCACCAGCCTGAACACCAACATTGCCCCAGACATTCAGGTTATCTGACAATTTACCCTGAACACCCGTTTTGACTTCAGCAATATTTGTAGCTCCGTCCTGACTGAGTGCCGTATTATCCATTTTGACACCCCAGCTCCGTGTATTATGGAGCCAGTTAACTTCCACAAATGGCTCGAACTGATGCGCCTTATTATCATCAGACGCACTCTTACCTTTCAGGTAAGTTCTGACGCCCAGACGACTCTGGATATTACCGTCTCCGCTGAGCTGAACTTTCGTGCCATTCTTCTCCGTATGCTCACTGGCTCTTACATTCATCCACGTGATCTGGGACTGCGGCTGAATATACCAGTCATAGTGGCTACCCTGGCTACCGGTAAATTCGCCGGCTTTGAAGGTATAACCCGCTTCTACTGAACCGGTAAATCCACGGGATTTCCAGGACTCCGCAGCCAGTTTTTCACCATTAACGGTATTATTAAACCATCCGTACTGGATCCAGGTATCGACATAAGCCCCGTTGTCATTACCGTCATTCTGCTGCCACGTTCCGTATAAACCGGTGCTGTATCCATTGATCGCACCTTTAGATTTATATCCCGAAAGCGAGGATGTCGTGGAACTCTTCTCATTTCCATAACCGGCCATAATCCCCAGTTGCAGACGGTCCTGACCGTCAGTCCATTGCGCAATGCTGCCACCCAGTTGCACAACATAACGGTTACTTTGCGTATTCAGCTGTGAGCTGCTGTCCTTCCAGCGATTATGACCGCCGATATGACGCATCCACATACTTGTTGCTTTCTTCTCACCAGTAAACACATCGGTATAGTAAGTTTCCCCCTCACGATCGTGCATTCTGATGTTGAACAGCGTGTTGGCTGCCGCTATGTTCGCAATATAAGAGCCCGCTTCCGGACGATAGACCTTCTGTACAGGTTTATCCGGCGTGGGGTGTGGCTGTGGCTGCGGCTGTGGCTGCGGCTGCGGTTGTGGTTCTGGCGGCAATTCAGAACGCAGATACCAGTTACCGTCAGTACCACCCGCATTACCTTTATGCAGGAAATATTCCCATGCCCCTGCCACCGCACGGTTCTGCAGTCTGAAGTTACCGTCAGACTGCCCACCGACATGCACAATCTCAATGCCGTCAGCGGTCTGAGCCCCCTGGCCCCGGACATTATTCACCACCACGCCGGTATCACCGGAGGTGTTACCCGTGACAATCAGTTTGTCAGTGGCAGAAGAATCATCCCCCAGCACGGTATTGATAATTAACGTACCGCCACCGGTGTAATCGCCATTTACGGTCAGGGTATTTCCTGTCTTACCACCGGCCAGACGAATGACGCCGGTATTGGTCAGTGAACCAACCGTAAAATTGCTCGCCTCTGCCGTTTCATAACCTGAGAGAGCATTCAGTGATGCCAGTGTTCCCTGGTTATTAACCTGACCCGAAACGGTCCCCAGCCCACTGAGTGTGCCGCCATTAAGAACATGAATGTTTTTGGTTCCTGACAACGTCGCACCAGCGGCACGGGTGACTGAATCATCACCGACAATCAGAACGCCATTCTCAACCGTGGTATCACCGGTATAAGTCAGCTCATGATTAATGATCAGATTACCCGCCCCCTGTTTCACCAGAGCGCCGGAGCCAGTAATATCATTCTTCAGTAACCAGTTTCCACTGGCGGTAAGCCAGGTGACACCATCACTGTCAATCAGCCCGGTGCCCAGGTGTTTTTCATCTGAAGCCCGCAGAGCAGCATCTTTCTGCACACGGAATTCACCGCTGAAATTACTGTTATCCCCGGAAAGCGTCAGATCAGTGGTGTTCAGTATACCCACTGAACCTTCTCCGGAAAGCGATTTACTCAGGTTACTGCTGACTCCGCTACCGTCGGCGATATCAATCGCCAGGCGATCACTAAGGCTTTCAAAGCTGATGGAGCCCTGGCTTCCCAGCCCCTGTGCGCCGTTCATTTCAACCAGCGCCCCCTGGGTAAGGCTGGCATTACCGGTAAACCCGATATTGGTGCCATGTACCGTCAGATTGCTGCCCGTGACAGCCAGCGTACCGTCTCCGGTCAGCACATTGTTTTCAATGATGCCACCATTATCATCGCCCGGCTGACGCTGCGTGCCGCTGACCGTTAGCACACTACCGCTATCAAGCTGAATGTGCGATCCCATTTCTGTCTGCAGTGCACCGACAGTCTGGCTGTATCCGTTTGTTCTGAAGACGGCATTGCTGGCGACGTTCAGATTACCTGTTGCGCCAAGAACATTGTCATTTGCCATCTGTAATGTGCCGCTGCGCACCAGCGTATCCCCGGTATAGTTATTACCGCCGTTAGACAGTGTGACAACCTGCCCCGCAGCTTCGATGGCCAGATCCCCTGCCCCCGTTAACTGTGCGCCAAGATCTGTCTGCAGTCCCTGGGCATTCGCTCTCGGTGCCAGCACCAGCGCTTTATCACCGGTCCCCTGTAAATCCAGCGACTTCAGCCCATAGCCTATGTACAGTCCGTCACCTTTAATACCGTCGGAGCTTCCCAGCAGCTTATAGTCATAATTTCCCTGAGCTACAACTTCACCGCCCTGAGTGACATCAAACGTCTGACTGTGAGAAATAGCCTGCCCGTTTTCATCCACCAGTTGCAGTTGCCCGCCAGTACCGGTGACGGTACCCGCTGCATTCACCAGTGTGACCAGGGTCTGCGCATCATCCTGCTCCAGCAAATTCTTACGGGTATCAACAGCCGGAATATCATTAATCACTTCATCTGGCATGGTGACCTGAATTGTGCCTTTCCCCCGGATATCCAGCGTACCTGCAGCAGAGGTTTCAATACTGTTGCTGGCAATGGTATCGCCCGGCATAACGGAACCAAAAATCAGCGTTCCGCCATTGAACCCAAGACCGCCAATCTGCTGAACACCGGAGCCAACCGTTGTGATATTCCCGGTTTCAGACATCAGCATTGCATGGGTTAACCCGCTCGTATTCAGCCCTTCCAGAGCAAAGCTACTGGTACCCAGCTTCAGAGTTCCGGCAAATTGATCCCCGACGTTATGGCTGAATTCAAAAGCAGATGTGTCGGCATCAAGACGGGCAGACAGTGTTCCTTTGCCTGTTAACAGTGGATCAAAGGTAAAGTTGCCTGCAACTGCAGGAATAATGGCCAGTTCGCTGCCCGATTCAATATCGACGGACCCCGGGCCGGTCCCCCCATCGGTCAGCACAAGAGCTTCCTTCAGAGTGACAAGTGAACTGTTCTTCAGCCCGACATGTTCAAAATTCTGTAGTTTTACAACAGAATCCAGCGTATGAATGGCGTTATCAAAAATCAGGGAATCAGAATCTCCCTGCCCGCCATCCAGCAGGTTCCAGGTTGCCCCTTCACCTTTAATGGTGAAGGTGTTCTTCCCGGTACCGGCAGTAACCTGATCAACATGAGCCTTACCATTGAGTGTTACATTATTATTGCCATTTCCTGCAGTCACTTCTCCTGTCAGTGTGCTGCCATCATCAAATAAAAATGTATTGTTACCCTCTTTTGCACTGACGGTTCCGGTAATACTGCCTTTATTGGTGAATGTGTTATCACCGCCGTTCAGAGCCACAACCCCCTGAATTTCAGCACCGCTGTCATTCAGTACGGTGGTATTCACAGCGTCATCAAACGCCATTGCAGTCCCGGTGGCGGACGCAGCTTTAATCTGACCTTTATTGGTAAAGGACTGTGCTTTTGAAGCATCCACTACGGCATGACTCAGAGAAGCAGAGATGAGATTACCGCTCTGAACCACTTCACTGGCTGCATTGTTAACCACCAGAGCAGAGCCGCCATCGGCCTGTGTAACATTGACACTTGCACCGCTTTTCACGACAGCACCATCTTTAGTGTTGACGAAAATACCCGTGCCGTCCGTACCCTTCAGGTTAATGACCAATCCAGCGGAGTCAGACATATCCAGGTTATTATCGGTTTCACTTCCGTCAGCTTTCTGGAACGCCAGTGCAATTCCACTGCCGTCTACATTAATAGTGCCGCTGTTGGTCTTGGCCAGGGAGGCGGAAGTACGTACACCAATGCCATCAGCCACATTAATTTCAGTCGTATTGGTTAACTGAATGCCTTCAATTTCTGCGCGGTTCTCAATCCCGTGACCGACCGCACCGGCAGCATTAACATTGATTTTCGCACCATCAATAACCAGCCCCACAGCCCCTGTATCCAGCAGGATGCCATGCGCATTTTTCTGACCTTCGATCGTACCCAGGCCACTCCCTGCCAGGTTCAGTGACGCGCCCGCCCCCAGTTTAATGGCAGCCTCACCATCCACAGCGACGATATCCCCTCCTGTGCTGGTAATCTGAGACTGTGCGCCTTCAACAAATAATGCAACGCCATTGACCGCAATACGGCTTCCTGTATTTTCAAAGCGGCCGTTATCAACCCAGACGCCGATATTATCGGTACCGGCAGTGAAATCAATGTTGCCGCTGTTAATCAACAGTCCCTGATTACGCGTAATAAAGCCCTTGGCATTATTCAGCGGCGAAGAGATATCTGCCTCATTGGTAATAACCGAGCCAGTATTCGTTTGCGTAATACTGCCATCCAGAGCGTATTCATTTCCGTCAACTTCCGCGACAACAGCGCCATCCCCTACAAGGTTAACTGATACCCCCTGTTTCAGCGTCGCTGTCGCCCCACCAGTTACATATAATCCCTGAGCCTGAGCCCCCAGGATCTGGAAATCACTGCCAGCCTCAGCCAGGACATTGCTCCCTTTCCCTGTGGCCCAGATACCACGACTGCCTGTACCGGAGGTTTTCATCAGCAGAGAGCCAGCCTGTTTTGCCCCATCTTCAATACGGAAAAGCACAGAACGTTCCCCACTGGCATCCAGCAGGGTTCCTGGTGCAATATTCGTTTTAATGGTTGCACCATCTCCGATAATACGAAAAGCAATCTGATCGGTAATACCGGAACCGTTAGCTGCAAATTGCGGTATTGCAGATCCAACAAGATTCACCGTTCCCTGCTCACTGGCCTGAACACCAATCGCTCCCTGTCCCTCCAGGGATATCGTCCCCGCAGTCATATTGACGGTTGTTTTAGCACCAGAAGCTTTAATCCCCGTCGTACGGTTAGCATTATCTCCGCTCTTAAGAACAAGATTGCCCGTGTTATTAATTGTCGTGGTTTCCTGCACCGCACTGGCAATTAATCCCACACCGCCATCCTGTACGGTAATATTTCCGCTGTTGGTTCCAACAGCGCCTTCCTCAACCCGGACGCCCACTGTATTCTTCCCGGTAAAGATGATATTACCGGTATTATCAAGTGTGGCACCATTACGGGCGATATACCCGGTCACTTTATCCTGGGTGGAACTTAACTGAGCCCCCGCCGTTAATAGTGTGGTCTTGTCCTTCGGATTAATGAGGTTGCCGGAAATATCATAGCCATTGCCATCCGCAATACCGGCTATCGCACTGGCATTATCCATCTTGATAATGGCATTACTTTCAATTGTGCCCTGCGCTCCTCCTTCAATTAAAGTCGCTGTAGCCCCCTCCCCCGTCAGGTTGATGGTCATTCCTCCTGACGTTACTGTCGAGGCCACTCCGCCATCCGATTTCCCCGTGGCAATAAGTGCATAAGAGTTCTTACCAGACGCCGTAAGTGCAGAAGAAGCTCCCGCAGTTCCCTGGAATGTCGCACCGCTGGCAATACGGAATAATGTTGAGTTTTCAGTGGACACATCCATAACACCGCTTCCGGTATTATGAATGGCTGAGTCCTTTCCATAGACATAAAACCCTACCTGATCGCTGTTGCCAAATAGCACTGCACCATTGCCTGACAGGGTCAGACTGCCGCCATCTTTAGCAAAAACCCCCACTGCCCCCGTACCGGCAAGACTGATTTTTCCGGATACATCAACATTGCTTCCGGCACCTTCCACCCAGGCACCATAGTTACGGAAACCACTGCTGATATCCACGCCGCCAACATTTATCGTACCGTCAGAATTTAGTTGTCCTGCATTGATTGCCTGCAGTCCGGTACTGTTCAGACCGTTAACATTAATAACCCCGGTGTTTTTCATCCCGGAGCTATTATTTGCCAGCATGCCAACATTCAGTGCCGGCGTATCACTGTCATGTCCCTCAATAGTAATAGTACCGCTATTTGTAACATCAACCACGCCGGCGTCCGTAGCTGCAATACCATAGTTACCCTGAGCACCTTGTCCCAGAAGGATCGTTCCCTCATTGACAGCACGGGTAGCCCCTTTTGCAACTTCAATCGCAACAGAACCAACAGCCGAATGAGCTGCTGTTCCATTTTCCGCAACGCCAACTGTAATTTTACCACCCGCTGCGTTAGTAAAAATCCCTCCGGTACCAACACTTATCCCCCGGGTCTTTCCCTTGCTGTCAATAGTTGAGGGATCTGCGGTAATATTAATTGTACCGTTGTTAACCCCTTCACCACCGCCAGCAACGAGCATAGCCGTGTTTATACCGTATGGATTGACGGCTGCGACTTTAAATGGACGAACATTAATAACACCATTATTTACTGCACGGGAGCCAGCATTAATGGCCATCATACCTTCACCATGCAGTGAATACTTATTATTGTTATCCTAGGCATAGATAGTGCCATTATTCACAATGGAACTGTTATCATAAGCACGCATGGCTGTACCAATTGCATCAATAATACCATCATTGATACCAGTACCACCTGTGCGAGCAACAATGCCAGCCCCATAACCATATGCAGGCAATACGCCAGTTAGTTTACCTGTCGAACTTAACCGCGCTGTACCACTATCCGTTGCAGCCAGGACTGCGAGTAATCCGGTACTGGCCTGATATATATCCGGATTAATCTTCCCCCCTGCGGTACGATCAACATCGTACTGATGCGTTGTGGTAATAATAGCTTTATTAAATTCTGTCTCATATTGAGATGGTGTCAGCTTACCGTCAACTATCGCCTGAGTCAGATAATCATTATATTGTTGTAATTCAGCGAGTGAATTAACCTGATATTGTTGTCCCTGCCAGTCAGTAAAAGTACCGGCATATTTCATTGAATCAATTGTAGTGGTATATGTAAGACCATTTGCCGCTGTTGCAGCTGCCTGAAAATAAAATTCATTTGCAGAGTTCCAGTTGACCGTAGACCCTGCCCCATCAGCAACAGCAAGCTGACTATTCTTAAAATAAGACCCTATGAAACCAGCGCCAACATCAATATTGGCCGTCCCCCCCTTACTTGCAGTCACAAAGCGGGTTTTATAAAAAAAATCAGCAGTTGGTGAAAAGCCTGAAATACGCTCATCAGCAGAAGACCCTGCTGCACGCTGAGAAAATGCACTATTGTCGTATACCTGAACCGTTCTGAATGCGCCAGTTGCAGCATCCCAGTATTGCAGAGCTTTAGTTCTTCCTCCGGTATCAATATAAGATAATCCCGTCAGGTCATCTCCGGACGTAATGTAGCCTTTTGCCTTTGCCTGTGCTACTGACATATAAACGGTTCCTGAACCGTTGGCAGAAACTGAGGTCGGGCCAGTAATATTTTCTGTTATTCCATTAACTGTCACATTCCCGACAAAATTATTGTTTTGTGCTGGTCGCCATGCAGGAGCCAGTGAAGCATCAGCAAGTGCGCTGCTGCTGTTAAGCGTCATCGCACCACCAAGAATAATAGCGGATAATGTCAGATTCAGACGTGCAGACTTACATTTTTTCTTACTGCCCGTAAGTTCTGAAACCACGTCCCACTTCTGTGTGCTGTGATTCCATATCACTTTATATATTTTATTCATATATATCTTCCTTCAAAATCACTATATCGGTCACAACTGCGTTTTTACTGAAATAAGAGACAGGGGGATATTCATCAACTGATGTATCCGCCTGACACCAAGTTTATCCATGACTCTGCGACGATGCGTCCAGACGGTCTTACTGGATATACCTAAAGTATGAGAAATCCATTCCAGATCTTTCCCTTCTCTGGTATACAGGAATACGGTTTGTTCTCTGGGAGAGAGTTGCAAATCAATAAACGAAACTTTCCTGACAACGCGATAATTAACTCCCGAATTCCAGTTAGTTATATAGTTTGCCAGGCTTGTGCATAACTTCTCATACGTCAATTTCCAGGGAATGCAAGGCACCCCGCTATGAATCAGTCCACCTCCATTTCCCCAAATCACACAGGGAATATTATATTTATAGTTCCGGAGCCGTTTATCCAGCCACTGGTTTACAAAACGCAAAGACAACAGACTTGTCGTAAGATCATCATCCGGAAACACAGGTAAAAGTACAACTCGCCTGTTACGCAATAAGTGTGTACCGGCCTCACTCTCCAGAAAAGAAAATTCATCAGCAGAGATAACGCAAACATCAGAAAAAGCAGCAAAGAACACGTTTTCTAATGCTTTGATTAGATAAATATTTTTTGTCGTTGTTATAAGCACCATATCTTCTGTCGCTCAGCCAATATCTGGCAGAAATCATTCAGTCAATAATGACAGACACATAAAGAACTATCACAAATGGTTATTCTGTATATGGGTGCCGCTTATTGATGTCTGACTTTAATCAGTTTGATAAAAATATTTAATCGCAGGTCGGGTATCACCTTAAAGAGGTATACAGATGTTCGAATCAATAGATAACTAACATTGCTAAAAACTACTCTGTTATTGATTGAACGACAGAGTATCAAAAAAAGCATATATGATCGACAAAAACGATCAATTACAAATCATTAATAGCCAACACAAATTAATTTAAACAAATCGATCGATAACAACGATCTACTGCCATTAACAAACACACACAACAAGACATATAAAACCATCAAAAAATACAATTTACACATTAAAGAAACATGAAAGACAACAAAAACACAACTAAACAACATACAACCAATCCTTTCCATGATGAATTTTATAAATAAAAATAATTACAAACATTATTAATAGCTTGTAACATTAACTTCTTTAATGATTTATAAATTTAATAATGACATTTCGCTCAAAGCTTACCTGATATATGTCAGCGCCAGTGATATAAGACGGTAATGGGGATGCGGACGATTTCCTGGACTCTCAGGAGATAAAACATGTTTACTGAAGAAGAAAAAATCCGCGCCATTGAGCTTTATTTCAAATATGGTAAGAAGCTGGCTCCCGTCGTACGCGAACTGGGCTACCCTTCGAAAAGAAATCTGCGGCGTTGGATCCGCTCATGGGAAGCAGGTGGCGGCGCAAAAGAATCCATTCGTCATAAGCACCGTTACTCCGATGAGCAAAAACAGGTTGCCGTTGAACATTATCTTAACCACGGCTGCTGCCTGGCGTTTACCAGCAGAGCCCTGGGTTATCCCTGCACTGATGTGCTCGCTCGCGGGGTTAATGAACTTTATCCCGACAGACGACGTATATTTACCAGTAAGGCCAACCCGGTTGCGCCCTTTGAACCCGAAGTCAAACGTCAGGCTGTCATGGCACTCTGTACACGACAAGTATCAGCCAGTGAAATCGCCAGGCGAATTGGTGTCAGTCGTGCGGTATTGTATAAATGGAAAGATGAAATTATCGGCAACAGTGCTTACCAGACTATGCGTAAACATAAGGAACCTTCCCTGGAGGCAGAACGCGATGCGTTGCGGGAGGACGTCGCCCGACTGAATCAGGAAATACGCCGTCGGCAGATGGAGCTGGATATTCTGAAAAAAGCGGAGGAAATCATAAAAAAGACCCGGGCATCAGTATCAGTCACCTGAACAACAGAGAAAAAACAAAGATTACTGATGCCCTGAGACAAACATATTCCCTGACAGAATTACTGCATGTTCTGGGCCTTGCCCGTAGCAGTTATTTTTATCACCGTGCTGCACTGAAGGCCGGCGATAAATACGCCACGATACGTACGATGCTGACAGATATCTTTAACAGTAATTACCAGTGTTATGGCTATCGTCGCCTGCATGCGATGCTCAGGCATGAGGGGGGGCGGCTATCAGAAAAGGTTGTACGCAGACTTATGGTGGAGGAACAGCTTGTCGTCAGCCGTAACCGTCGTCGCCGCTACAGCTCATATTGCGGAGAAATCGGACCGGCTCCGGATAACCTTATCGCCAGAGATTTTAAGGCGGAGCAACCTAATCAGAAATGGCTGACAGATATCACGGAGTTCCAGCTCCCTGCAGGTAAAGTCTGGCTGTCATCGGTGGTGGACTGCTTCGATGGAAAAGTTGTGAGCTGGTCTCTCAGTACACGTCCCGACGCAAAACTGGTTAACACCATGCTGGATAACGCTGTCGAAACGTTAAATGCTGGTGCGTATTTTCATGAAAGGAGATCACTCAATAACTTCCATCGAGATCGGGTAA
>ERZ1026852.1512-NODE-1512-length-12241-cov-5.485147_pt1 | contig 12241 bp, 12 predicted proteins | sample MGYA00380156_ERZ1026852 | MGnify/ENA primary metagenome ERZ1026852 (study PRJEB33269, sample SAMEA4719792) | human gut metagenome | biome: human-associated habitat; feature: organic feature; material: feces | place: Cameroon | collected 2013-10 ...
TGTTACCTCCACATTCTTTTTTATTTTGAATGTCCGCAAAATCCGTCCTACATCGCATCACCTCCTAGTTCTTTCTTTCATGCGTTGCCTACAAATACTCTCCGTTGAAGCTGACAAGCGATGCACTGCTCACACCGTCCATCTCGGACAGAATATTTACAAAGTCCGCATTGTCATCTTTCATACGTACCTCCAGATTCAGCTCCACATGTCCCGGCTGTGCTACCTTACTTTTGACTACGCATTTTTTCACCTGCTTCTCCATGAACTCACGTACCTTCACCTCGCTATCGTGTCCGTCGCACTGCACGATCAGAATATATGGATGTACATGTGATTTCCGGTTGACAAACACAAGAAGCATCACACCAATGAAAATACTTCCGATCAGTGCAAGCGGAAGCATACCTGCCGCAAGCACAATGCCGACCGCAATCGACCAGAACAAAAATGCGATATCAAGCGGATCTTTGATTGCCGCACGGAAACGCACGATGGAAAGTGCACCGACCATACCAAGCGACAACACGACGTTCGAGGTTACCGCTAAAATCACGACGGTTGTGATCATCGTGAGTGCGACCAGCGTCACGCCAAATCCCGGCGCATACATCACACCGGAGTATGTCTTCTTATAAACAAAGAAAATAAACATACCAATTCCAAATGCAAGCACCAGCGCGATCACCATGTCAAGAATACTCACGCTCGCTATATTCTCCAAAAAACTAGACTTAAAAACATCTCCAAATCCCATAGGGTTCCTCCTTTTTTCTTCCTGTCATTCTCATTTTATCTGTTGTTTCTAACCGGCATATTCATATGCCCGGCACGCCGCGTATTTCGAGAAGCTCTGTGTGCCCTGATTTCCAAGCTGGACTGCACTACGGATACAATCCGGCAGGTATGCGTCCCATTTCACTTCGAGAATCCGGTGATTCTCGATAATCGGAAGCGTGACACATTCTGCATTCAGGAAATCCAATCCATACATGCCGGTTCGTATATCGTAGTCCATCGTCACCCGCACATTTCCGGGCGCATAGGTAAATGCTTCCCGCGTATAATCGACGATCGTCTTCGGCCGCAAGCCCTGATTCACAAGCTTCGTGTAGAATTCCCGCAGTAACGGTTCTTCTGACTCCTGCAGCCACGCGACATCGCCGCGCAGAATCTTCGTCACCTGCTCTGCAGTCACCTGCACACTCTGTTTGCAAGATAAACCGTTGATCTTCGATTTCTTCTCCAGATGGATCACGGATGTATCGCCATCATAATAGCGCAGGCGGTATTTCTCCCTGCAATTCACGCCGTTGATTTTTTCCATAAACGCTTTATCGTACAGATTGTCAAAGTACAGGCTGCGAATGTGGTATTTCCCATGATCGCCGTGTGCATCTGCATGGGCGACAGCGTTCAGGCGTCCGCGCAGGCAAAGCATATCGCCATAAGTTATCTCATGTTTTAGTTCGTGTCTGTAATTCATAGTCTCACCTCCCGATCTTGTCTCGTATCGTTGCAGGATTTCCTGCTCTGATCATGAGTATACGGGGACTACCTTAAATTTACCTTAGAAATCTAAATGAAATATTCTCTATTGACATAAATGTGTGTATAGTGTATGGTGTGTATATACATACATCACACTTTAAGGAGGCTTGAAATGAAAATCCTTATATCAAATACATCCGATACTCCGCTTTATCAGCAGATTGAGGAACAGATTATCGATGCTATTTTAAGAGGTGAACTGGCAGAAGGAGAAGCTCTTCCGTCTATTCGAACATTTGCCAACGACTTAAAAGTAAGTATTTTGACAATACGACGGGTCTACGATGATTTAGAAAAAGAGGGATTTGTAAATAGTCAGGTCGGTATCGGAACATTCGTTTCTACTACAAATATAGACCTTTTAAGGGATTCGAAACGACGAATCGTAGAACAAAAAATGCTGGATATGATACAGACTGCAAAATCCCTTGGAATTACACAAGAAGAGTTAAACGATATGATGAATATTCTATATGAGGAGGACTAAAATGGAACACATTTTAGAGATTACAGGGTTGAACAAAAGCTATCCAGGCTTTTCTCTGCAAGATATTTCATTTGCATTGCCTGATGGGTGCATCACAGGCTTTATCGGAAAAAACGGAGCTGGAAAAACGACCACGCTCAAGTCTATTTTAGGGTTGGTTCCTAAAATATCCGGAACGATCAAATGGTTTGGAATGGATTTATCTACCAACGAAAAAGAAATTAAAGAACGGATCGGAATTGTTCTCGATGATGGCGGTTTCTATGATGAATTGACCTTATCCGAAATGAAAAGCATCATAGCTTCCGCGTACAAATCATGGAGTAATGATGATTATAACATGTATCTTGCGCGATTTTCACTTAACCCGAAGCAGAAGATCAGCACTCTGTCAAAGGGTATGCGAATGAAATATGCTCTGGCACTTGCCTTATCCCATAAAGCAGAATTTCTGATTATGGACGAGCCAACCAGCGGTCTTGATCCGCTTATCAGAAATCAGTTGTTAGAAATCCTGAAAGAGTTTATGGATAATGGCGGACACGGCGTGTTCTTTTCGACACACATAACATCTGATCTGGATAAAATTGCAGATACGTTAATCATGATTGATGAAGGGCATATTGTTTTTCAGGAAGAGAAAGACAATTTATTGGATCGTTACAGAATCGTAAAAGGCGATGTAGCAGATTTATGTCCGGATACAGAAAAACTATTGATGAATATTGATAAAACACCGTTCGGTTTCACCGCGATTACCAAATATGCGGATGATCTCAGAAAGCTCATGCCAGACTGCATGCTCGAACGGCCATCCATCGAAGATATCATGCTCAGCAATATCAAAGGAGGGAACTAAATGTTACTGCAATTAGTGAAAAAAGAGTTTCTAATCGTAAAGAAATATGTACTGCTCATGGCTGCAGTCTGTATCCTATTTCCAATATTTTTGCTATGGCGTATGCCGGAATTCGCCGGAATATTCGGATTTGGATTAGTGACTGTGTTCTCGATTTTGATGCTTTTGCAATATGTTTCTCTAAAAGAAACGCAATATCCAAAAGCATCCACATTACTGTGTGCATTGCCATTTTCAAGGAAAAACATTGTGCTGTCCAGATATATTTTTTGCATCGTGATCTATTTCTCCTGCTGTTTGATTTTTGGAATCGAATCTCTTTTGTTTCCAACACTTCAAAGCGTAGGCTGCAGAATCCCGATTGTGCTATTCCTGCTTGTGTCACTGTGTTTAAGTATCTACCTGCCAATCCAATATAAAGTTGGATATGAAAAGACAAAATTATTCTTCACAGTCCTTATCACGGCAACCCCTGTTGGATTTGCCCAATTAATGAAAAAAGGGATAAACCTGAAATTTTTATCCAATATTCACCCTACACTTTTACTGTTTGGAAGCTTGATCATAAGTACAATGCTTTTAGTAATATCTTCTATTCTGTCTATAAAAATATATAGCAAAACCGAATTAGCATAACAAGAAGAAATAAGATAGTTTCAAAAAAGAGAGGATCAAGCTAAATCCTCTCTTTTCACTTTTTCTCCAAAAATGCAACAATTAGTTGCATTTTGAAAAATCTCTTTACATCTATACTTAGTTCATGATAAGGTTTCTTTGTTGTCGAGAAGCGTTCGTTCATAGCGTAGTTCGGTAGCAGTCTATTGATTTAAATTTTTCTATTCGATTCTTCGAATACAAATTATTACCCTTTGCGTGCAAACTTTAATTATTACTCATTAACAACTGTAATTTTACATGCGAAATTTACAATTTTTTGGAGGACAAGTTTATGACTAATGAAACAGTAACCAAAGAACCACTGAACCCATTCTATCTGACAGTAAGCGAACTTGAAGAAGCTATGAAACAGAATGATCTGTATGCAGACTATATCTTGCTCGACGAAACATGGAAGAAACGCTTCAATGATTACATGACCGGCAAGAAAACAATGCCGCTCACTTACGATCCATTCTTCAAATGTATGTTTCACCCAGACAGACATCCAGATTGGCTGTCACATCTTCTTAGCGCAATTCTTGGCGAATCCGTTGTAGTGGAACAAATTCTTCCATCAGAAAATACAGCCATATCTGTTGATTCCCTGCTGATTATGGACATCATTGTCCGGTTAAGTGATGGTTCACTTGCCAATGTTGAAATTCAGAAACTTCCATACATGTTCACAGCAGAACGCATATCCTGCTACTCTTCTGATCTTCTACTCCGCGAATACACGCGATTGAAGAAGAAAACAGGATTTAAGTACTCTGACATGAAAAAAGTTTACACCATCGTTCTGTACGAAAAAACAGGTAGCAATTTTAAAGATCCACTATTGCATGGTGCATACATTCATCACGGCAAAACCCGTTTTGACACCGCATTAAAGATGGATCTGCTACAAGAATACTTTTTAATTGCACTTGATGTATTCTGCCAAAACGGATATACTAATGATAAGAATTCAGATGCTTTGGAAACTGTTAATTGCGACATGAATGACTTGGAAGGCTGGCTCTCTATCCTGACCGCAGAGACAATGGCAGATGTAGAACGCGTAATCAGACGCTATTCATGGAGCAAAACAATATTCCACGAAATGAGTGCATATGTAAATAAACCTGAGGAGGTGATTCACATGTTTTCAGAGGCATTAAAAATTGCAGATAAAAATACAGTGAAATACATGATCGAAGAACTGCAGGATCAGGTTGCTCAGGAAAAAGAGATACGGAAGCAAGCAGAAGCCAAGCAAAAACAGACGGAAATTGAATTACAACAATCAAAGGAAGAAATTGCACATTTGAAGGCTTTGTTAGCCCAAAAGCAATAATCCCAAAAAGGATATCTTTAAATACACACGAAAAGAGAGGATCAAGCTAAATCCTCTCTTTCTTTTTATAATTCTACTTTGAATACAATCCGATTGCCTTCCTTGTACTCAGCAGTAATTTTTCCTTTGTGATTTTGTACAATCGCACGAGCAACGGAAAGTCCGATGCCATAACCGCCACTCTTCTGTGTACGTGCGGCGTCCGAACGATAGAAGCGATCGAAAAGCCGGTCTGCTTCCACATCCGGCAGCTTCCCGCATGTATTTTCACAACTAAGCGTTACTTCCCTGCCACGCTTGGCAAGCGTAAGCACAATGTCCGCCTGCTCAACAGAATACTTGACTGCATTATCAAGCAAGATCGTGAGAAGCTGTGTCATCTCCTCACGGTTTGCATGCAGTTTGATATCCGAAGCAATCTTCGTCTGCAGTTTGATCTGTTTCAGCTTCGCGGATTCCACAAACGAATCTGACACCTCTTTTGTAAGCTTGCTCATATCCAGATCGGTCATCACAACCGGTGCCGTTCCTTCTTCCATCCGAGCCAGCGTAAGCAGGTTCTTCATCAGCCCCGACAGACGTTCCGTCTGTTTGCGAATGTTCTTGCTCCATTTGCTCTCACCGTTATGCAGTTCCATCGCTTCTGTATTCGCAAGAATAATCGCAAGCGGTGTCTTGATCTCATGTCCGGCATCTGTGACAAACTGCTTCTGTTTCTCCAGATTCTCCGCAATCGGCCGGATTGCACGCTTGGAAAGCGCAATTACCAAAAGTAACATCAAGCCCCAGCCAACGACAAATATCAGGCTGGATATAAGCATCACTGCCAGCATAGATTGCCGGTCACTGCTGACATTCAAAAATACAATATTCGTGCCGCGTCCGTCCTTTGATGCCTGTACTCTGTACCGAAACTCTTCCTTCTTGCCAGAGGTCTTTCCAGACACATAGACTTCACTCGCATATGCGTTGGCGGTCTCCTCATCCACAGAGGAAATGTTATTTACATCCGTATAGATAATCTGTCCATCCATATCAAACCGCACAAGGAAATATCGCGCCGCCATTGCCATGTCCTCGCTGATCTCCGGGTTGAAGAGATTCGGACGTTTGTCATCCCTCGCTTCCGGCGGTTCTGGCTGATTGTCTGTCGGCTCAACATCCGGCACAATCACGCCATCCGGTACTTCCATCTGATTCTGATCTGTCCCATTTGCCGCCGGTGGCTCCTGCATTCCATCCGTCATCGTTGCAAGCTGCGGATTGCCGGCGTTATCTCCCGGCCGCATTCCATCATTTTCGACCAGCATGGTAAGCGTGTTATTCATCTCATTTTGAAGCCGGCTGATATTGAATACATTGACTGCACCAAGCGTCACAACAAGCAGCACGGTGATTGCGGTCATCGCTGTGATTATGAACTTCTTCTGTAACGTCTTAACCATTTTACAAATTCCCGTTTCCTGATTCCGTACAAATTGCCGCTGTTTTTCAGTCTATCGCTTTATTCTGTCTCCGCAAGCCGGTATCCGATTCCTCGTTTTGCCTGAATCTCCACATGAACCTTTAACGCCTGCAGCCTTTTCCGCAGATACGAAATATACACCCAGACTGTGCCAACCTCTGCATCTGTCTCCAGCCCCCAGACCTTCTCCAGCAGACTTTCGGTCGACATGTAAATGCCTTGATTGAGCATAAAGACTTCCATCAACTGATATTCGAGCTTTGGCAACACAAACGACTGTCCATTTCCGCTAAGTTCATAAGTATGCATGTTAAGCGACAGATCTCCACATTTCACAATCTCCGGGGTAAATTCTTCCTTGCGCCGGAGCATCGCCCGGATGCGTGCAAGCAGCTCGCCCATCGCAAATGGCTTCGGAAGATAATCGTCGGCTCCCATATCCAACCCTGCGATCCGGTCTTCGACCTCTGCCTTTGCCGTCAGCAGCAACACCGGTGTCCTGTCACCGCGGCTCCGCAGCTTCTGCAGCACCTCCAAGCCACTCATCTTCGGCATCATGATATCCAATATGATGCCGTCATATTCGCCGATGGTTGCGTAATCGAGTGCTTCTTCCCCATCAAATACAGCATCCACCGTATACTTGTGATAGGTGAGAATATCGACCAACGCCTCGGACATATCCACTTCATCTTCTGCAAGTAATAACTTCATGCCGGTTTCTCCTTTCCTACAAAAAAAGGGTACAAAAAAATCGGTGCGACGGGATTCGAACCCACGACCTCTGCGTCCCGAACGCAGCGCTCTACCAAGCTGAGCCACGCACCGATAAAATTGGAAATCAATCCAACATCTGACATAATAGCACAGATGGCAAAAAAAATCAATTCATAATTCCATATAAATTACAATTCAGGATATAAATTACAATTTTCACCTTTCTGTTTCATTCTACCAGCCATCAATATGGTCGCGCTGGATTGCCGCAAACATCCGGCTTTTCGCCTTCGGAAATTCTTCCTCTATCCGCGCTAACATCTGCTTGGCAGTCTCCCGCTTCGTCGCGCCATCCACCGGACACAGATTCTTCACCACCGGAAGCTGATACCGTCGCATAAAGCCGCGTACCTCCGCCTCGGTCACATATGCAAGCGGCCTTATCAGGTCAAGCTCCGTGCCATCGAGATGTGTCACCGGTGAAAATGTATGCACCCGTCCTTCTAACACCTGTGACATGAGAAACGTCTCCACAACATCATCCTTGTGATGTGCATATGCAATCTTGTTACATCCTAGTCGAAGTGCCGCTTCATTGAATGCACCCTTCCGCAGCTTCGCACAGAGCGGGCACATCCGCTTCTCCTGCCGCTCCATCAGAATCGGGAATATCTGCGTTTTGACAACCTCATACGGAACCTGCAGCAACTCACACAGTTCCCGCACCTTAGAAAAATCCATTCCCTGTGCCTGCCGATCCGCCTCTGCACCAGCCCCGGCATCTGCATCGTATTGCCCTGTACGTTCCATATATTCCCCTACGCCTGTGTCGACCGTGATTGCCACAACGTCATATTGCTTCGGATAAAATTTTCGCATTCCAGCCAGTGCATACAGGAGCGTCAGACTGTCCTTGCCACCGGAAATACCGATTGCAATCTTATCTCCATCTTCAATCATCCGGTAAGCATCCACCGCCTGCCGCACCTTGCTGTATAATTTCTGTAATTCCATATCTATTTATACTTTTTTATTCTTTTACTGTCTTGTTGGCATTCACATCCAATACAAGCAAAATCACTTCTGACAGTTCCAACAGCTGCTGATACTGCTTCTGTACCTCTTTCATCCTACGGCTATTCTCGTCATAATTTTTCTGATCTAAAAATCTTGAACTTTCTTCCAATTGCAGATCATGAATCTGACTCTCCAGTAGACGAATCTGACTTTGCAGCCGCGCATGTGTCTCCACCGGAATCTCTGTGCCAAATAGCTTCTTCCGTAGCTTCTTTGTCATATTATACACACAAAATCCTATAATCGTAAATGCAATCTCAAACCCAATCAGACTTGTCACCAGCCGAAACCACGCATCCCACGCCTGCATAAAGAATACATCAATCATTCCAACCGTCACAAGTAATGCTAACACGATTGCAAGCGGTGTATCGATCCACAAGACAAACCCAATCCGTCTGCGGCTGTACTTCTTGTCCACCTGCTGATCTTCAAACTCTAACTTTGATAGATTAAATTGCAGCCTTCCGATATCCTCATGCAGTACATTTGTCATGCCCGTCTGATCCGGACACGCCAGAAGTTTCTCTTCTAGTTCCGCCTGTTCCTGCTCATTTGCAGCTATTTCCTGTTTCAATGACTGAAGCTCTGCCTTTAATTGCGCCTGCAGCTCTATCCACGCCTCTGCAACCTGTGTCGGCGTATATGTGGATAATGTCTGTTTTCCTGTCAACTCCTGTAAGTTCTCCAGCATACCATCCGCATATTTTTTCTTTACCGCCCGTGCCTGTCTGATCTTCATCTGCTCAAGTTCCTGCAACCGTTCGCCAAAAGCATTCTTCTGATTTAGTTCCTGCAACAATTCATAATCGATTTCTGTTTTTTCTTCTTTCTTCTCCTCAAACCGTCGCATTGCAATTGGAACAAACTTTACACTTGTCAGTTGCTTGTCAATATATCCATAGATAAACCCATGTTCCCCGGTTTCATCCTCATTGATTGGCTCTAAGCTTCCCGGATAATATACATGCTGTTTTTCAAATGCCAGATATTGGTGCTTATGTCCAAGCCCAATATATCCAAAATTTTTTCCTCCAAAATCTTCAACCTCAAACGGGCAGACATTTGCACTGCCTCCATGTCCAAGAAAGATATTGATTGCCCGGAGATTTCTGGCATACACACTGTCAAAATCATTTCGTTCATTCTGCGCGCTATACTGACAAATACCATAAATATCTACATTGTATTTTTCAAAATGCAGACTATCCATGATTCCTTCTGCATAGGAATTGCGTTTGGCACGTTCCCCCTCCGGCACATGATTATGAATATCTTCACAATTAAGCAGATACGTCCGCGATACGAACTCATAATTCCAGAGAACGCTTTCCTTTCCCAGATAGTCACATTCTCCTGTCACATAAAGAATATCCGTCTTCTCCAGTCGCGCCAGCTGTGTATCGACAAATACAATATCCTCCCTCGTTGGTACATAATCAAACAAATCTCCGGTAATAAAGATCATGTCCACCGGATGCAATTCCATATAATCAATAAAATTCAAGAATCCATCATACAGATATGGTGTTTCTCTTCTCGTCCCAAGATGAACGTCTGCAATATGTGCAAATTTCATGGTAATTTCTCCTTGTATAACATAACACCTATTTTAATTCGTTTCTAAATCCAATCTAAAAGTATAGCATATTTTATCATTCTGCTCTCGGTTATTTTATACATTATTGCCATAACCCACATTGTACATTATCCAGATGTCTTGCATTGTATTGAAATGTATTGAATTGTATTGAATTTCATTTTGTAGTATAATTCATATTAGTTGTGGAAATCTGTATCACAGTTTTCCCTATATGGTCACAATAAGATTACAAGAATATAAACAGGACGTTATTATATGGAAAAACACGCCTTATTGATTGCGAATTCCGCATCAATGATTGATCATTTTAATAAGGACAACATCCGGATCTTGCAGGATATGGGATACACGATTTCGGTTGCCGCGAATTTTCAAGAGGGAAATTCAAGCACCGCGGAACGTATCCGTGCATTTGCAAGCGAGCTTGCCGCACAGGATATCGAGATCATCGATCTGCCGATTCCCCGAAAGGTAACCGAGCTTGGAAAGGCATTCAAATCCATTCGGATTCTGAAGCGATATATGCGGAACCACCCTTGCCGGATCGTGCATACACAGACACCGTTTGGCGGCGTGGTTGGCCGCCTTGCCGCGAAAAAATTCCGCAAAGAAGATGGTACGAAAGTCATCTATTTTGTTCACGGATTTCACTTTTTCCGCGGTGCAGGTCTCAAGAATTATATCCTATATTATAATGTTGAGAAATGGCTGTCCCACGTAACGGATTGTCTGATCACGCTGAACCAGGAGGATTACCTGGCAGCAAAGCAGAAGTTCCACCATCCAAACGTACACCATGTTCCCGGTGTCGGCGTGGATACGGATGCGATTGCTTCTATCTGTGTCAACAAAGCAGATGTATGCAGCCGGTTCGGTCTGCCCTCTGACAAGAAGATTATACTGACGGTCGCAGAGCTGATTCCCCGTAAGAACGTTGCAACTGCAATCCGTGCATTTGCGGAGGCTGACCGGGACGATGCAATCCTTGCCATCTGTGGCAAAGGTATTCTCGAACCATCCCTGAAGGAACTCGCACAAAATCTGCAGATTGGTGACCGTGTATTTTTAGCCGGCTATCATACGGATGTTCTGGATCTGTATCGCTGTGCGGATCTGTTCTTATTTACAAGTTTTCAGGAGGGCTTATCTGTCGCTGTTATGCAGGCAATGGCTGCCGGGCTCCCCATCATTGCATCGGACATCCGTGGGAACCGTGACTTACTTGCTTCGGAACCTCATACCCGCAGCAAGCATTACCTGCTTCCAACGAAAGATGTAGACGCATATGCAGCGAAGATGAACAAAATCCTCGATGATCCGGCACTAGCACAGGCACTCGGCGCGGAAAATCAGGTCAACTGCAGGAAATACTTTGATATATCGCTTGTACACAAGCTTATGACAACCATTTATACCGATCTGACCAATGAATGATCAGTGACTTTGCATTTATAAAGGAGACTATTATGTATACAGTTCAGGTTCTGCTATCTACTTACAATGGCGAAGCTTACTTGAAGGAACAATTAGACAGTATCTTGAATCAGAAAAATGTTGCCGTGAAGCTGTTCGTCCGTGACGACGGTTCGTCCGATGGCACCGTGGATATCCTGCGCGCCTATGCCGCGCTTCACGAAAATATCCAATACCTATGTGGCGAAAACTGCGGCGTTGTCGCTTCTTTTTTCCGTCTGTTTGAATTATCCGATCCAGATGTGGATTTCTACGCGCTCTCCGATCAGGATGATGTGTGGGATGAAGATAAGCTTTCCATCGCCTGCCAGAAGCTTGAACAGATGCGCAAATCAAAATCCCAAAAGAAAAAGAAGAATGATTCCCAGATTCGCACATTTGCAACACCACTTCTCTACTGTTGTGATGCATGGAACACGGACGATGCACTGAATCTGTTTCCGGAGTCCATGCAGACCGCAGGGAAAGAGCTGATTCCGGACTTCCGGAATGCATTGATTGAGAACATCGCTCGCGGTGCCAGTATCGTATTTAACCAGGCACTTATGTCTTATATCCGGATCAGCATGCCTCAGAATATCTATATGCACGACTGGTGGCTCTATCTCGTTGCTTCGTGCTTCGGCGAAGTCTGCTATGACAGCGCAGCGCACTACAAGTACCGTCAGCATGCGGGAAATGCGCTCGGTGCAGCAGCCCCTTCCGGCTGTTCCAGATTCCTCCGCCGCTTAAAGCAGAGCCGCACAAACGGCGGACACATCTCCAGACAGGCAAAAGCATTTGAACGAATCTACCATGTACCGGAAGAAAAGCAACAGTATTTGAATATTGTAACGAAGTATCAGGACGTAAAATCCTACCGTAAAATGGGCCAATCCGGCAAATATTTATTCCGTCAGAACCCAAAGGATAACCGCATCTTCCAACTTATGTTTTATTCTAATCATTTGTAATTGACTTCGTTTTTCTTTTCGTTTATAATGATTTTTGAATTTTTCTTAAGCAAATAGAAC
>ERZ1026852.1514-NODE-1514-length-12228-cov-6.393165_pt1 | contig 12228 bp, 9 predicted proteins | sample MGYA00380156_ERZ1026852 | MGnify/ENA primary metagenome ERZ1026852 (study PRJEB33269, sample SAMEA4719792) | human gut metagenome | biome: human-associated habitat; feature: organic feature; material: feces | place: Cameroon | collected 2013-10 ...
TGTTTGTGATATTTGTTTATTAACCTTCAAAAAAAGCGGGTATGTACATTATACGATACCCGCTTTTTCTGATTTTACAGGGATTTTGACGTGTTTTCCCTCAAGCTTATAGCAGACTGGATATTTCTAGTTTTCAATATCCTCGATGGTGATCTTACTGTTATGAGGGATCGGCTTCCACTCTACCTTGACGAATAGTGCTATGTACTTCACCCAGCGTTCTATGACGTCGTAAAGTGGCCAGGTTATACAGTAAAGTATCTTCTTGCCAAGGCTTATCTTCTGGATACGCTTCCGCTCAATAATGAACACATATACGGCGTAAAGTATGGTCTTGAGATAGACCCCCAGGTGATAGAAAAACCTGACGCAGATTACTATGCCCACGCATTTGAAGTAGGATTCCCAGCCCGGCTCAAGGTGTATGAGCCAGTCCCAGTGCATGAAATGCATGAACTTCCCTATTATGCTGCTGCCAAAGAACTGCATGTCACCGCCGCACTCGTATATGGTGAACGGGAACAGAAACAGGTTCCAGAACAGCCACTTAAAGCCTGTTACGATCTGTCTCGGAAGGAGCTGCGAGAAGGTATCCAGGGACATAAATCTGTGTCTTATGGTCCGCAGCGTATAGCTGTACCATTTGTCTCCCGGCTCATGCTTCGTATTCCTGTCTACGAATATATTCTTGAACAATCCCCATCCGGACTCGGCAAATGCCTGCAGATGACCCTTTGCCCATCTTAATCTCTGCCTCAGGGCAACCTTAAGGTTTGTTGGCTGTTCATCGTAGAATATGGCATCATTGTTGTAGGATATCTCATATCCGTTTACCACACAGTCGGCAGTAAGTGCTCTGTCCTCGGTAAGGCTTGTGTACTTCCAGCCGTCCTTCACGATCTCATTTGAGAATAAAAATCCGGTTCCCTGTATATTGGTTGCAAGATGAAGAAAGGATCTCGGTCTGTGCTTGAACCTGATGGATCCCAGCCAGTGCACGGCATAAAGGGACGCCACCCAGCCTTCAGTAAGGTTCTTGGTGCTTCGGTAGGATGTGATTATCTTCTCTCCCGCGTCAAAGGAATCGTTCATCCTTGATATGTAATCCTTCTTTAACAGATTATCTGCGTCGAAGATAAAATATCCCTCAAAGCTTTCTATTCCATAGTCCTTTTCTATCTGCTCAAACAGGTACTTAAGGGCAAAGCCCTTTGTCCTCTCGTCAGGATTAAAGTGCTCATAGCAGATGGCGCCATTATCCCTGGCAATCTTTGCGGTATTGTCTGTACAGTTATCCGCGCACACGAATATGGTAAGGTATTCCTGAGGATAATCCTGCTTTTTTATACTATTTATGAGATTTGCAATAACCGGTTCCTCATTACGTCCCGGTATCAATATGGCATACTTATGATAATTCTTCGCCGGCTTGTATTTTCTGGTAAAGAACAGACCAAGTATCATATATGGGGTATTGTAGAATGAAAGGCAGCTCAAAAGCACACCTATAACCACAAATACCAGCATACTTGGCATGTAAATATGACTTAAAAACAAGCCTATCCTGTCAAATAATGACGTGGCTAACACTGTCATTTTTATTCTCCTTTTTATTGGCACAGCCCACAAAATAATGGCGTGCTTCTATCTTTCATGTCTGAAATAATCGTATTTTAATATAAGGTCATTCTTTCTTATGAGGTCATTCACCTTCTGCTGTGTAGCCTCTACCTCTGCGTCGGAGATATTTCCGCTTCCTGAAGTGACCTTTCCGTTCTCCACATACACCTGTCCGTTGTACCATGAATAATCCGAGAAATATGCCAGTCCTTCATAGTCCGGAGCAAGGATATCCCTACCCAGATACTCTGTAGGGTTGTAGGTTATGCCAAACAGATTAAGTACTGTGGGCAGAATATTCATCTGCATATTTACCGCATTTACCTCTTCATAAGAGCCATCGCTGCTCCATATGAAGAACGGTGTATGATTTATGAGATTATTATCGGTTTCCTTGTATTTGTCAAGTATGGATTTGTCTCTTATGGTGTAGAGATAATGATCCGCATAGGCAACGATCACCGTATTGTCATAGAGATCATTGTCCTTTAATGCCTGTATGAGGAGTCCCACCATATAGTCGGTCTCCGCAGCCTCAAGCTTCACAACATCCTCTTCTGTAAGACCGGACGGAATGTTACCCTTGCCATACTTCATCTCTGCCACCAGTCTGCCTACCCCATCCTCAGTCTCAAATGGAGTGTGTGGTGTGTAGGTGATTATATAATCCACAAACGGTCCATCCTGCTTAAACATGAGATCATAGAAATCCTTATTAAGTATAAGCTCCCTGTCAAGCTCCTCTTCATCATTCTTATAATCTGCAATATCCACAAGACCGTAGTAATTGTCAAAGCCCCAGCTTCTGTAATTTATGCCTCTGCTGTAGAAATCCGAACTGTTCATGTGGAAGGCATTTACTGAGTAACCCTGTTCCTTAAAGAGCTTCGCCATTGTGTGATCAAAGGTGTGGTCATTTAAGGTGTATACATTCTGGGTATAGCTTACAGGGGTGGTAAATCCTGTATTCACGGCAAATTCCGAATTAAATGTTGAACCACCGCCGGTGTACAGGGAATAATGCTCGGTGAAATCCATGGACTCGTTTTTTAACTTATAAAGATTAGGTGTTGTCTCCTCACTTAACAGCCAGCTGTCCATTCCCTCAAGCTGAAGGAATATAACATTCTTTCCTGTGAATTTTCCGGTGTACTGATTTTCTTCATTTGAAGCGTCCTGATCATACTGGGTCTTAAGGAACGCCTCGTCCTCTCCACTTAGCTTCTCCTCAGGCTTTAAAAAGGTCATGTACAGATTTCTCACGGTGTACTCATAAAGTCCCGAAAGCTTCATGCTCTTATTCACATCGCTATAGTTCTCATATATGTTCCTTGCCTTCTTGAAACTGTTCCACTTAAGCTCTGAGTTGCCACCCATAAAAAGCGGCATGGCAGTATGCACCACAACAAATGCCACTACAGCCACTATCAGCCTCTTTCCTCTGAACTTCTCTCCCTTGGGGAATTTCACTATGGCATATATACCCATGGCAAGGATCACCACCATAAGTATATAATACCATACCGGTGTTCCTGTAATGGTCTCCCATATATACGAACTTCCCTCGTCCATCATCTGGGTAAGGTGAAAATCAAAATAAAATCCCGTCAGATTGTAATATATGATATTGGTGGCAAACATAACAAAATACGGTATAAAGAATATACCGTATATTATCTTTCCTGCATTTCCCTTAACTGAGGACGCAATGCCCATAAAAAGCATTACATATATCAGGGTAAAAAGGTTAGGGATAGGCATGTATGCCTGATAGTAATCTATCTTATATCCCAGTATCCTTATTACAAGATCCATCGTCCAGAAGGGAATAGTAAGAAGCATTAGTTTTCTGTTTGCATATAAAAAATCCTTTACATGTTTAAATACTGACATCTTACTCAATCATTCCTATTCTTCTTATATGTCTCTCATCATTTGAAAATGGTGTATCCAAGAAAATGTCGACTATCTTTAATGCAAGTCCCGGACCTATAACTCTGGCACCCATGGCGAGCATATTGGCGTCGTTGTGCTGTCTTGTTGCCTCTGCCGAGAAACAGTCGTGACATAATGCAGCTCTTATTCCCGGAACCTTGTTTGCAGCTATTGAGATACCGATACCTGTTCCGCAGATCAGTATTCCCTTCTCACACTCTCCTGATGCAACTGCATTTGCAGCAGCCTTGGCATATACAGGATAGTCCACTGACTCCCCGCTGTAGCAGCCGTAATTCTTGTACTCAAGGCCTCTGTCCTCAAGGTGCCTGATAACCTCCTGCATTAAACCATATCCGCCGTGATCACAACCTAAAGCTATCATAATTAATTCTCCTTTTTAATCATATTCTTTATTACTTATATTTTACACTTCTATTATCCTGTGTCCTGCTGCCTTGATAAGCCTGTTCATTATGGCATATCCCATATCTCCCTCTGCAAATGATTCTGTGTAGATATAATCTGCCCCTATATCATCGCAGGTTCTGAGCAGGCTGTAGAGTGCCGCCGACACTGTTATCTCATTCTTCCTGCTGCCGGCGTCAAGAACATGCTCACAGTTATATCTGCCGACATTTTCCGTGTCACAGATAACTGCTGTCTTAAAGCCCTGTTCCTTCTTCTCCTGCACCAGTTCATTTATCTTATTGATGACCTTTTCTATATTATCGCTCTCAACTATGGACAACTCGCCCTTAGGTGCGTAATGTGTGTATTTCATCCCCGGAGCCTTTGGTCTTATGCCTGCTCCCACGCTCTCAAGAGCCGGATCCATGATACAGTCGCCCACCACATCCTTTATCATTTTCCCTGATATATAACCGGGTCTTAAGATGGTAGGTCTCTCCCCTGTCATATCAACGATAGTGGACTCTATACCTATTCCTACCGGTCCGCCGTCAAGGACCATATCTATCCTGCCGTTCATATCCTCCATAACATGTGCCGCTGTGGTAGGTGATGGTCGTCCTGACAGATTGGCACTTGGAGCCGCGATAAATACTCCTGAATCCTTTATAAGCTTCAATGCTCCCGGATGGGATGGCATACGGATTGCCACCGTGTTAAGTCCGCCGGTGGTGGTATCCGGCACAACTGATTTCTTCTTAAATATTATGGTAAGAGGCCCCGGCCAGAAGGCCTCCATCAACAGCTTTGCGCCCTCAGGCACATACTCCGCCAGCTCATATACACTGTTTGTATCTGCTATATGCACGATCAATGGATTGTCCGAAGGTCTGCCCTTGGCACTATATATCTTGCCCGCCGCCTCGCTGTTTAATGCATCTCCCCCAAGACCATACACTGTCTCTGTAGGAAATGCCACAAGTCCGCCTGCCTTAAGGATATCTCCCGCCATGGCAAATGTTTCCTCGTCATTTATATCTGCTTTTCTAAGAATGGTTTCCATTCTATGTCACCTCTTTTGGTATTTATTTACTGCAATACTGTTCCTATCATGTACCAGGCGCCATCTATGTATGCCACATATATGGACTCGTCAAATGAATATGACTTAAGAGAACCTCTGCAGGTCTCATGAAGGTTGGCTATGACTGCACGGTCTATGGTAACAGTACCTCCATATGTAGTCTGCACATGAGCTTCAAGGCCGGCTATCGTTGATGCATCACATTCATTCACTGACTTTATCTCTGCACTTATGACGAAATCACTTCCATATCCGTCCTCCATTACCTGCCAGTAATCGTCCATGGATTTTGCCCCGGAAACCGAGCTGTACATGTCCTTCTCCATAGAGTCTCTGATACAATCCAGGTAACATAGCTTCATTCCCTCTGCGTCCTCATTTGAATAATAAGAGAAGTAATCTTCTATAACTATCTCATAGCCTGCATCGCTGGCAATATTATTATCTGATGTTTCTGTATCATTGTATGAAGTATCCTCTGTATCATCCTGATATGAGTAATCTTCTGTGCTGTTTCCTGTATTATCATCAATACCCGACACTACCTTTTTTGAAGAATTGTCCTTGAAAAAAACATTATACAATACAATTCCGATTATGATGATCGCAAGTATTCCTGCACCGATCAAAGCGTATTTAATAAAATTCTTCTTATTATTGGTCTTTGGAGCAGTATTTGAAGGTGTCTGTGGTCTGGCAGCGTTATTTATATTGTTCTGCTGTCCGTATCCTGCACCATTGTTTATATTGCTCTGCTGTCCGTATCCTGCATTGTTGTTGCCACTGAAATTATTTGCTTGATTATAATTGTTAGTCCTGCCGTTGTAGATGTTCTGCTGACCATAACCATTGTTCCGATATCCTGCGGGACCTGCATAGCCACCCTGAGGGTTATTATTCATGCTGTATGTACCGCTTCTGGAAAATGTAACTGTGCCGTCACCATAATTATTTCCCTGGTTATAATCTCTTCTTACCTGGGAAGCCCTTGTAAGGTTCCACTCAAGGTTTCTTCTTACGGACTCGCCTATTCCGTCAGGACTTGAGGTAGAAGTAATGTTCGCCATGGCACTTGCTATGGCACTTCTTAATAGCCCTTCTGCCTGAGCCAGGTCATTGACATTTGCGACCATGTACTGGTAATCCTGCTTAAGCTGATTCTCCAGCATATTTCTTGCTTCCCGTTTTCCCCGCTGTATTTCTTTTACAATCTCTGTATATTTATCCATTTATTCCTCCCACATACCAAACACCAGCCCATTAAAGGCAAAGGGCTGACTTGACACATACATCGGCCATCATATTTATACGCATACTCGTCTGTATTTTATATCTAATATAGTTGCTGTGTCAAATATAAAAGGTGTGCATATTTTCAATTTCTACCTAATATAATTTCTACAAATATTTCCTGCCATGGTGATCATCTATGAAGAAAAAGCTTTCTATCATTGCCGCATGTGCCGCCATGCTGATAACTCTTGGTATATCGGTTTTCACATGGACTGAAAACAAGTCAACTTTCTTAATCAATAATTCAGATGGTATAGATTCGCAGAATTTTACAGGTCCCGATGACAAATGCGAAAAAAATTCAAATACCGGCAACAATAATTGCAAGTCAAGCAGCAATGGCGAAAAAAGTAAAACCCCCGGTACCGCCTCCAAAAAAGATTTCGTAATAACAATAGATCCGGGTCATGGCGGATACGATCCCGGCAAGGTGGGTGTGAACAACGTACAGGAAAAGGATGTCAATCTAGCCATATCCCTTATACTCCGGGATATCCTTACGGACTCCGGCTTCACAGTTTATCTTACCCGTGACAGTGATGTATCCCTGGACACTCCCGGGGCTACATCAAAGAAAAACTCAGACCTTCACAACCGTATCGAAATGATACGCACCAATCAGTCTGACATATCCGTCAGCATACACCAAAACAGCTTCTCCGACAGCAGTGTCCACGGTGCCCAGGTGTTCTACTATTTTTCTTCTGACAAAAGCAGCTCCCTGGCAGATTGCATTGAGGAAGGTATCAGCACCACCATTTCACCTGATACTGCCAGAAAATCCAAGGCAAATGATAACTATATACTCCTTAAAAACAATCCCTGTCCCGCGGTTATTGTCGAGTGCGGCTTCCTGACAAACGAAAATGAAGGAACAAGCCTTTCAGGAACCGAATACCAGACAACTATTGCAACGGCTATCGCTCATGGAATTAATTCTTACTACGAAAATTATTTCTTAAATTCCGGCACTCAACCAATACCGGCAAACTAGGTAATATTGAAGAACCGCCACTTATATGGTGGCGGTTCCCCGGCGTGCATTTGATCGTCCTGCTGCAATAAGCTTACAGGCTCACTAATTTTCATTATTTACAGTATTTTTCACTTGTCCCATATCACCTCCCTATAACTTTGTACAACCCCGACGGACAAAATATATGATGTGTTAATTCATTTTCCTGAAAGACCTTAAAATATCTTTATGTTTACGCTTATTTTTTATTATTAAATTTACCGCAACCTTTAAATAATTATCTGTATCTTACATTCAGGATATTTTCATCCGGCAGAATTGCCCTTAAGAACCTCCGCATTTGACATGGTGTCTTTTATGTCCACAGCTTTAATCCTTGTTAATGCCTAATATATACTATTCTGTTTCATTTACAATAGGTTTTACCCTAACTTAAGAGAGTTTAGAAAAAGCTTATAAAATGACTATGATACTGTACAAAACAAGACATAACTATACATCTAAGGTAACCGTCACTCCCACCACATAAAACATGCCAAATCAATCACAAAGTTGGTTATCGTCACCGAAAATTACGCATACTGTATATTATAGGATTTTGAAAACAGGAGTATTTACAGGATAATAGATTTCACAAAAAAGTTATATTTTGCCGGTCAATAAAGTATTTACATGTAAAATAATTGTGGTAAACTATAGTAACAAAAAGTTAAGCAAAAGGGGATGATTTTATTGAAGATTGAACGCTTAAGTGAAAACCAAATACGATGCATACTTTCAAAGGCTGACCTTGCCGAGAAACAGTTGAAGCTATCCGAGCTGGCTTATGGTTCCCCGAAAGCAAAGGCCCTGTTCAGAGAAATGATGCTCCAGGCATCTGACGAACTTGGGTTTGAGATTGACAATGTCCCTTTAATGATCGAAGCGGTGCCAATGACCCCCGACTCATTAGTCCTGATCGTTACCAAGGTGGAGGATCCTGAAGAGCTTGATACCAGGTTCTCAAGATTTTCAAAGAATGACGACATAGAGGATGACGATGATATGGAGGAAGATATAGATTTCTCTGACGAGGATGACAATGATGATTACTACAATGATGGATTTACAGCGTCTGTCGAGACCAACATCCCATTGTCCGGCAAAGCTCCCGAGGTTCTTGAGACCCTTGGCAACATCATCAGCAGTCTGGCGAACCTTCCAAACACAATGGACGGCATAAGCTTTGACACTCCTGAGGCAGGAAGTACTCAGAAATCAGACGCAGCTACAGATGATACCGGGGCAAACGATGGTGAAACACCTGCTCCTTCAAAGAGCAAAGCATACACTATCTTCGTCTTCGACTCATTAAATACAGTAATAAAGGTATCAAAGCAGCTTAAGGGCTTCTACAACAGTACCAATACACTTTATAAAAATCCTTCTGACAACAGATTTTATCTTATAGCTCAGAGTGATGAGAACAGTGACGGAGAATTTAAGAGAGCCTGTGGTATATTTGCAGAGTTTGGTTCATATTATAAGTCAAATTACGCTTTCAGATATCATATGGCAGAACACTTCAAGGTCATAGTAAAGGAAAATGCAGTGCAGACACTTGCTACACTGTGATCATAAACGGCATATTTATAGCCTTTCAAATCAAAAACAATTAAGCTAAAAAAGCTGGTATCATTTGATACCAGCTTTTTTATATAAAGTTGCAATGCACTGATCACAGATCCGTGTTCAGAAAGATCTGCATCTGAAAATATATTATCTCTATATTATCTCTACATCGTCATTCTCAATTATGGCCATAGGATTAATATACAGAACCTCGTTCATATAGTCGAAGCCGCATTTGCGTTCAATGTATTCCGCACACTCCTTCATAAGAGGTGCCTTGTCGTCACAATCGTGGGCATCTGTGGCAATGAAATGAACCATCTCGTTCTTCACCAGCTTTCTGGCAAAGTTTCGGATGTCATGTCCATTTTCCCCCATTACCGAACCGGAATCCACCTGAATATAAGCGCCAAGCTTTATAAGATCCTCAACCATGTCCTCATCCTCATCAAGACAACTGTAGGTCTCAACATGGGACACTATAGGAATGTAACCATCCATGGAAATGTCTCTTATAGCTTCTGCTATTGTTTCGTAATCTATATCAACCGGAAATTCAAGCATTACATATCTGCTCTTGGCGAGTGAGGATATCTCGCCTGACACGATCTTCTCGTGGGCGTCGTTATCATAAAAGATCTCCCTGCCGAAATAAAGCCTGAGATCAGGACTTATCTTGGCAGCCTCGTTCTTCACCCTCTCAAACACAGCCTTAAGCTTATCCATATCGGTTTCCTTATACTGGCGTCTGTAATCAGGTGTTGCGATTATTGTTCTTATGCCTTCCTCATATGCAATCTTTAACATTCCTATTGAAGTTCTTAAATCTGTAGCTCCATCATCCAAACCAGGAAGAATGTGGCAATTAATATCTACATAACCACTACTTCGCCCGGGAGGATTAGCTCCTTCGTTAATCATATGTTCCTCCATATTTATTTTAATTGTATTTATGATAATCCTGTTACAGATTACTCACCCTTCTTCTCAAGGTAATCATTTATCTCGTCCTCAAGCTCCTTAGGGTCAAGTCCGTGAACTGCTGCTGCCTCCTCAAGAGTCTCTCCTGCTGCTGCCATGCAGTTGACACAGTGCATACCTGCTGCCATAAGGATCGCTGCATTGCCCGGATCGATGGAAATAATATCATTTATAAGCATATCGCTGCTTATCTTCTTAGCCATTTTTATTCCTCCTGTAATGTGTATTGTCATTTAATACATATCTATTATGTGTACCATCTGCAGGTCTATGCGTAAGACCTCACACAAACCGAAAAGTCTCACCATAAACACCTCAATATTATATTATAGAAATGCCCCAATGTCCAGCCATTAATGTGACATTGGGGCTTATTATGCCTTTTGATCATATTGTCTCAGTTTGCCTTAGAGCATACCCTCTTTTATAATGTCATGATCCCTCAGCACTTTCTCTATAACCGTTCCCTGGATTTTCTTAAGTATCGGCTTCTTAAGCTTATTTAATGGTCCAAGGTTTATCTCAAGAGGTGACTTGCCGTCCATAAGCTTCACGCTGCTGTCAAGCAGTTCCCTTATATCATAAACGCTGCCCCATACCTCAGGCACACCTCTGTCTACTCCTAAGAGTCCGTATACGGCCTCCATGGCAGTTCTTACGGAATATTCTGTGGTAAATACTGTATCACGAGGTGTATCTGCAAATTGTCCGAGGAATGCGAAGTTAGTACATCCATCAGGTATTACATCCGGTCTGTCCCCCTTGGCTCTTGGCATGAAGAATGCTGTGATATAAGGCATCATTGTAGGGACACATACTGCACTGTTCGTTGCAAGCTCCTCGATCTGCTCCTCCGGCACTCCAAGATGGTACAACCACTCCTCTGTGATCTCCTTACCTGTACAATCCTTCATAGGCTTCTTGATATAATCTCCCGGAACATCTGTGAAGAGGCCATAAACCCATACACAGACCTTATCCTTGTCCTGCTTCTTGAACTGTCCCTGTCTGTTTATCGTCCAGCTAAGAAGCCAGCTTGAATCCTGACAGCTTACTATACCACCGGTAACAACCTTGCCTGTTCTCGGATCACGCTTACAGATGTCTATTATATATGGAATGATCTTGTCATCCAGTGTTGTAACTGTTGCCGACTCCCAGTTGGTCTTTGAAACGTCTGAACAGAACTTCTCAGGGTGTCCAAATGAAGGATCCTGGGCGGCAATATTCTTCCACAGGCTCCAACATCCACTGGTTCTTACCTCTGCGTCACCATTTGGTGCATGGTTCTGATCTCCGTAGATAGTACCCTCTGTACAGCTTCCGTTGGTAACAAATACCAGATCATTCTCTGTAAGGGATATACCCTTCTCAACGCCATTCACCTTACACTCTATAGTCTTGGCGATCTTCTTGCCATCTTTAATATCAAAGATAACATTTGTCACCTCTGTATTATACTGGAAGGTCACCCCGGCAGCCTCAAGATATTTCACCATAGGAAGGATCAGTGACTCGTATTGATTATACTTGGTGAACTTAAGAGCTGAGAAATCAGGAAGTCCTGCAATATGATGTATGAACCTTTGGAAATAAAGCTTCATCTCAAGGGCACTGTGCCAGTTCTCAAATGCGAACATTGTCCTCCAGTACAGCCAGAAGGTAGAATTGAACACCTCTTCGTCAAATACATCCTCTATGGTCTTGTCGTAAAGATCCTCATCCTTTGTCATGAACAGCTTCATGATCTCCATACAGCCCTTCTGGCTCAGGTTGAACTTTCCGTCTGTGTGGGCGTCCTCACCACGATTGACCGTTGCCCTGCACAGTGAGTAGTTAGGATCTTCCTTGTTCAGCCAGTAGTATTCATCAAGCACTGAAACTCCCGGAGTCTCTATTGATGGTATGCTTCTGAAGAGATCCCACAGACATTCGAAATGGTTCTCCATCTCACGTCCGCCTCTCATGATATATCCTCTTGTAGGATCAAATATTCCATCACATGCACCACCGGCTATATCCATTGCCTCAAGGATATGGATATGTGATCCCGGCATTTGACCATCACGGACAAGGAAACAAGCTGCTGCAAGGGAAGCAAGTCCGCTTCCTACGATATATGCATGTTTGTCATCCACGCCCTCAGGCTTCCTCGGTCTTGCAAACGCCTCGTAGTTACCATTGGTGTAATATATTCCTTTGCTGTTCTTCTCATGCTTTCCAAATTCTGTATTTCTGTATTCCTTCTTTTGGGCTGCCTGCTTTTCCTTCTGTTCCTTAACCTTCTTCTGGTTCTTTGCCGCAAGTGCTGTTACAC
>ERZ1026852.1521-NODE-1521-length-12189-cov-5.386105_pt1 | contig 12189 bp, 10 predicted proteins | sample MGYA00380156_ERZ1026852 | MGnify/ENA primary metagenome ERZ1026852 (study PRJEB33269, sample SAMEA4719792) | human gut metagenome | biome: human-associated habitat; feature: organic feature; material: feces | place: Cameroon | collected 2013-10 ...
TTATTATGCCACGCTAAATATGAGTGTATTTGAAACAATTAACGCTGATAAAATTATAAATAATGCAATAAATGAACAAAATAAAAAAAAGAATTATGACGAATTGGTTGAAAGTATACTATCCACTTTGAACAAGGAAGAACTTAAGATGGTAAAGGAATTTATATTAGGTTTTCCAGAGTATGCTAGTAAAAATGGAGTGACACCACATAAATATAAAAGCACTGAGATTTTAGGTGGAAAATTTATTGGATGGTCACTTGAAAATGGCTTTTATATATCAATATCAGGAGAAATATATGAAAAGAAAGTAAAATTGGAGTCTTACTCTCCTGATAGAATTTATTATAAAAAAAGTAATTTGGATAAGCTTGTAACTCAGAAAAATTGTATACGCGGTTGGGTTGAAGGACATATTTTACATATTGGGGATAGTATTATAGATCTTGATTGCACACAATACGAGATTTCTGAAAAAGTAAAGGAAATAGTTATTAAGCGTGTACAAAATTACGCCGAAAAAATAATTAAGACTGTGATTGATGATGCGAATTAGTCTGAGCGTATTTACGAAGTCTTACATATTTACCAATATCACAGAAATAAGTTTGAGTAATCAACTTATGTTTTGGCTAAACTAAAATAATAAATGATACTGAAGTTAATTGGGAGTATCGAGGAGAAAATAGTCAAATCCATGAGCAAAAAATAGTCGTGATTGTACCAATAACGATATATTATATTCTGATAGACGGACATTAGAAATAGAGTATGAGATCAGATTGCATTAAACGCCGCATCATTAATTACTAAATCATCGAGGTCATTTCTATCTTCAAGCAAAAATATATACTTATCAGTAAACGTACCCGTAATAACTTGTTTTATTTTTTTAATACTTTTTGCATTTTATCGTTCAGTACGCTAATTCACTCCTTTTACAATCTGCATTACATGAAATCTTCTCGTTTGCTATCTGAAGATACAATAAGTTTATTACTATGAAAAGCAATTATGCGATTAAACTTCTTGACCAACTCTCTATCTGCCATACGATAATCTACATTATTAATTTCGTCACTTCCTCTCACTATTAAAAGCATATGTTGAGGGCTAATTGGAAAATAATATCCATTCATATTATTAGTTTCCACATGGGATATATGTTGAAACGAAGGGATATCTGAAGTTATAAACTTCCCTGCATCTGAATATGCTTCAAATAATATAATCTGGCAATTCTCTACCGTTTTTGCTAAAGCAGTATGATAGAAGCCGCCATTCTCTTTATAGAACATTCTATATAACTCCGTAAACCATACAGCATCCATCATTTCATCAATTTCATTATTTCCTACGGACATACTTTTTAACTGGTTATTCATCCATGTATATACACCGGTTGCATCAAACCGAGGACTCCTACACAGCATCATAAAAAAGAACTCCATTATATTTTTTGCAGCTACCTCAGAAATTGTTCTTACTCCCCCGATTTCAGGGTTTGGCGCTGCCCTGTGAACTTCGTTAATAAATGTATGCAGGATGTTTTCCCACTTCGATTCAAAAATATTACTGAATGAATCTTCTAATAGATAACATCTCATATCATCAAAACGATTCAATAGTGCTTTCTTTCTCGCTGTTGTTCCATCATCATAATAAAAATCCCATTTATCAATATCAAACAAATGCTTGTAAATACTCTTTTTTGTCTTGATAATACTATATCCTAGTTTCCCGTAAACAGGCTTTGGAGAATTATTCCTCATTGAATTATAAATTTCATCAACAAAATAATTATACACCTTTGGGCACTTTCTTGCTAAATAAAACTGTCTGAAACTAATCGTATACAAATGAGGTTCCCAGAGAATTGCTTCCTTAGTGCTACCTTCTCCATTATCCATACCATTCGTGTAATAATAAACTCCGTCAAATTTCTTATTTGGCTCTTTACTTGTCTCAACTTTGGTCTCCCAAGCCTTCAAATATACTCTTGGAACATAATGTTGATTTTTCGTTGGCATATGAATTCCACCTTCTATTATCTATTCCACTGCCAAGCCTCCCCATAGTATCGAGTGATTTAAGCTATAGTCGACCTTAACAACAATCTGAATGTCACAACCCACGACATCTAATCCACAGCCTACCCCCTACCACTTATTTTTCGATGCTCAGCAAAAACGCTCCGTAGATATGTTTCCATTCAAGGAAACCGAACTTTCCTCAAGGCTCCTCTGATGACACTTACCTCGCAAAAGCCTAGAAATACGCTTTGGTTTGGTTCTTGATTTTATTTTCTTGACAGCAGGCACACTGCCTCACAATGTTCCGTCCACGGAAATAAATCCACAAGCGCAATCTTCTCCACCTGATACATCCGCTTGCTCTTCAGGTATTTCAGATCCCGTGCCAGACTTTCCGGTCCACAGGAGATATACACGATTCGTTTCGGTGCCAGCTTGCAGACGGAATCGAAAAACTCCGGTGTGCTGCCACTTCGCGGCGGATCTAAGAATACAACATCCACATCGGTTCCGGCTTCTGCCATACCAACCATGAATTTCCCTGCATCACCATCATAGATCCGGACATTCTTACAATCGTTTCGTTTCACGTTCGTGATGGCATCCTTCGCGGCCGCCTTGTTCAGCTCGACGCCGATCACCTGCTTTGCATGGTCACTTGCCACAATTCCGATCGTCCCCGTTCCGCAGTAAGCGTCCACAACAACCTCTTTGTCAGTAAGGTTTGCATATTCCATCGCCTTGTTATACAGGAGCTCAGTCTGCACCGGATTCACCTGATAGAAGCTCGTCGGCGAGATCTTGAAGGTCTTTCCACACAACTTATCCTCGATAAACCCTCTGCCGTACAACACCTGATTCCGCTCGCCAAGCACCATGCTCGTATCCTTGTCATTGATATTCTGCACGATCGTCGTGATCTGCGGATGCGCCTTGACAAGTGCCTTCGCAAAATTCTTCTTCGATGGAAAGATCGGCGATGCCGTCACAAGCACAACCATAACCTCGCCGGTCGCATGTCCGGTCCGGATCATCACATGACGCAGCAATCCATACCCACTATCTTCATTATAGACGGTAATCTTAAAGGAACGCAGCAACCCGCGGATCGTCTCTACAATCTCCTGTGCCAGACGATTTTCGATTTTACAATCGTCCACCGACAATACACGGTGCGTTCCCTCTTCATACACACCCGCCAGAATCTCGCCGTTTCGCTTATGCTGAAATGCCGCATTGACCTTGTTCCTGTAATGATACGGTTCTTTCATGCCGATAATTTCATCCACGGAACCATATGGAGCAAGCAGCCTCTTCACCTGATCGGTCTTGATCTTTAATTGCTCCGCATAAGACTTGTCAATATACTGGCACCCACCACATTTCTTCGCAATCGGACAGATACTCTTCCCATTATTGTTTTTACGATTCTTGACCGACGCCTGCTTTCCATCGTTCATGTTTATCCTGTCTTTTTCGGCAGACGATTTTACACATTTGTCTTCTTCCTGCCCGGATGGTACATGTCTGCCTCTGTCTGATTTGGTTTTATTTCCTGTATGTCCGTTCTCACTTACATGTACATGCTTCTTGGATTGTTCACCACTCTGCTTGTATCTTCCCTGCTTTGTCATCACTTACTCCTGCTTCATCTGTCGTTCGGCTTCATTGACACAATTCACTGCATTTAAACATCTCGGATAACCAATGTATGGCAGGCTCTGTGAGATCACACGCATCAACAATTCCTTGTCATTTCCGATTTTCATATTTCCCTTTGCATGTGCAACCACCTGCATATCACAGCCACCCTGTGCAAACAAGAAGCAGAACGTAACCAGCTCCCGCTTCGCAAGCGGCAGACGGCTTCCCGGATAATCATCGCCAAAATAATTCTCCTTCAGCCATTTGTTAATGTGGCTGTCTTTCCAGACTTCCTTCATGTGCTCCTCGAAGATACCCGCCTGTTCCGCAAGCTTTTTCTCCTCTGCAGCGTTCCCGCCTGCACTGGCAGTCTCTGCCTCATCCGAAGCAGACTTCTCCAACCGCTCCTGCTTCGTCATGCCCAGGCGTCCCTGCTTGGCTCTTGTCGAATCAAGAAGCGGAAGTTCAATTCCCTTTGCTTCCATAACAACATTCGTCGCAACCAGAAATGGCCAGACTCTTCCCATACCAAGATAATCTACAGACTGATACACAATCTCCTTAATTACCATCGGTGACAGACCACTGTCCAGCGCCTTCGCCACAATTACCTTATACGCATCTACACCCTGGCATCCAATCAGGGATGCGAGAATTGACATATACCTGGTCTCGTCATCCAGCTTGATTCCATTCTCATTTACTATCTCCGTAAACGCAAAACGTTCAAAACGCTCCATAAATTCTGCATCTGTCTCATATAAATTCATAGTAACAACTCCTTCCCAAAAAACCTGTCTCTCATTATTCCATGTTGCATGCAGCTCCATGAAGTTCTCGTATCATGTCTGCATGCACAGACACATCCAACTATAATGATTATATCACATTTCACACGTAAAAAAAGTATTGCTTTCTCAAACGAAAAAGCAATACTCTGTTCTTTTTATTCAGCACCTGCGATACCGCGCAATCGTCCGCAGCATCTTCTCTGTATTTAACGGCTTTGTAAGCTGCTCATTCATTCCCGCAGCTCTGGTTCGTTGCACGTCTTCTGCAAATACATTCACACTAAGTGCCACAATTCCTATCGTGCGCGCATCTGCACGTTTCTGCCCACGGATAATACGCGTAGCTTCCAATCCATCAATATTCGGCATCATGACATCCATCAGGATCACATCATAGGTATTCTCCGGTGCGCCAAGATATGCCTCCACTGCCTGATACCCATCTGAAACTGCATGCACCTTCGCTCCTGCATCTTCCAAAATGAATTTCACAACATCCCGGTTTATGTCATTATCTTCCGCAAGAAGAATCCGCATATTTGTTACATTCGACTGCACTGTTTCTCTCTGCATATTTCCTTCAAACTCATCACGTGTGACCTTCTCAAAAGGAATCGTGACAGTAAATGTGCTTCCGACATTTTTTCTGCTTTCCACACGGATATTCCCATCCATAAGGTCAAGAATACTCTTCGTTATCGCCATGCCAAGTCCGGTTCCCTGATAACTGCTACGCACATCCATTGCTTCCTGCACAAACGGTTCAAAGATATGGTCAATAAACTCGGGCTCCATCCCAACTCCATTATCTTCAATTGTGAATTCATACACAACACGAGCCACATTCTGCATCGCGATGCGGACTTTGAACTTTACCATACCCTCATAACGGTTATACTGAATCGCATTTGTAAGTATTTTTTCCAGCATTTGCCGCACATGTATCGGGCTTCCATACACGCGGGAATATCTGATATTTTCTGCAATATCCGCCGCAATCGTTATTTTCTTTCCTTCTCCCCGCGCCTGTGCAAATGCTATCATCTCTGCAATGACATCTGCCATATAAAATTCTTCCTGCACCAGCACAGCTGAGCCATCCTGCAGCTTACACATCTCCAGTGCATCTCCAAGCAGCTTCATCAGATAATTCGTTTCCGTCGTTGTCTTCACACGGTTTGCTCTCATGAGCTCTACATCTTCATAACTCCGCTCGCTTATATCCATCATCCCTATGATATCATTTAACGGCATACGGATATCATGCGACATACGGGATAAAAACTCCGATTTCGCAACATGCGCTTTGTGTGCCTCCTCAAACGCCTGTGCCAAAAGCTTCATCTGTCCGTGCTCTTTCTGCGTGGTTCTATGATGTTCGCGAATATAACTAATATGCGTTCCTGCATCGCGTAACAGCATAGTTGTAAGTTGTCCGAATTCTGTTTCCGGATTATCCAGTCCCAGAAAACCATTCAAACGATTCTGCGACATAATCGGTACTGCAATCGCTGTATGAACACCTCTCATCTGCAACAATTCATACTCAAACGGCATCTCATTCTGCACGTCATCTATGTTGGCAATCAGTACACCGTCTCCCTGTTCAAACCGTTTTTGCCAGCATGGTATCATCTGCACAGAGAGCTTCTGCAGCCGTTTCTGCAAGGAATGTACTCCCTCTTTGCACCACTCAAACGTGTTTCGATAGCCCCTATGATCCAGAGATGCCCAATCGAACATATACACACGATCGGACTGCGTATATTCTCCAATCTCCTCAAGTAACTGCGGAATCTGCATATCTAACTGCTGCTCTGACATCGAATGATCCAGCATCAGCACCTTTGCAAGCACCGCCTCCATATTCATTATTGTCTGCTTATAATCATCTCTTTTGTCCATGTACATCCTACCCTTGTCAAATAAAAAGAAGCATTATACCTACCCTATATGGCAATACAATGCTTCTGAAATAAACGTTACGTTATACGTCCGTGCAACTGGCTGCCATCTTACAGGCCCTATAGCTTTGCGTCACAATCTTTCGATTGTTTTGCCACATATTTGCTTATACTATCGAAATAGTAACACATACTATTATTAATTGCAATTGTACAATATTACTAGATTCTTACACCAATTTTTATGAATCTTTAATTATTGGGTAATAATCCATGTGCAATTGCATTTTATATTTCTTACATCCGGCAGGCCCACAGATCACCGATCTGCAGCCCTGCCATCCAAACTAGGAATTATTCTTTTTCTGAGGGTTTTCCTCCTCTTGTAAACTTATGAACATTCTGCTATGATGATTTTAAATCGTACCCTAAGGGACAAGTCAATGGAAAATTTGATTTTTCCAGACAGAAATCGCGAATAATTTGCGTTATCTACAGAAAAGACTTGATTGTATGGGATTGATTATTCGGATTATATTTAGACAGAGATTCGCATCATCAAAGATAAAAATACCGATTTTATCAGGAGGATTTCTATGAGAAAACAAAGTGAAGATTTATTTAAAATCGGCGAGATTGCCAAGATCTTGGGAGTAACACGGAAGACAATCCTTGTCTATGAAGAGATGGGGCTGCTGACACCCGCAGTCAAGGATGAAGCAAGCGGATACCGCTATTATACTGCGGATAATATGACGCAGATTCGCGCCATCCGCTCGTTGCAGACACTGGGACTTTCGCTGGCGGAAATCAGAGAATATTACTATGATACAGAAAACCTTGACCGCTATCTTGACCGCCTCATGGATCTGCGGGCAACCTTGGACCGCAACATCCATCTGCTTCAACTGCGCGCCGCAAAACCGGGAGACTTAAGCGTGCACCATGTCCGCCTGCCTAGGCAGGTGTGTTTCTGCCGCAGATACCAGTGTACCGATGCGAAGGACGCCGCCATCAAATTGCGGGATACCTATATTGCCGCAGCAAGAACTGGGAAAATGTCCATGTGGAGCCGCATGTTTACTGTACGTGCAGGTTCCTCCTGCAAGGAACTCGATCTGCTATGCTGCATCCCTGTCTCGGAAGATTTTGTGGGTGAAGAGAGAATGGAGTTTGCGGAAATGTCTGCCTTGTGCATCTACTATCGTGGCGCTTACGAAGGAATCAATACCGCGATCGACGCCCTGCTGGCATATATACAGGAAAATAAAATTCAGGCAACCGGCGGATTCCGCTGTATCTATCTCGAAGGGCCTCCAAACCGCGGAGACCATACAGAAGACTACATCACACAGGTTGCCCTGCCCTTCTCAGAGAATAGTGGGGATGTTTGTAAATAAATCCATTTCTCCTCCACTATCCATCTCTTGTTCCTTATTTATCGATTATGTCCACCTGACAGGAACGCATCGTTGCAAGTGCCGCCGCATGCGCTTCCGGTGTCACGCCTGCACAACAGCCTGCATCCACGCGCACCGCGGCTTCCGGATACATGGCTTTCAGTATAAGGGCATTCGACACGACACAGATGTCCGTACAGACACCAATCATCTCTATATCCAGATCCGAACCATCCGCAGTCTCACTCGTAATGACATCCTTCCAGCCTAAGAACCCGAATGTCGGCTTGTCAACGGTCTTATATTCCGAAGTAATTCCATCGGTAAGCTCTGCACAGATCTGCCATCCATCCGTCCCCTTGATACAATGCGGAACGGGCAGATGCTTTCCCTCGTTCGTCTGCATATAATCTTCTCCATGTGTATCCCGCGTGAAAATGATCTCCTTACCAGCACGATCATACGCCTCGATTTTTTCCTTTACTTTCGGCAGAATCGCCTGTGCTTCCGCTGACGCAAGTGCACCTGTTACAAAGTCTTTCTGCATATCTACTACAATTAAAATGTTTCGCATCTGTGGACCTCCTTTTCCTACACCTCACGGTGATCGATCACACGCTTCGCCTTCTTCTCTGTTCGCGGCAATGTTCCTACCGGCACAACATTGATCTTCGGTGTAACACTCATCTTCGACTTGAACAGATTCTTGATCGTCTGACCTGTCTGCTCGAAGTCCACACGGCCTTCCGCCTCAACAGTCACCATGATGATGTCACGGTTATGCGCTTCATCATGCGCGATATTAATGTTATATTCGCTCGATACACCATCCACCATGCCGAGGATTTCTTCTACCTGACTTGGGAACATATTGACACCATGTACCTTGAACATATCATCACTACGTCCCTTAATTATATCAAGACGCGGATATTTGTTGCCACATGCACATTCACCCGGAATAATTCTGGAGATATCATGTGTCCGGAATCGCAGAAGCGGTGCACCTTCCTTGACAAGTGTTGTTATAACAATCTCTCCTTCTTCTCCGTCCGGTACCGGCTGAAGTGTCTTCGGATCAACAATCTCAATATATACATAATCATCCCAGTAATGCATACCCGCATCTTCATCACAGCTGATTCCGATGCCCGGTCCGTAAATCTCCGTCAGACCATAGATATCATAAAGAGAAACTCCAAGCTCCCTTTTAATGTATTCACGCATCTTCTCACTCCAGCGCTCGGAACCAAAAATGCCTTTCTTCAGATACAGTTGATCGCGGATTCCTCTTTTATTGATTTCCTCCGCCAGAAGCAATGCATACGAAGATGTCGCAGTAAGAACGGTCGATTTCAGATCCATCATCATCTGAATCTGCTTATCTGTATTACCCGGTCCCATCGGAATTGCCATTGCGCCAAGCTTCTCACAGCCTGCCTGGAATCCGATTCCCGCTGTCCACAGACCATAACCGGCTGTAATCTGAATATGATCTTTATTTGTGATGCCTGCTGTTTCATAGCAGCGTGCAAACATAATCGCCCAGTCATCCACATCCTTTGCTGTATAAGGAATGATGACCGGCTTACCTGTCGTTCCGGACGAAGAATGGATTCGTACCACCTCCTCATCCGGTACCGCCTGAATCCCAAGCGGATAAGCATTTCGAAGGTCTGCCTTGCTGGAGAACGGAAGCTGCTCGAACTCCTCCTGACTTGAAACACCTGTGATTCCTGCCTCTTTATAAATTCTGCCATAATAACTGTCTGTCTGGATCAGACGCTTAATCTGCGCGTCTACCTGCGACAACTGTAACTCTGTTAATTGCATAGTTGGTTCCTCCTCCAAATACGATTTATAATATCGACTGATGATACATTATTTTCTCTATCACAACGTTTTTCCGCTTCCCACTTCAACACCTGCGTAAAATGCCGCTTTGTTTGTCTCTACATATTTCGCCGGCACGCGTCTTTCAAGCTCTGCAAGCACGGTTTCCTTGCTGATTCCAAGCCGTCCGCTTCCAACTGCCACGCCCAGGATAGCAATATTGAAATATCGCGACGAGCCAAACGGTGCACAGATTTTCTCTGCATCAATTACGATACAGCTGCATTTCTTCTGCAAATATGCAATCATCTCCGTACCATCATATCCGGTATCCTGCAAGGATTCCGTCACCGGCTTTACCGGTACACGATTCACGATCACGATTCCATCCTTTTTGAGATACCCTAAGTTCCGCACAGCCTCCGCCGGCTCAAACGCCAGAATCATATCTGCCGCCCCCTGTGGGATCAGCGGTGCATATGCCTCCCCGATACGCACATGGCTCGTCACCGAACCGCCTCGCTGTGCCATGCCGATTGTCTCTGCAGAATGAACTGCCGAACCTTCATCCATCGCCGATGCCGCAATAATTTTGGATGCCAATACGGTTCCCTGCCCGCCGACACCACAGATCAATATATCTTTATTCATTGCTGGCACCTCCTTTCATGGTATCGCCCCCTCGCCTGCGCTCGGCGGCAGGTCGTCGGTGCCATTTTAAATCATTCACTTCGTTCATGATGTGGCACCTCCTTTTTGTGTATCGTCGCCAATGGCGTGAACCGGGCAGATCTGACTGCACAAGCCACAGCCGGTACATAAGTTTTCATCGATCGTCACATTTCCATCTACGGTAATGAGTGCCGGACAGCCAATCTCACGAATACATTTCTTACAGTTGATGCACTGCTCCGAGATCCGGCATTTGCCATCTGGCTTGGAGATTGCAATACACGGTGACTTGAAGATGATTGCTTTCACGCCCGGAAGCTTATCGCATTCCTGCACGGCAGCCACCGACGCAGCAAGATCCAACGGATCGACAGTTATAATCTTATGCACGCCGATTCCCTCTAACACCTTCGCGATGTCTACCTTATCCACAAACTGTCCCATCATATTCCGTCCGATTCCCGGATGCGGTTGATGACCGGTCATCGCCGTTGTCGAATTATCCAGCACGCAGAGAATCATATCTGAGTTGTTGTACACCGCATTTACGACACCCGTCATACCCGATGCGAAAAATGTCGAATCGCCCACGAATCCGAAACACGTGCCTTCCCCATCGATCCAGTGGAAGCCCTGCGCCATCGTGATTCCGGCACCCATGCAGAGACATGTGTCAACCATATCAAGCGGCATCGCATTTCCAAGTGTATAACATCCGATATCGCCACAGAAATACGCTTTCTTTCCCTTCATCGCCTGCTTCACTGCATAGAACGATGCGCGATGCGGACATCCCGCGCACAAAACCGGCGGACGCATCGGAAGCGCCGGTGCATCGCTGCCATCATACCCACGCGCGAGCTTCTCCGTGCCAAGGAACTCACTCAGAATATCTGCAACCAGATTCGAACTGTTCTCGCCACTTGCCGGCATCTTTCCATCTAATTTTCCTGACACCTTGATAGAGAGCGCGTGCTTCCCGACAAGCTTCAGAATCTGTTCTTCAATATATGGACTAAGCTCCTCCACACAGAGCAGTTCCTCCACGCCCTCGAGTGCCTGAAGCAGGAAATCCTCCGGCAGAGGGTACGCGGTCGCAAGCTTGATGAGCTTGATATCGGTGTGGTCTTTCAGATATTCCTTCGCATAGGCATAGCTGATTCCTGACGTGATCACTGCCTTCTTGGAATTTCCGCCTTCCACACGATTCCATTTATATGTAGAAAAATCCTTACCAATCTCCACATTCCGCTGCTCGATCATCGCATGATTCATGTAGGATAACCGCGGGAAGATGACCCATTTCTTGGAATCCTTCACGAAGCCATCATATGCTTTTGGTCCATTGTAGACCAGATTCTCAATCGACGCATACGCATGGCAGACACGTGTCGTCGGACGGAACAAAACCGGTGTCTTATATTTCTCCGAATACGCAAATGCGTCCTGTATCATCTCATACGCCTCTTCCGGTGAGGATGGATCAAACACCGGAATCCGAGCAAAGTCCGCGAATCGTCTTGTATCCTGCTCGGTCTGGGAAGAAATCGGACCCGGATCATCCGCCGATACAACAACCATACCGCCCTTTACGCCCACGTACGCAAGTGACATCAGCGGATCGGCTGCCACATTTAAGCCCACCTGCTTCATCGTGACCATCGTCCGTGCGCCACCATATGCCGCACTCGCAGCAACCTCCATCGCTGCCTTCTCATTCACTGACCATTCCAAATGCACCCCATCGTGTGGGTACTTGGATATTGTTTCCACAATTTCGGAAGATGGAGTTCCCGGATATCCGGACACAAGATTGACACCTGCCGCCAATGCACCAAGCGCAATCGCTCCATTTCCCATTACATATTCCTGCATGTAACTTCTCCCTTCCTCTAACAAATATGTATATTAT
>ERZ1026852.1522-NODE-1522-length-12187-cov-6.663452_pt1 | contig 12187 bp, 12 predicted proteins | sample MGYA00380156_ERZ1026852 | MGnify/ENA primary metagenome ERZ1026852 (study PRJEB33269, sample SAMEA4719792) | human gut metagenome | biome: human-associated habitat; feature: organic feature; material: feces | place: Cameroon | collected 2013-10 ...
CTATTAATATTTGTAGCAACAGTTGATTTTTTTCCATTTTCCATATAATATAGTTGTATTATGTGAATGCAGTATAGCTATGAAGTGGTTCAAGAAAGAGGAAGGAGTGAGCACAGTGTGTACTTTAGTTGAAAACTACGCCAAGGAATATGCTGAGGAATATGCCAAGGAATATGCCAAGGAATATGCCAAGGCTCAGATGGTTAATGCAGCCAAGCTTTTAATCAAAAAGGATTTCTCGGACGAAGAGATTTCAACAATCACTCAACTTTCGATAGAGGAAATTAAAGCTTTGCATAATAGTTGATTCGATTGTTATTAAAACACATCTCATTTAAGGCAGGGACGTTATAAAACGTTCCTTTTTTAATGGCCTGACAGAATCAGATTGACAATATTGGCAAAAAGATTTATTATATAGACAAAATGACAATGGCGATAAGTATATTAAACTATGAAACGAGGAGTTATGGGGTTTAAATGGAGGAAATAGAGATGGAAAAAAATATCACACTGGAAGATGCAGTAAAAAGAATTAAGAAGCTGGAAAAAGAGAATGCAGAGCTTAAGGAAGAACTGGAATATTATAAAAATCGGAAAATGAGTGGCCGGCAGAAACATAATGCAAAATGGATGGCAATATACAATGATTTTGTTGTTGGATACGAGAATGGTATGACAATGGTGGAGATTGCAAAACGAAATCACGTCAGTGAACGGACGATTTACAGGTATAAAGCGTATTATGACAAAATGAGGGAAGAGAAGAAAGACGAAGAATAAAACAAGTGACAAATCCCGCAGAAGAGGTTATAATAAAACGAGCTGGCGTCCTACGCCAAATAGATTACGGAGGAAAGAAAAATGACAAATTGGAAAAATCTTGATACTTTGGATTCTTACAAGGCACTTGAGGCATGCAAAGGCAGTGTAGACCTCACAACTGTTATGGCTGGTGAGAGCGGTGCAGACCGTGCGAAGAATTACAGCGTACCGATGGCAGAGAAGCTTACTTACAACTTCGCTGCAAAGGAAGTGGATGACACAGTTTTGGAGAAGCTTGCAGCCCTTGCCAAGGAAGCAGAGCTTGTTGATAAGTTCCAGGAGCTTTATAATGGTGCCGTTATCAATACAGGAGAGAACCGTCTGGTTCTTCATCAGATGACACGTGGTCAGCTTGGCGAGCCAGTCAAGGCAGATGGCGTGGATAAGAGAACATTTTACGTAGAGCAGCAGAACCGTATTGCAGAGTTTGCAAATAAGGTACACAATGGCGAGATCACAAATGCAGCTGGTGAGAAGTTCACAACCGTTGTACAGATCGGTATCGGTGGTAGTGACCTTGGTCCTCGTGCAATGTATCTTGCACTTGAGAACTGGGCAAAGAAGAACGGCACATTCAAGATGGATGCGAAGTTCATCAGCAACGTAGATCCGGATGACGCGGCAGCCGTTCTTGCATCTACCGATGTAGCACATTCTATCTTCGTACTTGTATCAAAGTCTGGTACAACCTTGGAGACACTTACAAATGAGTCCTTCGTAAAGGATGCACTTGCAAAGGCAGGTCTGGATGCTTCTAAGCATATGATCGCCGTTACAAGTGAGACATCTCCACTTGCAAAGAGCGATGATTACCTTGCAGCATTCTTTATGGATGATTATATCGGCGGTCGTTATTCTTCTACATCAGCTGTTGGTGGTGCCGTACTTTCACTGGCATTTGGCCCGGATGTATTTGCACGTTTCTTAAATGGTGCAGCTGCAGAAGATGAGACAGCAAAGAATACAGATATCAGGAAGAACCCGGCTATGCTGGATGCATTGATCGGTGTTTTCGAGCGTAACGTACTTGGTTACCCTGCAACAACCGTTCTTCCATACTCACAGGCACTGAGCCGTTTCCCAGCACACCTGCAGCAGCTCGATATGGAGTCCAATGGTAAGTCTGTAAACCGTTTTGGTGAGCCGGTTGATTACCCAACTGGTCCGGTAATCTTCGGTGAGCCGGGAACAAACGGACAGCATTCCTTCTATCAGTTATTGCATCAGGGAACTGACATTGTTCCATTGCAGTTTATCGCATTCAAGAACAGCCAGATCGGTACAGATGTAGAGATTCAGGGAAGCACAAGCCAGAAGAAGCTCTGCGCAAATGTTGCTGCACAGATCGTAGCATTTGCATGTGGTAAGAAGGATGAGAACAGTAACAAGAACTTCAAGGGCGGACGTCCATCTTCCATCATCATTGGTGAGCAGCTTGATCCAGAGACACTTGGTGCACTGCTTGCACATTTCGAGAACAAGGTTATGTTCCAGGGATTCCTGTGGAACATCAACAGCTTCGATCAGGAAGGTGTTCAGCTCGGTAAGGTACTTGCAAAGAAGGTACTTGCACATGAGACAGACGGCGCTTTGAAGGTATTCAGTGATCTGCTTAATATCTAATCGAATTTTATGAAGATACAAAGAGACTTTTACTGTACGTTTGGCGTGCGGTAGAAGTCTCTTCTGTTATACTTGAATGACATGGAAACAGATGGGAAAGAGGATGCATGGAAGGGCAGAAAAAGGACATAAATAGAATAATAAAAATCCTGATACTGTCAGGTTTGCTGTTGTGTACGGCAATCTTGTATATATATGCAACATTTGGCTCGAGACAGCGCAGTGAAAGCACCGGTGGGGACGCGTTTTTAACGATTCAGAATATTACATACAGTATGCTTTTTCTGTTGATGATCGGCGTTTGCGTATATGTATTTTTTCTGCGTAAAAATAAATTCAGATATGAAAAAATGTTCCTGATTATGGCGGTGGTACTGGGTTTTGTCTATATGCTAGCGATTCCGCTTATGGCAGTTCCGGATGAGTATCTGCACTTATATACAGCCTATGACATATCGGATGAGATTATGGGGACACATGCGGATACGGTTATGATGCGGGAAATTGATGTCCAGCATGCATATAATGGTGGAGACCTGACAAGAAATGATTACAATCAGCAGTATGCAGAAGCATTTGCACATGCTGGTCGTTCGCAGATGGTTGACACAGGAATTACAGCATCACAAACACCGCGGTATCTTTATATTATTCCAGCCATTGGAATCACAATTGGAAGGCTGCTTGGTCTTGGGACAACTCTGACGTATATGCTTGGCAGACTATGCAACCTGATTTTGTTTCTTTCCGCTGCCTATTATGCGATGAAACGGATGCCGTTTGGAAAGGGAATCGTTATGGTATGGGCATTATTGCCGATCACATTACAGCAGGTGGCGTCCTTTTCCTATGATGCACCGCTGTTTTCCTTGTGCATTTTAGTTGTCGGCACAACGATGTCGGCAGTGTATGGACAGGAAAAAGAGAAAAAGACAAGGATCGTGAATCTGGTGGTTATGCTGGCAAGCTGTATTCTGCTGCTTCCATGTAAAGGCTTTTCTCTGCTGCCACTGGCTGTGTTCCCACTCATGGGAATTCCACACATATGGCGGACACATCAGGCACAGATTGACGCTTGGAAACAGAAGATAAAACCATGGATGAAATGGCTGGCAGGTGCGATTGCATGTGTAATTGTAATCATCGGTGTTATCTGTATTGCCCGGATTGTGCAGGATTGGATACAGCCGGAACACATCAATCAGGTATATATTGCCTGGGCAGATGAACAAGGGTATACGATTGGGTATTTTATCCGCCATCCAGTTGCATTTATAAAAATTATGCTGAACACGATCTGGTACAAATCGGACATTTACATGAAGCAGATGTTGGGTGGTATGCTTGGCTGGCTGGATATTGAAATTCCGTTTGTATTTTCGCTTGGATTTTTATTATTGATGATTTACACAGCGTTTCGGAAAGAGAACGAGGTGCAGGACATACGAAATGGACAACGGATCTGGATGATTCTTGTCTGCTTTGGAACAAGTCTGTTGGCAGTCATGGCGATGCTGTTGTATTGGACGCCGAATTCCGTTGAGGTTGTGGAAGGTGTGCAGGGGCGATACTTCCTGCCCGCACTGGTGCCGGGGCTTCTTGCCATTCGGACGAAGAAAAATTGTGTTTCCAAAAATGCAGATGAATATGCGGCAATCTGGGTAGTATTTTTACAGATCCTGGTGGTGACAGCAATTTATCGAAATATACCATAAAACAGAAATGGAGAATTGGATGTATGGGACAGAAAAAACGATTACTTTCCCTGCCGGCAAAAATGGTCAGATGTCTTGGCCGGGAAGGCTGGAATGTATTTTTTTATAAACTGCATCAAAAGCTGGCACGGACAAATGAGTATGATCTGTGGCTTGCACAAAATGAGAAAGAACCGCAGGATCCATCAAAGCTTGTATATCGTCCATTGATATCGGTTGTTGTTCCGGTATACAATGTGGATACAGGAATGCTCCGGGCGTGCATAGATTCCGTTAAAAACCAGATCTATGACAACTGGGAACTGTGTCTGGTGGATGATTGTTCAACCGATGAAGCTGTGCGGGAAACCTTGCGGTTATATGAAAATCAGGAAAAGATAAAGATCCGCTATCGCGAAGAGAACGGACATATATCCAGAGCGACCAATGATGGAATTGCAATGGCGGATGGTGAATTTATAGCTCTTCTGGACTGCGATGATGTGTATTCGGTGGATGCCTTATATGAGGTTGTGAAACTGCTGAATGAAGATGCAGGTTATGATTTTATTTACAGTGATGAGGATAAACTGTCGGAAGATGGAACGAAGCGGCGGAATCCGTTTTTCAAGCCGGATTGGTCACCTGATACGTTTATGTCACTTATGTATACGTGTCATTTGTCCGTGTACAGAAAGACACTGTTGGAGGAGTTAGGCGGATTACGAGTCGGATTGGAAGGATCTCAGGATTACGATCTGGTTTTGCGTGTGATGGAAAAGACGAAGCGCATTGGACATATTCCGAAGATCCTGTACCATTGGCGGGAACGTGAGGAGTCAACGGCGAATGCGATCTCAGCCAAGCCATATATCATAGAAGCAACCAGGAAAGCAAAGCTCGATGCGCTGGAGCGAAGAGGGACAAAAGGGCATCTGGAATATCTGCCGGATATTGCAATGTTCCGTGTAGTCTATGAGGTTACGGGGAATCCGAAGGTGAGCATTATTATTCCGTCGAAGGATAACTATGACATCTTACGGCAGTGCGTGACGTCAATCCGGGAGGTAACAAGATATCAGAATTATGAGATTGTGATCGTGGACAATGGCAGTAACGAAGAAAACCATGCCAGATATACGGAGCTTTGTGCGGATATGGATTGTAAATATCATTATGAACCGATGGAGTTCAATTTCTCGCAGATGTGTAATATTGGTGCACGGGTTGCGGAGGGTGAATATTATCTGTTCCTGAATGACGATATTAAGGTAGAGGGCGAAGAGTGGCTGGAACGTATGCTGGGGCATGCTCAACAGCCACATACTGGCGCTGTTGGCAGTAAATTGATCTATCCGGGGACAAACCAGATTCAGCATGTAGGCGTTGTAAGCTTTGCGGTTGGTCCGGGACATGCATTTCTTCGTTTTGATGATGACCGGAACTGTTATTGGGGACGGAATAAACTGGAATATAATTACAGCGCAGTTACAGGTGCATGCCTTATGATAGCACGGTCGAAGTTTGAGGAAGTTGGTGGATTCTGTGAGGATTTGCCGGTTGCATACAATGATGTGGATCTGTGCTTTCAGTTGCTGGAAAAAGGATACTATAATGTTGTGCGCACGGATGTACGTCTGTATCATTATGAATCAATCAGCCGGGGATACGATGCGGTTTCTCCGGAGAAAGTTGCAAGACAGCAGCGGGAAATGAAGAAGTTATATGACAGACATCCACAGTATAGAGGATATGATCCTTGTTATAATCCGAATCTTGTTCGAAACCGTGATGATTTCACATTGAATGTCCTGCATGCCAAAGACATTGCAGCACCGGAGCCCACAACTGAGACGTGGAGTGCGGACAAACGGCTTCGCTACAAAGTGGAGGATTTTCTGGATGAGGAACCGGTTAAGATTGTAGGCTGGGCATTTGATGAGGAGACGAAGGATTTCAAGGATGTACATGTGGTAGTAAAGGATACGAGCGGAATCTGTTACAAGGTGGCAGCAGGGCATGCGTACAGACCGGATATCCGGGATGCATATCGGAAAAAACGTCTGGCATTTGCAGGGTTTGAGGTCGTATTTTTGAAGCAGTCTCTTCCAAAAGGAACATATACCGTTGCTTTGGTGTGTCAGAATGCAGGAGAGGATATCGGAACGATTACAGTAGAATGATGGAAGAAAAGAGAGAACAGGCTCAGGCGAAAAAGAGAATTAAATATGTGTTGTATGTGGGGATGCTTTTGGTTGTTTTGATTCTGTATGCGTACATGGCATATCTCACATATCATGATAAGCAGACAGGTGCGGATGCGTATTTTGTTATATTAAACATTGTTTATGTGCTTTTGGTTTTGTTGACCGGCATTTTCGCGTGGCGCTGTCTGTTTTACAACAAAGAGGAGATGCCAACGCACAAATTGTTTCTGCTTTTGGGGATTACGATTGGTTTGGTGTATTATCTGACCATTCCTTTGATGGCAGCACCCGATGAGCGGACACATCTGTATAATGCATATGAGTTGTCGAACCGGATGATGGGAATCCGGGAGGAAATGGTCTGGATGCGTGCGGACGATGTCGGACATGCGTATAATGAACAGATTCTGGTGCGTGGAGATTATGCGTATCAGTACAAGGATGCATTTACGACTGCGCAGAACCGGGAGCTGGTAGATACGGGAATTGTTGCAAATCAGAAGCCTCGTTACCTGTATATATGCCCGGCTCTGGGGCTTACGATCGGCCGTTTACTCCATCTTAGTACAACGCTTACGTATATGCTGGGCAGATTGTTGAATCTGATTTTGTTCCTTGTGGCGGCGTACTATGCCATAAAATGGATTCCGTTTGCTAAGGGTGCGGTACTCGTGTGGGCATGTTTGCCGATTACCATGCAGCAGGCAGCATCATTTTCCTATGATGCGGGATTGCTGGCACTCAGTATTCTGGTAATTGCGAAAACCCTCAAAATAGCATACGCGCAGGAGGAAGAACGTAAAGGACGGATCTGGGATTACACTGTGCTTGGGTGCAGTATGTTATTGCTGTTGCCTTGTAAAGGGTATTCGCTGATTCCGTTAGCAGCACTCCCATGTATGTTGATTCCGCGTTTTATCCGGGCAAACAGGGATGTGTTTGCAGCATGGCGGAAGAAGTGGAAACCATGGATGAAGGTTCTGTTGATAGCTGTATGTGCGGTTGCTGCTCTGGGAATCTGCTATGCCGCAGTGCGTGTGGTACATGGATGGCTGCTTCCGGAAAATATAAATAACCGACATCTGGACTGGTCTGAGGAAAATGGATATACCATGGGATATCTGCTAAAGAATCCAATATACATAGTAGAGCTTTTATTAAATACAATGATGTATAAGTTTGATGTATATCTGAGCCAGATGCTGGGAGGATCTCTTGGCTGGTTTACCATACAGATTCCGTATGTGATCGTGCTTGGTTTCCTTGTGGTGATGGTTTATGCTGCATTGCGCAAAGAGAAGGAGCCGCAGTTGATCTCGGTCGGTGAACGGACCTGGATGTGGTTGGTAGTTGCAGGCGTTTGTGCCCTGTCTATGGCAGCTATGCTTTTTTATTGGACTCCAATATCGTATCGGACAATCGAAGGAGTTCAGGGAAGATATTTCCTTCCGGTATTACCGCTTGCGCTGGTTGCCCTTCGCACACGTCGTACATGTGTGTCGGATCATGCAGAATCGTATGCAGCTATGTGGACGGCGCTGTTACAGGTGTTTGTGGTAACGGCAGTCTTTCGCGGATTTATATAGAATAACTTGATTATGTACTTGCAACATCTGTTGGTGATGATCGGTTTGTAACAAATACAGAGAGACTGGCATAGGGAATTGAGCTTGGAGCAAGCGCTGTATATCCGGGTATGAAGGCAGTTAATGTAAAGCAGTAGTGAAAAGCTGCCGATATATAAGATAGAAGAAAGAAAAAAGTCGTCGGACTGGGACTTGGATTCCCGGCTCGGCGGCTTTTTAGCGATATGGCTTTTTGACGTTTGTCTGACATAATAGATAGTCAATACTTGTATTGTAATACTTAGATAATTTAATTAAAATCTGTGTGGGAATATCATTTTCTCCTGTTTCATATTTCGAATATCCAGTTTGAGACATTCCAATAATCTTTGCAAGTTTGGTTTGCGATAAATCCGCGTCTTCTCTTAATTCACGTAATCGATTATTCATGAGGAACCTCCTTTTGATTATCATACCCTAACCTGAAACAGAGTATTGACTATTAACCTGAAACAGGTTAGAATGTTTTTCAAATATGAAATAGGGGGGAATGAATTGAGAAAAAATTCAAAAGTAATTCTAATGTTTATAATAATAAGTCTGTGTTGCTGGCAAATGAATGACGTCATTAAAACAAAAGCAAAGTCTCTCAATGATTCCGCAATTTACGACCAAATATATTCTTTTGACGAAGGACAAGGGAGATGCGCACGTGCCATAAAAGATGAGGCGTGGTATTTGATAGACCGGAAATATGAAGAAATATTTGGACCGGTTGATTATATATATCCATTGGATACGATAAGCGGGACAGCCGCCGTCAAAAAAGGTAAAGAAGTGAGTGTGATTGTATGGAATGAAGAAACGGTCACACAGAGGTTTTCATTTGTTATTTCAGATAATTGTGAAGTCATTGCCTATCAGGAAAATATGGTAAAGATCTTCAATAAAAAGACCGCAAAGATGGGGATTGTTACCATGCAAGGCGTGTTTGATCAAGAATATGATGAAATTGCCAAATTTAACATATGCTATATCTTTAAGGATAAAAATCGACAGATTGAAGACGGTTATCTGGAAGCAGAAATCACGGATGAAAATAAAAAAGGAATATTGATATGTGATGGAAATAACATAACTGAAGTAATTCCGGCAAAGTATAGAGAAATCATACATTTTGGAAATGGATTGTATTTTTTAATCGGATTCAATGAAAAAGAGGAAAATGTATTGCGCCTGGCAGATATTCATGAATCAGGTGAAATAGAGATGATAAATCTGTTTGATAAAGCGACTGAAAGATAGGGAGGTTGAGAGAATGTATAAGAGCCAGATAAGAAAAATGGTCGGAGACATGACAGAACAGCAGCTTATTTTGCTGTGGAACATGTTTTTGGAAGATGCAAAATATAACACAGTGCATATACATCGTCTGTCTAATAGTATAGTATCTCAAGTCTATAGACTTCCGGTCGTTCATAAGAATCAGTTGTCGGATAATCATATTTTGAATTTGCTGCATTTTCTGGTTCGAGATGGTTTGCTGAGAGATTTTTCAATCTCGAAAGGCGATGTGGTGGAAATAGAAGTTGAAACGAATTATTACTTATTACCGGATATTCTGGTCAACCGGCTTAATTTGATAAACAGAGGGCAGTCATATCTGCACAGATTATTGTATAAAAAGGACCTGGTTACAGGTGAGTCCTATATTGTAGATGATAGTTTGCAAATGGATGTTAAAATAGGAGATCTGTACAGATATGGCTTATCTGTACAGGAGGCAGGAAAACAAATATTTCGAATTTTAGAGACTTTATATGAAAATCTGGAGGGAGATTATGAATCTCTGATTTTTGATGAGGAAAATAGAAGTATGGTTGAATGCGAGGAAGAAAATCATTGTTTAACACTACACTTTATTTTCAGAGGATTTAATGAAAAACAAGAGTTGCGGATGGACGTAGAAGAGGAAATTAAACTTAGAAACATAAAATTGTCTGAGCCTGCTGGGATGGTGTTACATTGTAATTCATCGAAAAAACTGGAAATGCGGATGCAAAACGATTTTGAGTGTCATTTCCAGACATTTAAGAGAGGCTATTATGTAGATTCGTATTATTACATTTTAAATGTATATAAAATGGTTGAGAATTTATATATGAAAAACCCGGATTATTATGGTGAGGCATTTGCAAGTGTAAAGAACAATATGGCTGTATTATACATAGTTTGGGATGGTATTCCATCTGATGCACCTGAAGATATGAATTTGGATAAGCATCTAATATCTATCAAAAAACGGGTAGCACAGATTGATATATTTACGAATGATTGTACGAGTTTTCAGTTTCAACGTTTTATTCTTAAGCTCGATAAGGAATACCCGGAAAACAGGAAAACAGAAAAAGCAAAGAAACTTTTGACAGAAGCATTGGAAATAATCCAGGACAGAGATCCTGAATTGATGGAGGTGATCAGGCAAAATTTAGATAACGTATCAGGCAAACATAGACAGATGTAAGGGGGTGAGAAATTGACAAATTTACAATTGAGAATAGCGAATTATGAAAAGGAAAGAAATAAGACATTAGATATGATAGCAGATGGACTGGCCGAAAGTATTTTAAGTCCAGATGATTCGTCCAGTATAATTACTTCTGAAAATATGTTTTTGAGGGATTGGATCGAATTTGAATGTTTGCTGTATGTTTCACTTTGTGATCCAAACTATCATAAGGAAGAACGAGACGAATTATTTAACAGACTTTGGGATCGCATTAAACATGTTATGGTTGGACCAGGGGCTGGTCTTGCGGTTGATCGTTATGTCCTTATGAAAGCATGGATGGGTAATTCCCCATTATATGATGACGAGATATCAAAAGGGCTGCCATGGTTTTCCAGAAAAATGAAAAAACCTGGTCTGATAATCAGTATATCTTTAAATATGGCGAAAAAGTTACAGGAACAAAATTATAACAGTTTAGTGAGGTTTATAATTAATAACATAATTTTAGAAATGCAGGAGTGCTCTGGATATTCGAAAGAGGATATGGCGTATTTAATGTCTCTAAGATCACAATTAATGTAAATTTTAGGAGGATAAAAGATGAAAAGAACAATAATAACGATAATTTCATGTGTTGTAATATGGGGTATTACATATGCATTGTGGATGAGTGATTCAGGACTTGCAGGAGTTACATATTTCGTGTGTGCCTTTTTTGGGTGGAGGGCATTGAATAAGATACAGCCAAGTATGTTTTTATGGATGTCATTTGCAGGCTGGATTGTATACTTCTTTGTTAAATTTATTTTATCTGCATTGATTGGATTTTTTGTTGCACCTTTCGAGATAGGAAAAAAATTGGGAGCACACATTTCAGATTCCATTTAAGAGGTAAAAATTATGATATGGATTGTATTTTTCAGAATATCACCAGTCTTTATCTTCGGAATGATAATCGTGGCGATTGTTATTGGAAAATCGTTTATAGAAACAGTTTCCTGGATATTGCATGTGATACCTTATTTTGTAGGACTCTATATATGGTTGGCAGTGGTTTATTCTGTATATAAAAAAATAATAGATAAAATAGATACATTTGAGGAAAGCAGAGCCTATAGTGGTTTATTAAAATTTCTATTAAATATCAATTTGATTATACTTGGATCAAGTTCTATTATGCTTTTAGTTATAGAAAATATTTCGTTGAGTTCGTTTGTAATGAAGCTTATTGTGTTTGGTATAGGACTTTTAATCGCGGTTGTGATGCAGACATTATTTGGAAAAGTATATGATATTATAAATGATCGTTTTGCTCGTTATAAACTATATACAGTAATAGCTATTATTATAAAACAGGCGATGGAGTTGGGTATTTTGAGTGCAGGACTCAATTATATCTACGGTAAGTAAAAAGAAACCATAAATTTTAAAATAGGAGATTCCTAGATTAAAATTTATGGTTTCTGTTATTTAAAATACAACAACCAACAGCATCTTGAACTGTTCTGCACCATAGACGGAATGTGGATGCTTGGCTGGCATCACGATGGATTCGCCCTCGTGCAGGATATATTCAACACCATCGATTGTGATTCTGCCGACACCATCTAAGCAGGTAACAAATGCATCGCCGCCGGACTCGTGTGTGCTGATCGCCTCGTCCTTGTCAAAGGCGAATAAGGTGATAGATACAGCGTCATTCTGGGCGAGTGTATTCCTTTCTTTTTTAAAATCCGTGTTTGGACATATAAAGTATATCAT
>ERZ1026852.1523-NODE-1523-length-12186-cov-29.359162_pt1 | contig 12186 bp, 18 predicted proteins | sample MGYA00380156_ERZ1026852 | MGnify/ENA primary metagenome ERZ1026852 (study PRJEB33269, sample SAMEA4719792) | human gut metagenome | biome: human-associated habitat; feature: organic feature; material: feces | place: Cameroon | collected 2013-10 ...
GCCCTGTTCAGGGCACAAAATAAACGTTGACATAAAGACTCCTGTAAAAAGAAACGGGAGTCTTCGCCCCGACGGACAAAAACACCCGTCAGGGGATGGAGGCATCACAACAACGCTGATGCTCCGGTTCGGTAATAATGAATCAGACAGCCCTGCACGACACTTTTATCGTCGCCAGCGCAATCGCCGTTCTCCTGGCTGTCCGGTATGCTGAACGATACGAAGAAAAATATCCGGGGATATAGTACTGCACCTTTGGTACTGATTTACGGGCATCATGACATTCCCGCACCAACACAGCACAATGGTACACACTGCCATCAAACCAGACATCCGGGCAATATTCTCGTTGCCCTGTCAACGACAGATACCAGCGGGTACGCAATACAGTTGCCCGCAATTGCGGAAAAGCCACAAGAATGCGCCGACAGACAGATCGAAAAAAATACCAGGGAGCCAGCAGCTCCTGAACAAAAGAAGATAACGGCATCATGTACCTCCACAGTAAAACCGGAGATACAATCACCATACGGGAATGTATCTCCCGCACGGGTTAAGTATAAAAGACCTCGATCACTGTTCCGTGATATCCGTTTCCAGAGGTTAAACGGATGTACCACCCTCTAAGGCGTCCCCTTTCAGGCTACGGAGACATTACGATCACCCGAAGGCGCTTTTCTCAGATCGTCAAAGCATTGGCTGGTAGTCGCCCGAAGGCTCCCCTCTCAGACTACCGGGGATTTGGATGGTTATCCGAAGATAACTGTAGTCACCCGAAGGCGTTTCTCTCAGACTACCGAAACATTGGATGGTCACCCGAAGGTGACAAAGTTAGCCTGTACATTTTTAAGTCACAAAAGATGAATGTCAAGTTATTCAACATCGACCCAAAGAGGAATATTATGCGTTCCCTTAACCGGTTCTCCTGGAGGAAAAACACAGGTACCTTTCATCAGTATTTTTCTTCCCGCCCGTCTGACATCACAGTCAAAATCTCCCACCACGTCAAAATAATCCGCAATCGACTCACAGATGTCCCATTCATCATAGATGCCCCATTTACCTGCTGTTCCTTCACATTCAAACTCAGCCTGATATCCGGAATCAATATATCGAGCCAGGTAGTGTGACCACAAAGGCGAATCTTTTGTAATCTCCTTTACAGAAATTATTTTCATTAAAACAGTACAATCCATGATATTTACCCGCACAAAATCGATATAAGTTATTACTCATAGCCTAATAACTGACAATAAACCTGTTCAATATATCGCCCTCTGCCATCGCCATGACCAAGATCAATTGATGTCAGTGCAAGTGCCTCCTTATAACTGTAACCATTCATAATATGATATTTCATGGCACTTGCGGCGTAACTGTACCGAAAACTGTGTGCGGTCTCATCTCCGCCTTTCAGTTCTCCATAACGTCGTAACGTATTAAGATAATAATCCATTGCCGACTTAAGATTATCTCTGTCTATCAGACGTTCATTATGTTCACTGGCATATTTGAGTGCATAATTAACAGCATCAAGAACTTTATCCCGGTCAACAACCGTTGTCATTCTTTCCCGTCCTCCTTTCGTACCAAAAATCACTCTTATTTTTTCATCTCCCCGTTGTAATGCTTTTTTCCACGTCCGTAACGATTTGGCCGACTGGACAGCTTCTTCATTTCTCAGACCGAGATAACGTGACAGTTTAACAACAGCTGCCACACCTTTATCTTTTGCTTCCACGCGCTGAAGAATTTCCCGGAAACGCTCATCCGTAATTAATTTCTTTGTACCTTTACGGCTTCCTCCTGAAATACCTAACGCCTTATTGCTGAGACGGGGATGTTCAGGATCTGCCATTTTATGTTTACCGGCCTGACGTAACATAACCCGTATTGCAGACATTTCATTTTCTCTGGTCCGCTTTGAAACGTCACTCCTGCTGTTCATATATAATTCAATATGTCGCACTTTTACCTGCGCAGCAGAACTGATCTGTATATTCAGTTTAGCCAGTCTTTCCGCAAACCGGTGCATGATCCGGGAATAGTCACTCAGCTTCTTGAAACTCCCCCGGTCTTTCCGGATATGAGCAACCAAATCCTGTTTCAGTAATTTTTCACGTCTGGACACAGATTCCTCCTCTTTGTCTAAACAGCTGTACGTACAGCAGATGAATTTTGCTGTTGTGCCGTGAACACAACAGCAAAATTCATCTGCATTCTCCCTGGCGACACGGTTAAGCGTTGCGATCCTTCGGGTAATGAGTGCCTGAGCGCCAGGGTAGCGCAGACTGTTTAGGTATTGAGGGGTAACAAACCGGTGTTGCACACCGACTGCAGCATTCGCTGTACCTGTTTCCAGGTCGCCCCCGATACCACCCCTAATAAGTGGTATCGCCGGTTCGGCATCTCACTACATAAAACTCCTTAAAAAACAATAAAATTCTGCAAGAAGAACGGTCGATGAACGTTATTCACGGTATCGTCTGTACGTTTGCAGAGAAGGTTGAAAAAACACTCTCACGTCTGGTCACTTCTTCAAATGTTAAAAAACATCCCGTGACGCGACGGTTTGTGCGGGTTCGTAAAGCAGACGCGCATGCGTCACTTTGTCATCGTTACACGCCGACAAAAGTGACGCCGCGCAGCTTCAAACTCCACGTACGCACGCAAGCGGCCAGATTTCAGATGGCCTTATGCCGTGCGTACAGTCGTAAGAAGCCCGGGGCGAATGCCCGAACAGATTAAAGACGTCAGTTCGTTCAGATATGTCTCTGAAAGACTTAACGTATTGATATGCAGGCGTGATAAGCCTGTAAGTAAAGAATCATGGCATCTGCAGGATGCCTGCATAGAACAACTGGCCTCAGACCAGCACGACCTCAATCACTGTTCCGTGATATCCGTTCCCAGAGGTTAAACGGATGTACCGCCACGTAAGGCGTTCTCTTCCAGGCTACGAGAACATTACGATCACCCGAAGGCGCTTCTCTCAGATCGTTAAAGCATTGGCTGGTAGCCGCCCGAAGGCTCCCCTCTCAGACTACTGGGGATTTGGATGGTCGCATACAGCGACATTAAAGCGGGAAAAGATTAGCAAGACGGGCTTTTATATGTCAATAGTCTCACAGGAACGTCTGTTATAAAATAAAAAGGCTGGGGTTAACCAGCCTGAGCATTAATATTCTGTAGATACAAATTAATTATTTATTCTCTATTTCCCCTGTCTTTCCATATGTCGGGTTTAATATCCATTTTATCAATAGACACCGGGAGAAATGAAATATCGCAACGTTTCAATAACTCAGCAACTTTTCTGTCTCGCTCGATTCGGTCTTCTTTATTATGTGAACCATCATTAAGCTCTATAACACACACAATTCTTTTTGTTTTTTTGTACACAAGTACATAATCCATTGCCATCGGAGCATAGATACTAAAAAACCGCCTTCTTTCTTCCTCAGTAAATTGTTCATTATTTTTAGCCTTAAAATCAACCAATTGCCCTAAAGATACCTGACAATTTATGTAACAAATGTCACCAAACCAGTCAGTTAATTTCGACAAATACTCATTTTCAGGGCCAGTGCATAAATATGGCCCACGTTTTCTTTCAAGGCAAATTTGTGAATTCATCATCCCCCAGAATATTTCATCTTTTCCCTCCCAGCGGGAATTTCTGTATACCTTATTATCTCTTTCATATTTTTCAACCTTACCATTTGCTTTCTGGGAGTCGTTATTACGATTTTCACAATAATAATTCGCGCTTTTATTTTTTACATATTTTTTACCGCTGCCATATACAAGCCCGATAAAAAAGCCCACTACTAAAACAACAATGTAGTCCATAAAATCAAACTATCTCCATTTACAGATTACTTTTCGACGCAATATGCAGGACCAGCATCAGATAATCTTTTGCCAATTGAAGAACAATATTCTGCTGTTTTAGACAATTCCCACCGCCGACCAAAATCAAAAGAAAAAGCGACCAGCGCAACAATTAATAATCCAAGAACTATTTTCTTTAACATAAACACGATCTCACCATCAATTAACGAATTTTCCCTTCAGCAACATCTTTAATGTTCGACATCAGTTTCCTGAGACTTTCACTATTCAGTCTTTTATCCGATGGCGATTTAAACGTAATATATAATTTACTTCCAGCCCCATTCTTTTCCACTTCAATAGTCAGATGATCATAATCGTCCCAGTTTTGACCCATTTTATAATAACTACCGGGCATAACCTCCCATACAGGGTTCTGTTCAAGTATTGCTGATGCCGCCCATTCCCCACTGGTGTTTTTTTTGCGAATAGCTTCAATTTCATCGAAAGATATAAACTCGTAATAACGTTTAAGGCGAGCAGCAGCGGTATCAACATCAACAGGTACTGAATATTCCTGCGTTCTGGATTTTGTCGCCGGTTTTTGCGCCTGACTTAAAACCGGCATTCCATTTGAATCCGCAGACGATGAGTTTCCACGCAATGCCCCCGTTAAAGCAAAAGCACCATCACTAATTTGCTTGTTAACCGAAGCAATTTCATCAACAGAACAGGCAGTTAACGCCAGGCATGAAACACAAACCAATAACAATTTTTTACTCAACATTTACACCTCCTTTTGAGACATTTATCGGTAGATTCTGTATGGTTTTTCACCTATATTTATACAAAAATGGCTTATAGTTTGAACATTAAATTCATCACATAGGACTGAAAATTAGGAGTTTTTCTTATGAAAACGACTAACAAAGCCGCTTATCTCAGAGGACAACGGTTTGCCATTCAGTGGAAACGACTCGTAAGAACGCTTCGTCGGTGGGACAACTTCTGGATTCATGCGGCCAGAAAAAGGCATCTGCCAGCCTGGACTGGACGGCTTCCGCTGGCTATTGGATTAACCGGAATTGTGGTTTGTGCACTCTTCAGTATCACGGCAGTTCTCGGGTGTCTGGCGTTTACATGGGCTGTTGCATACATTCTTCGATGTGTTGGTGCCGGATTTAATACACAATGTGATAGTCTTGAAAAGAGGCATGACTTGAATTTTGAGTACGAAGGAGAACAATGGAAGCGTCCTATATGGAGAGAAGAATGGGAGCGTCCTATATGGAGAGAACAATGGGAGCGCGATGGAAATTAATTAAAAACATAAAATCGGGGATTTCAGAGCATCCTTCAATCCCCTGATTTAATATTTACCGCGCTGGAATTATTTTTGCTTATTCAATTTTTGACCTACCGAGCCTACTGTTTGGCCTGTTTGGCCTGTTGAGCCTGCTGACGTGCCCCCAGACATCCCCCGCAACCCAGCATCCTGCAACATATTAACAGCACTGCCTCCTGATGCCTGAGCTTGTCTGGTGCCATCTCCCATACTTTGAGTCATCGCTCCTCCAATATACACCCCGGTCCAGGATAATGCCCCCATCCAGACCGCTGGCAGAATCAGGAACATACTGCCCATCACCAGATTCATAATCAGGTCATCTGAGGTATTCTGAAACCCTGCCATATTGAAACGGCTGTGCGTTCCCGAACTGTACAGCGCTGTAAACATCCATGAATCCAGCCAGCGTGCCAGTTCCCACCAGAATGTCAGGAAATTAGTCGCAAAAATCACAAACGTCAGTGTAATCACCGTCTTTATCTCGTACGCCGCAAACGCCAGAATCAGCGGTAACATCACGTAAATAGCCATCAACAGGATCCCCTGGACCATGGGTAATGCCTGTCGCATCGCATCCAGGGCAGGAAACGCCGCCAGACTCCCCAGCGCCACGCCCCCCGTTGAGAACACGCGGGTCACCGCGTTATCCAGCGACAAATCCGCATTACCGCCATAACCGGCATAGGCTCTGCCACCATGTGACACTGTCATGTTCACCGGGCTGACCAGACGGCGTATCACCGCTTCTTCATACTCCTTGCCTGTATTCCCGATCATTTTCATCGTTGCTGACAGACGCAGCCACATACCGGGGTCAGCCTGCTTCATCACCCGACTTTTCAGCCCGACATCCGCCTCACCCCACCACTCATTACAGGTCGGGTAACCACCTCGACCGGTGTTCGGGCGTCCACTGTCACGGGATGCATTCCACGGAAACGCACTTCTCGGCATTTTTGACTGCAGCTCATTGTAATAACGCGACTGGAATGTCCTGCTGCCAATCCACTCAATATCCCGCAGCGTATTCTTATCCGTTGTCATTCCCTGATCCTGGTGCTTCCAGCTGTACAACGCCAGTGAGTAGCAGTCATTGGTAAAATCCTGAAGCTCTTCGATCAGTGCCTTGTTATTGAGTCGGGTATGCTGAACCTCAAAACGCATCTGTCGCATATCCGGCGAACAGGGAATGGATGCCACGGCAGCCTGAGTCACCCCTTTTGAAAGTTTGTGCACCATCAGCCACCACAGCGGGATCTGCGCTGTTTTACCGTCCATGCTGGAAATCACGCCTGCATACCCGGTCTTATCCGGCGCCTTCGACGTCCATGTCCCACACTGCTTCGCCCGATTGCCGTCATACTCAATAGTCCCCAGACTGACATTGACCAGCGGCACACAGCAGCTGATAATCACAAAGAACCCCATGTACAGCGCATGTTCAATACGGGGCAGCGAGAGCAGCCCCTTATTCCCCTCATCCTCCCCTTCTTCCCTGACCCGCAGCCAGATCCCAATAACCTTAAATACCAGCGGCAGTGCAAACAGCCCGGTCCCCAGCAGCACATCCCACAGGCCGTTATTAATCAGCCAGCCCAGCAGAGTCAGAAAATATTCAAGATAGCTGTTTGTTGTCATCATCAGCCTCCCTGCGCCTTCAGCAACGCATATTCACAGACCAGAATAAACGCCACACTGGCGCAACAGATACGTATCAGTGGCTGGCGGTATTCCGCCCGGAATCCCGGCGCATGTACAATACGCCAGATACCCCAGCCCAGCAGGATATAAATGCACAGACGCCAGAGCAGCCAGCCAGAACGGTGAGCCCGCATCCACGTACTGAATGCGGCAGTTCCTTCCGGATGACGAATGGCCATATCCGCAATGAACAGCGCCACCACCATAAATGCCAGCAGGATACCGCCTGTGAGCAGCGCCGCTTTCAGACGCTGACGGGTGTTACGTTTATTCATCTTCACCTGTTCCCTGCTCCAGTTGATTAATTCGGGTATCAGAGCTGTCCGCACTTTCCGTCTGCGGGTTAACGCCAACACGCTGATTCTCACGTTCAATAATGGTCAGCACACTATTACGAGCCAGCTCGCGCTTCAGCTCCATCTCGTTTTTCAGCGCGGCAATCTCCCGATCCAGCGCCTCAATACGCCGCTCCCCGTCAGCAACAGCACGAGGCTGTTCTGTTGCATTTGGTTCCGACATCCCCGTCATAATCATCCTGCGCATCAGCAGTGCCGTCTCCACCGTATCCGCCATGGCCAGTTCGCCGGCCAGACGTCCGGTCAGTGCAGCATTATCCGGATCCCGTTGCAGCGCTTTAATCACTCCGGCCGTTACCGTCAGACTGCCGGACCGGAGTCTGGCCAGATTTGCGGCTGTCGGTTTTTCAGTACCATTAACCAGCTTCACCAGTTGCTCCGTATTCACTTTCACCGCTTCTTCCAGCATCGGGGCAAACCCTGTTCCGGCAACAGACGTCCCCGGCTGCTGATCTTCATCCCCACTGGTACACTCCGTTGCATTCATGCAGGTCCGCATGGAACGATCGCCCAACACTTTCACCACCGCCTTTGCCGCCTCTTCAGCATTGCTGAACTTACTGCAGACACTTCCGGTACAACTGGCTGCACTGATCGTGGATGTACTGGTGACCGGCAGGTTATTCATCATGTTAAACCCCGCTGCGGCCAGATCATGTGTGGGACGAATAGCCGGCTGTCCGGCACCACCACGACTCTGTCCGCCAATCCAGGTACTCCCTTTTTTTCCGGTCATTTTCTGTGCTTTATTGTCGGCGTTGACAGCATCCGCTTCACCACTGTTAACCAGTGACTTGTACTCTTCCATAACCGCAGCCTGTGTCCACTTGCTGCTGTCCGAGAACTCCATCATGCGCTTAGCCATGTTCTGACAGTTCAGCTGTGCCTTGTCGAACGCCACATTCGCCTGAAGCACCCCGTTGGTCAGCGTGTCGTACAGCCCCGGATTCGCCCGCTGGATGACCATCGCCGGCAGGCTGGCCACCGCGCCCGTTGCCCCCTGTATCACATCCCCCATCAGGTTTTTAAAACCGTCCGTCACCCCGTTCAGCTGATTACCCACCGTGGTTTTCAGGTCAAAGTTGCCGCACATCAGGTTGCTGCTCCAGCCAATATCCACCCCGAGCTTCTTCATGTTGCTCCGGGTCGCCGGCTGCGATATCACTGACCCGCCTCCCAGGGTGTAAAACAGTTTGTCCGAAATGGCACCATCAATGGATTTCCCGTACCCGATGGCGCTGTCATTCACCTGTGGCAGGGAGAGACCGAACGTACTGCGTTCATTCTCCGCCGCGCCGGCCATGGTGCTGCAGGCCAGCATGACGGCCAGTGCCACGACGTTTGTCAGTTGTGGTTTACGCTTCATGATTTACTTTCCTCTAAAAATTCGTACTGCCCAGGAATTTCTGGCCCCGCTTTTTGCAGCAACTGTAGGGACGCCACAGGGCAAAAGCGGCATTACCGTCCTCCGGCGCGGCATGGCTGCCATCCGGGAACACGGCGCAGGATGAAGAAACGGAAGGGGTCAGGCGCTGCCACTTGTGATTACGGGTGCCGGTGTTTTCTTCCACCGCATCCGGTGGCCAGTAGCCATCCTTTTTTCGGCCTTTCAGCAACTGATAGACGTGAGGCTCTCCGGTGCGGGTGATGATATCCGCCACCCGCTGGGCAACCAGGGCTGCCGCTTTGTCATCATCGGTCTGGCTGACAAAACCGGAACGGGGGTAGATATTTCCCCACATGTCTGCATTACGCTGACTCCCCAGCTCACGTCTGCCGGGTATCATGGCTTCGGGATACAGGGATTCAGGCATGCCGGTGCGCCAGGCAAGACTGTCCAGCGTGCTGAGAAAATAAGGCCTCAGTGGTGTGGCAGCAGACTCACACGAATACCCGGGAATGCTGCCCCCGATAAGCAACGTGGCCGGATGTCCCAGCGCATCCGCGTATTTGAAACGGATGGCGGATTTACGCTGTCCCGGCGATTTCATATCAGCCGGGTTTCCCCCGCCGGCAGACAGCCCGGCAATCCCGCTGCTGATGGTGTTCTCCACACCGCCGGATGCCTGACTGACCAGAGCCATTTCCCGCCAGGGATTACCGCCCGGTGCGGTATAGGTGGACACCACTGCTTCAGGGATAAAATGTGAGACCTTCACGGACGTTCTGACCCGACACCCCGACCAGGAGCAGTGCAGCCAGTAACAGATACCGCTGACCCGCCAGCTGATGCAGCTCTGAGAGACAGCACCGGCCACTATCCGTGCCGTATTCAGGGAAGCACCGGCCACAGAAACAGTCGCTGTCCACAACAAAAATGCGCCAGCATAACGTCGTGTTCGCAGACCCGTCATGGCTGGCCTCCCTGACTCCTGAGTCGTTCAGCCTGTGCCACATCGGTGGTGCCGTACACCACTTCCCGGTCATCGAACACCACCGCAGGGTATTTTTTAAGCCCCAGCGACCAGGCGTGGGTCACCTGGCGGTAACGTTCTGCAAGGTCAGCCTGTACAGACTGCCATTCAGGGGACTGCATGTGCTCACGAACAAGCACCTCAGCGGCTTCAGGGTCAGCCGGCAACGGGCCGAAAAAAGCATCCTGCAGTTGCTGTGGCCCGTCGAGCAACACAACCTGTACATCAGGGGGCGGATTAACCGGCTGATGTGCCGAGTCGGTATAAACAGTAGTGCCGGCAACTGATATCACCGGCAGGGCAAGAAAGGAATACAACAGCTTCCGGTACATGAAATAACTCCGTCGGACAAGACATGTCTGACAGCGTGCTCAGAACCGGAAGCAGGGTCATCAATTAATTCAAAACCGGAAACTGAAAATTTCTCAGGCTTCCTGACCAAATGTATTTTTATTATGCTCTGTGCCATCTGAATAGTCGGGGATATTTCCTTTATGTTAATGATTATGAAACAACACAAATTCGCTTTTCTTCTTAGTACACTGCTGAGTACCTTCTTTCTTAATCTGTTTCCGCTGAACACAACCGGGTATAACCTGAATGCGCTGTTACAGATTGCAGCTGGCGTCAATCTGCTGCAACGCCGTCATCAGGCTGTTTCATTTATTGTGTTACTGGTCATTTTTGCCATCACGCACTGGCTGCACACAGCCAGCGCCATGGCACTGCTGTACTACGCGAGCTATCTGGTCTTTTTCCTCATCCTGTCCGTGATTGTATTCCGACAAGTGATTTTCTCTGCCCGGATAAACACAGAGTCTGTCTGTGCTGCACTGAGTGGCTTTTTACTTATAGGCTATATGGGTTTTTTCATGTTTTCAGCAATAGAAAGCCATATGCCTGGCGCGTTCCGGGGGCTGTCGCATGATGAGCTGCAGATGATGAATGAACTCTTCTATTATTCTTTCATCAGTATTCTGACTGTGGGTTATGGCGATATTGTGGCCGTCAGCTGGCCGGCCCGTAATGCCACTATTCTGGTTATTCTCACAGGCTATATTTACTCGCTGGTTTTTATTGCCCGCATCGTCAGTGGATTTTCAGTATCAGACAAATAATCCGCCTGAATTGTCACTTTGATGTATTATATCTTCCTGCCACCTGCATCAGCAGGTGGTAAATAAAGAGACGGCAGGGTACGGTTTATCTGCATGCAGACCACTGGCCAGACCCGCCGCTATTGTTCATAATACCTGTTTGTATAATCTGTAAACATGGTTCTGATACCTGCAAAATTAACAAGCAGAACGCTTCTGGCTTTATCCTTATTCTTCGCTGCCAGCCTGCCAGGAGAGGCGACTGTCACCATTACTGAAAGCAAACAGTACACAAAATAAACTAAAAAAAACCGGGCAACCAGGCCCGGAAAAATTACGTCTCAATACAAGGAGATTATCATTCATGTTTCATATCATAACGAGCCAGTTAACCGGCCGGGCAAAATGTTATCACCATATAACATTCATTTTTATTACAGCGTGATATTTTCAGACTTTTTCGTTCTCAACCGCCACACACCGAAAATCCTGCACTTTGACCTTATCGCCAAAAGAGCGGCCGGGCTCTTTTGGAATGGAAAACATATGCTCACACTCTGTCCGGGTCATTTTATTTCCGGAGTAACGGGTCCAGAGTACCGGCGGATTGCCGGGCTTCATTATCGTTGCCGTGATTTTATAACGAGCCGCCATACCTCATCTCTGCAATCAGTATATCTTCGACTGAGCCATCACCTGTGACGTAAGCGCGAAAAAAAGTCAGCAGTATGGCAATGGCTCATGCGAAGATATGCTAAAAAAAAGCCCGCCTCTCCTGCGGGCAAATCGTCCTGTGAGTAATGATAAACAATGAAACAACAAAATCCCGTAAATTCTGCCCGTTGACCTCAGCTGGTTTCAACCCCTGAATGATATTTTGAGATTTTTCCTTTCTCTGCCAGCGTCAGAAATAAAAAACCGCACCGGAGTGCGGAAAACGATGGAAATAATGCTGGTAATAAGAGTAGATTGCATAACAATAAGTATCTACCCGTTCATAATAACGAAAGTCATCCATCATCTGTAATACTCTGATTTATTTTTCAGACTTTCTCATCAGTCGTGCTCCGCGAACACGACGCCTCCCTGAGTGTTTTTTTCTTCCCTTTCCCCTTTCTGATACTGAAAATAACTTCTTTAAGCCCCAGCGACACGACATATACCACGACCAACAGAATCAGTGCGACAGACAGAAACAACCATGGGTCATCAATTATCCGTTCCCTTACCGGCCCCAGCCCTCCCGGTAAATCATAACCAGAGTTCATACTTCATCCCTCTTTACTTAATCTGAAATACACCATATATCACTGTCACCCCGGTCAGTGCGGGCACCGGAGCAGCATTAAAATCAGTGCACATATCCCCTCACTTTAACTCAGCCAGCCACAGCAGCAGATAACACAAATCAGCAGCATCGGTCACCGGGATATACC
>ERZ1026852.1531-NODE-1531-length-12161-cov-6.793739_pt1 | contig 12161 bp, 10 predicted proteins | sample MGYA00380156_ERZ1026852 | MGnify/ENA primary metagenome ERZ1026852 (study PRJEB33269, sample SAMEA4719792) | human gut metagenome | biome: human-associated habitat; feature: organic feature; material: feces | place: Cameroon | collected 2013-10 ...
AGGAGAATTGCTCGTTTGCCACAAGATATTAGCAAATTTATAAGTCACTATTAATTTTCTTTGCTTTAGTTATTCAGTTTGACACCCGCCACATCCAATGATAGCATATCGCCAGAGGCTGTCTCACGAAAGGAAATAATTATGAGTAACATGAACACTTTCACCGGGAAGAAATTCGACCCGCTTAATATGACAACTGAGGATGTGTCCCTTATGGACATTGCACATGCCTTAAGCCTTATGTGCAGAGGTGGCGGACACCTTAAACACTTTTACTCGGTTGGTCAACATTCCATAAACTGTATGAAGGAAGCAAAAGCCCGCAATTACCCGGAACGTATCCAGCTTGCCTGTCTGCTTCACGACGCCAGTGAGGCATACATTGCAGATATCATAAGGCCTGTCAAAGTACATTTGCCTGATTATTATAAGATTGAGGACGAGATAACAAACTGTATTTTTAAGAAATTCGGTCTCTCCTATCTAAGTGAGGAGGAAGCTACCGCATGGAAGCAGATCGATGATGAAATCCTCGATCATGAATTGAAGAACCTGATGGTAGGTGAACGTGACAAAGCTGTAAAACAGCTCTCCTCCGTACCGGATGTATCCGAGAAAAACTGGCAGGAAGTGTGTGATGAATTTATAGCCATTGCCAATACATTAAAGGATAAAATTCTCACTACACAACCTGTGTCTTCCCCCGCTTACGCTTTACAACAACAAATGCTATAATGCACACGATCACTGAAAGCACCGAACCGCATAGCGGAGTGTTGCCGAAGCCCTCTCGTGCTTTCCTGCCCCGATATTCTGGGCAGAAAGAGTTGACACTGTGGATAGCATTGTAGACGGCACGAGGAATACCACACCTATTATCTTCTCAACGATACCTACAGCCGCTGCGTCATTTAAACCTCTTCGATTTGCAATGATAGTTATAACAATAAATGCAATCTGGATAAATCCATCCTGAAGAGCCACAGGGATACCTATGAAACATATCCTGAGATACATAACAGTCTCTGAAACAGCTTCCGTTGGTGTTGACATTGCTGCAACAACAGGCTTCACCAGCACCAGAAGTATGCCTGTGAGCACCACCGACAAGCCCATGAACATGGTCACAGTATTTCCCACTGTCAGGGACGCAACCCAGTCCTCTACATCCGAAACGGACGCTCCCGAGCTGAACCTCTGGCCATCCTGCCAGTCTCCGGTTCCTGCCATTTCAGCAAGCAGGGTACCACTGTCACCTATGCCTGATGAAGCAGATGTACAGAATGGAATGACGGTCTTTCCTGTGAAATCATTACCCTTTACAAAATTATTTACAGGCCATGCTGCTATTCCCCACCAGATTGGATAGCCAATATAAACGGTATTATATTTCATTCACTGGATTTTCCAATATTTTTGGCACGAAACGGTGAAAATAGCACAAATTGTAGCTTATATCATGGAATTTTATTCCATATGGGACTATAATCAGCATATCACGATGTATCCACAGGCAATGTATTCTCACATGCCTCACCGGATCATCATACATTTTATCTTATTAGCATTAACATGAAAGGGATCTTATTATGTTAGTTTTACTGCGACCGGTACTGGAGCTTGCCGTGATCATTCCGGGGATTTTTCTTGCATATCTCCCAGTAAAGTCATATCTGAAGCAGCCACCATTGAGACTGCTCTGCGTACTCCTGCCGCTTTTTATATGTCTTTCATTTGCAGGGGGAATGGTATGTCTCCACTTTAACATATCAACCGCACCGGTTATGGCGTTGCTGGTATTTGTCGCCATAATGATATATATACATACTCTGCACATTACGCTATGGATGTCTATAAGCGTAGGCACTGGCAGTGTGTGCAGTATTTGCCTGTGTCAACAGCATGTCAAGAGCCATCAATGCCCTGTTCACTGCCGACCTCACTTCCAAGGAAGCCGGGCTGTGTTTCTCCATAGGTGCAGGACTGATCTACAATCTCATATGCTGGATCTTCACCATATCGGCATATTACCCGGCTACCCATGCCGCAAGGAACATGGTGGAGGACGAGAACTTCGCCCAGACCTGGTACGTGTTCTGGATCCTGCCTGTATTATTTATCGCACTGAATATCTTCATGGTGCCAAGATATAGAAGCACCCTGTACACTGGACGTATCCTTAAGGGCTACATAGTCATAAGTCTTACACTGCTTGCGCTGCTGGTGCTGTTTTACGCAATGTTCCTTATGCTTGCAAAGAACATCAACAGGAACGCCAAGCTGGCACAGGAAAATCATTTCTTCTCCATGCAGCAGGAGCGTTACGACAACCTTCGTTCGTCCATCGAGGAGGCAAGGCAGGCGAGACATGATATGCGTCACTATTTCAACCAGTTATCAGCCATGGCTGAGGAAGGGGATCTGGAGCATATTAAATCATATCTGGCAAATGCCACCAAAAGGATTCCAAACCTTGATATGCACTTCTGCGACAACAGGGCTGCTGACAGTGTTATCGGCTATTACTGTACCCTGGCAAAGCAGGAAAATATTCCATTTGAAACCAAGATAGATCTACCGGAGACACTTACGGCAGACGAGATAGATATATGTATCATCCTTTCCAATCTGTTGGAAAATGCTCTCGAAGCCAGCCTCCGCACCTCGGAGGAAAAACGCCGTATCTGTTTGGAAGCCTATGTCCATGCCGACAGGCTCACCCTCATACAGGTCAAGAACAGCTTTGACGGCGAGCTTCATGAGAGAAACGACATATTCCAGTCATCCAAGAGAAAAGGAAATGGCGTAGGGATCCAATCCATACGCCATATAGCTGATAAAAACAACGGTGCCTGCTCCTTCACCCATGAAAATGGGATATTCACTGCCAAGGTCATGATCCGGGGATAGGTCATGACCTGCGGCAGTCAATTTATCTGAGACATGGCTATTTCATTTACCGTCTGCTGTTATCTCTTCTCTTTTTTTCTAATATTAAGTAGGCTACTGTTCCTGCCACCAGAATAAACAGTACAACTATTATACTGATCCACAGACCATAATTGGTTTTCTCATCGGCCTTGGTGTTTTCGGCTGCGGCGGAAGCAGCTATCTCTTCGCTTCCAACATTATCCTCCGTCAATTCCTGAGTATCGCCTTCGGTCTGCTGTTCGCTGGTTTCAACCTTTTTACTGTCATCAACCTGTTCACTGCTGTCCTCAGTCTGCTGTTCAGTGCTATCTTCCTGCTTGTTATTGTCACCTGTCTGTGGGGTACTTCCCACCGGCATTTTTACATTTCCACCCGGTTTCTGGTTATTGCCACCAGGCTGCCCATTGTTGCCACCAGGCTGATCGTTATTGCCGCCCGGCTGGTCGTTGTTGCCACCCGGCTGTTTATTATCATCGTCAGCACTTGTTGTAAGATTTATATGGAGCTTAAATTCTGTATCGCCATAATTCTCCATCCTGACGGTAACTGTAATGACAGCTTCCTTTCCTGCCATACTCTTATCTGTGAACTTCTTAACCTTGTATGTCAGAGTTCCATTAGAGTTGATTTTGCAGTTATCCAGGATTGAATTTCTGTCATTTACAGAAACACCATATACACTTGTTCCCTTGTCCTCAGGCAATAAACCTGCAACATCTATCCTCTCCTGTGATGAACCCTTCTTGTACTCATATGAAGCCTTCTCAGATGAAAGCTCAGGTGCTGCAGCCTTTGTGATATTAAGCTTAGCCTTAAGATTCCGGGCTGATGAGTAAGCCTCATTTTCAGGATAGAAGTCAACACTTATGAGTTTTCCGTTATCACCACAGCCGTATACCTGCTTCTTATTGTCATCCTCTGACTGGGAGAGGTTAAATGTTCCCTTCACTTCCTCGCCTGATTCTGCAATGATACTTCCTGATATCTTACAATCCTCAAGACTTGTTCCATACACCTCGGATATGATTATATCCCCATTTGCAGAAGTCTTTATCTTTGAGGTCTTAAGCTTTTGATCTGCAAATTCCGTACTATTTCCATATCTGTCATGTAAGCAGTAAAGTATGATATATCCTTTATTGGCCTCCAGCCCTTCAAAGCTGATATTTGCAGCAACGCCGGCCTCCACGGGAACTGACTTTGTATCCCCCGGCTCAAACACTACTGTAACATTCTCTGTTCCCGGATCCTCTACTAAAACATATTCTATACTTCCTGTTTCATTTGACTTGATACTTACGTTAAGGCTGTCATACCTGTGGGAGAACCATGTGATACCTGTCAACTCAGGTGCTGTAGTATCAATCTTAACCTCTATGGTCTTCTCCTCTGACACAGCCCCGGTTTCGATCTCCATCAGATAATATGATATCTGCACCGGCTCTCCTGTGCCATCATCTTCGGATACCATAAAACTGTCTGTGAAATCTTTTTCATAATCATATGGAGCGTCCTGCTTTCTGCAGATCCTGTATCCATCGGGTGCTGAAACCTTTACCGGGCTTGAAGTCCAGTTGTAGTCTGAAAGCTTAGCCTCTGCTGTTATATTTTTATTGGTGATCTTAAATGTGATCGTCCTTGTGCCTGTGTAATTGCCGGCTCCGCTCACCTTGATCTCTGCCTGGTTCTGCCTTGTGGTTATTGTTCTGTTATTACTGTAACCATCTATCACATAATCCACGCCCTCAGTAAGCTTTACTTCTTTGTCCTTAAGCACGATATCTGCTGATCCCGGTGTTATATCAAAACCTGTGAAATACTGTTCTTTACAGCTTCCTGATATACCTGCCGCCTCCAAAGATTTCCTGTTAATGGTAAAATCAGCTTCATTTACAGCTTCTGAATAGCTTTCTGTTTCAGCTAATGTGATCCTTACTGTATATTCTCCTGCCTGGGTTGGGACAGATGTACTGTAAGTCTCATCATCCTCTCCCTTCACCTTATATTCTATTAATGCTTCTGTCTGCTTATTGTTTGTTGCAAATGTCGGTGCATTTGCCTTATCTCCATAGGTCCAGTCCTTTATGTTCAGATTGGTTATGGTTCCTGCCTGCTTGTTATTAATGGTAAATGTCTTTGTGTAATCCTTATCGGCTGCTGCTCCATTCTTTATGGTTGCTTTAAGCTTAAAGGTTCCCGGCTTGCTTACGGTAAGAATATCATTTTTTACATTTGCGTCTGTGATACCCTTGTCTTCAATACTCCATACTATAGTTCTGTTTGTTGCATATGCAGGAGTTACTGAAACAGCGGATACCAGATCATGGCTTCCGAAGCCATATGCTGACCTGCTTAAGGTAATGTCTGTAACAGCCCTGAACACAGGTTCCCAGCTTACGCTCTTATCCTTATCCAGATTAATTGTCTTGTCTTCGTAGGTCATCTGGCCAAGGCTTACTGATATGTCCTGTGTGCCGTTAAGGGTTGTATCTGCCTTAAATGTTCCTGTTGCCTTGCCATTGCTTACCTTCATTGAAGCGGTTCCGATATATGCACTGCTTCCTTGACCAAGAAATACTCTTGCTGTTGATGTGCCATCGGCAAGGGCAGGATCTTCAATGGTAATGCCAACACTGTAATGGTGGACTATATGATTCTTATCAATATCCGTAGCCGGATTGATCTCTCCGCTTACATCCACTGCACCGCCGGTTACAGATACACTTCCGGTCTTCTTCACATCATTGTTATATATACCACCCATTCCCAGGTTGCCGTTTACCTTTACATTACCTCCTATGATAGAGATATCTCCGCAGCCGCCTGCTCCGTCTGTATTTCCATTCCATCCGGCACCTATTCCTGCACCTTTTCCTGCACCTTTTCCATTTCCGGTGGCTGTGACATTTCCTCCAGTTATAAGGATGGAGTCTACCTGTCCGTTACAGCCTCCGCCGATACCTGCAGAACCGTCTCCACCGGTTGCTGTTACATTACCTCCACGTATCTCTATCTTTCCTTTAGCTCCATTTCCTGAGCCACCAATTCCCGCCGCTGACTCTTCGGTTATACCGCACCACTTGTAAGTACCTCCTATGGCTTCAACGGTACCACCTCTGATGATTATGGTCCCAAAGCTCTTCTCCGTTCCATACTTTGTTTCACCTTGATTATTATGCAGTCTGCCTGTTGATGCAGCTCCTATTCCTGCGGCTCCTCCATGGAAGTCGCCGCCAACAGCTTTCAGACTTCCGGTACTCTTCGCAGTAATGTTAAGGGTACATCCCTCGTTCACTTCGATTCCGGCCCCACCTGTTCCGCCTTGCACATAGCTGCTGCCTTCAAGTGTCAGGTTAAGGATTGCTCCATTTTCAAGAGTAATTCCTGCATAATCCCAGTCATTGTATCCCTTATCATCAGTCCTGCATCTGTTTATGGTTACATCCCTTATAGTCAGATTAACTGTAGTACCGCTTATTATAATACCTTTTTTGCACGCCTCTACGTTATCCTTGGTAGTGAATTTACCTGTGAGTATGGTGTCATTGTAGCTTCCCACATTTTTTCGATTGACCACAAAGCAATATCCTTTATAATCAAACTTGGTCAATGGAAGCTGATCAAGAGATATAACACTTCCGCTTGCATATACAACCGGCACTTCCTCTTCTCCTGCCTGGGCTTCAATAGCGTCATTGCCTGTTGCTATCTGTACCTCTTCGTAGTCATAGTTCTCATCAACTGCCTCATTTGCAGATACCGGGATAAATCCTCCCAGGGTAGAACCTGCCATTATTCCTGACATGACAAATGCCACCATCCGTTTTCTTACTTTGTGAAACACTCTTTGTCTTTTTTGCTTTAATATTCCCATACTGATCTCCTCTCTTATTCCTTGAAATATCACTTTGCTTCTTAAGCACCCTGATCACATCACTAAATATAATATGATGCGACCCTGCGGCTTTTTCCTTGCTAACATTATATTTTAAGTTATTCATTTTCCAAGACAGTTGGCACGAAAGGGATAAAAATGACACGAATTGTACTCCAAAGCCATGGCAATTTTAAAGAGACGACTATATAATTAATATGGGTTGTTGTTTTAACGCCTAATCTTAGAGATACGAGGTATCTGCCATGAGAATTGCTATTGTTGATGACATTGCAGAAGAACGAAAATTATTACTCAAACGGCTGGTGTCCCAGCTTGATATCCATAAGGTCCAGGCTGATATACTGGAATATGACTGCGGCGAAAGCTTTCTCGCTGCCGCAGACGGATTGAAATTTGACGTGGTATTTCTTGATATATATATGTCCGGGGTAAATGGGATTGCGACAGCGAAGAAGCTCCGGGAAAGGGACCGGGAATGTCTGCTGATATTCACCACCACTTCCATAGATCACGCACTGGAGGGATTTCATGTCCGTGCCATACAATATCTTGTTAAGCCTTACACATCAAGAGATATTGCTGAGCTTACAAATGAGATCCTTGCAAGAATACCAAAACCTGACAAATATATAGATGTAAAAGTACACGGAAGTGATATAAGACTTCATTTTAAAGATATAGTTTATGCAGAGCATTTTTCTCACATGATACATATTCACACCACCGCAGGAAAAGACCTTGCCACAAGGCAGTCATTTGGCAATTTCACGGCATATTTTAAAGACGAACCTCGCTTTTTTATATGCAGTCGTGGTGTGATCATCAACATGGAACATGCCAGAGATTTTGACGGAAAGTCCTTCGTTACGGACGCCGGAGATCTTGTGTCCGTCAACAGGGAGCTGGTGAAGACCGCCAGACAGACCTTTATGGAATTTCTCCTCAGGTCCTGAAAATGGTCCTGTAAAATATGAAAATTCCTCATTCCTTCATAACATTTGACCCATTCTTGAATAAATCATCAAAAAAAACGGCTCCAGCCCTGCATTTATAAGGGTTGAAGCCGGTTTTTTGATAACTTATTTTGTCCTATAGCTCTATAGCTCCTACATTCAAGATTTTTCCTATAGATCTACAGACAGTCATTTCCGATTGTATATTCTGTCTTATTCCTCGTAAGGAAGAACTGCTCCGTCATAGGTGTCGTTGATGTACTTCTTCACGTCATCTGACTTAAGAACATCTACAAGAGCCTTTATTGCCTCGTTGTTCTCATTGCCTTCCTTAACTGCGATAACATTTACATATGTCTTTGCTGCCTCAGAATCACTTGTCTCATATGCAAGTGCGTCCTTGCTTACTGAGAAACCTGCCTGTAATGCATAGTTACCATTTAATACTACGAATGCTGTCTCATCAACTACTCTTGCAACCTGTGCTGCTTCAAGCTCAACGATCTCTATGTTGTGTGGGTTCTCTTCAATATCATTTACAGTAGCGTTGATACCTGCGCCATCCTTAAGCTTGATGATGCCGTTGTCCTGTAACAGAAGGAGAGCTCTTGCCTCGTTTGTCGTATCATTTGGAACTGCGATCGTATCACCATCTGCTATATCATCAAGACTCTTCTTTGTGCCCGGATATATACCGAATGGCTCATAATGGATCTTGCCTGCAATCACAAGGTGTGTTCCCTTTTCCTCATTAAAGCTGTTAAGGTATGGCTCATGCTGGAAGTAGTTTGCGTCAAACTCTCCACTTTCAACAACCTCATTTGGCTTTACATAGTCATCAAATATTGTAACCTCAAGATCGTATCCCTTTTCCTTGAGAGCGGTCTTAGCGTACTCAAGAATTTCTGCATGCGGTGTTGCAGAAGCTGCTACCTTGATAGTCTTGTTCTCTGCTGAATCCTTCTTGCTGTCACCCTTTGATGAACCGCAGCCTGCAAGCATGCTCACTGATAATGCTCCTACAAGTGCTGCTGCAAATAACTTTCTTAATGTCTTCTTCATTGTTAATACCTCTCTTTCTTACTCTTAAATTTCTTTTAAATGACCACCGTGTGTGTGATATTATTTGTGGTCATTTATAATTTTTATATTCAGATGTCCGCTGTATGAATGGCATCCATCAAAATATTCTGTATCACCTTATCTTCTTCTGTCTAACTTATTTGCGATCAACATTCCTACCGACTGGAATATCTGTACTATAACTATCAGAAGTATGACTGTAACTATCATAATGTCTGTCTGGTATCTGTAATATCCGTATCTGACGGCGATATCTCCAAGACCTCCTCCACCTACAGCTCCTGCCATAGCTGAGTATCCGAGGATCGTACCTATTGCAATAGTAGCTCCGGTGATCAGTGATGTTCTTGCTTCCACAAGAAGCACCTTGAATATGATCCTCATATTTCCGGCTCCCATGGCTGTTGCAGCTTCAATAACTCCGCTGTCAACCTCCTTAAGTGACGACTCCACCATTCTTGCTATAAAAGGAATAGCCGCTACGGTAAGCGGAACTATTGTTGCTGTTGATCCGTAGCTCTTACCAAGGATAAATCTTGTAAATGGTATGAGCAGGATAAGCAGGATCAGGAATGGAATACTTCTCACGATATTGGCAATTATATCCAGGATCTTATAAAGCACTGCATTTGGCTTGAGTCCATCCCTATCGCTGACACACAGCAACACGCCCATAGGCAGTCCGAATATATATCCACATACTGTTGAGACCACTGTCATATATAAGGTTTCAAGTATTCCGTTTAATATCATCTCTCTGACCTGTTCAGTCCACATGACTACCACCTCCCGCTTCTGTATCACTTATTTCTTCAAGCTCAAGTCCCTTGTCCTTCATGTATGCCTTCATTTCCTCTATATGCTCTGAGTCTTTGGAGAACTCCAATATCATCTCTCCCTTGGCAACGCCGCCCACATTCTTGGTGGAAGCCTTTAAGATATTTACCGGTTCCCTGAAGGTCAGTATCATATTGGCAATTACAGGTTCAAATGCTGAATTTTCGCTGTAAACTATACGGACTCTTGTGCCGTTCTGTATGCGGTCCGCCACTGCCGGCTGCGCCTGGGAGTCAGAACCGTCATCCTTGCTGAACAGCTCCCTTGCCACCTCTGACTTAGGATGATTGAATATATCTATTGTATTTCCTGACTCTACTACCTGTCCGTCTTTCATGATGGCAACTCTGTTACAGATTTCACGGACCACCGCCATCTGATGAGTTATCACCACTATTGTTATTCCAAACCTATTATTAATATCCTTAAGCAGTTCAAGGATCGATGATGTGGTCTGAGGATCAAGTGCACTTGTTGCCTCATCACATAACAGTATCTGTGGATCCGATGCCAGTGCCCTTGCTATGGCTACTCTCTGCTTCTGGCCACCTGAAAGCTGTGACGGATATGCCTTCGCCCTGTCCTTAAGTCCTACTATATCTAAAAGCTCATATGCTTTTTTCTTCGCCTCGGAATTTGATTTTCCCTGGATAAATAACGGAAAGCATACATTATCAAGTACTGCCTTCTGCATGAGAAGGTTGAAATGCTGGAATATCATTCCGATATGCTCTCTCTGCTTTCTAAGCTCCTTCTGCGTCAGCTTACTTAAATCCTTATCCTGAACTATTACCTTTCCTTCTGTCGGAACCTCAATATGGTTGATACATCTTACCAGAGTACTCTTACCTGCTCCCGACATTCCTATAATGCCGTATATATCTCCGGCTTCTATGTCAAGAGTCACATTCTTAAGCGCTTCTATGACACCACCATCTGTCTGAAATGTTTTTGAAACATTTTCCAACTGAATGATTCCCATGTTTCCTCACCTCTTCTATAACAGATCAGCCTATTGATGCCGCCCGTTTTCCGGGTGCAATGGCTGATATTCTTCGCGTTTTTATTGCCTACTATTTTGATATGTTTAACATATTGTTGCATTATAAGCACTTTTATATCACCCGTCAATAAGTTTTTAACTTTAACAGGTTATATGCTGAGCCTATAACGTCAAAAAAACAGGCAATCTATCATTATCCTGCCTGTTTTTCTGTTAAAATTTACTATTATATTCACACTTCAACGCAATCACTCACGCCGTCACTCCTCCTCAAATATCTCCTCCATTTCCTGAACAGCCTCATAATATCTGTTCATCCACTCAGTCATCTTATCTATATGTTCGCTGTCAGCCTCCGCCTTTTCTATGTCGTGAGGCCACTCGTCCCCCACATCAATTCCCTGCTGCAGGAGCCAGTTGTCTGCACACTCAAAGCGGCACACTCTGCCATCATCACATTCGATAGTTATCAGTACAAGCAGCGGTTCACCGGGCATACGTTCCTCACAGCCATAATCTGCCTCGTCTATCCTTGTCACTGTCCACATAGTCTTCCTCCTGAATATCTTGCAATATATACTTGGAACGATCACTTCCTTCTATAATTATACCTGAATATGATGCTTAATCAATGTATTTTGACACCCTGTTTTTCGAGAAAATTGATTGGCACTTTTGCACAAGTTTTTAATACATGTGTCCTTGAGTTATTGTGCTGTTTAGTATATAATGAGCATGTGTTTGATGAACTGTCAAAAGGTACACCTTTTGACAGTTTTTTTCGTTTAATACCTGACAACAAATGGCTCTCATCTCCATAAAAAAGAGACTCCATCCATCATCGAATGAAATGGCAAAGTTGTTTCAGAGAAATAAATCTACTATTTCCATACACATCAGTAAAATATATGAAGAAGGCGAATTGTCGCCAACGGGGACTGTTTCAGAATTTGCAACAGTTCAAATGAAAGGCACTCGTTCCGTAGAACGAAAGGATAATCCCACAGACGCACGAAACCCTCTCGACCATGATGGTCGGGAGGGTATTTTCTATATTCACAAACGGGAAGTTGTCTATTATCTGATACAAGCTTTGGCAGTATAGGATTCAACGTCAATCTTAACCACATTTACTGCACTTGCCATCTTATCGTCGATCTCATGTTCTTCGCCAGTCTGTACTTTCATAAGAACACCAAGTGCTTTACATTTTTCTTTTATGTCTTTAATGATCATTGCTTTACCTCGACACATAACGCTCTCGTACTCTGCTCCATATTTGCAAGGTATATCCGCTGTAATAAGAGATTCACCTCTATCAATTTCTACAAATACATTCCTGTTTTCTTTGAGACACTCCAGCTTGTGTCCTTCTTTCGCACAATGCACATAAAATGTCAGCTTTCCCTTTTCCATTTGGTAGCCATAATGCAATGGTACAATATAAGGGAATTCA
>ERZ1026852.1535-NODE-1535-length-12143-cov-5.671741_pt1 | contig 12143 bp, 11 predicted proteins | sample MGYA00380156_ERZ1026852 | MGnify/ENA primary metagenome ERZ1026852 (study PRJEB33269, sample SAMEA4719792) | human gut metagenome | biome: human-associated habitat; feature: organic feature; material: feces | place: Cameroon | collected 2013-10 ...
GAGGCAGGCATTTTCGCTTGCCTTTTTCATATCTATAACTTACAATGTTATTAAAATATAAGAAAGGAGAATAGATAACATGGGAAAAAATACCAACGACCTTATGTTTACTCAGGAAATTGCCGGTTATTGCCGTATTTCTGTTGATGAAGAATTAGACAGAGACAATACCTCCATTGAGAACCAGAAGAAGATTATCGAAGAGTTTGTAAAAGCAAAATTTCCCAAGTGTAAGCTTTCTATATATGAAGACCGTGACCGGTCCGGATATACCTTTGAACAACGAGAAGGGTATCAGCAGCTTCGTAGGAAATTGATGAGCGGAGAGATAAGTGTACTTATTGTAAAGGACTTCAGCCGATTTTCCCGTCGAAACAGCAAGGGACTTGTGGAGTTGGAAGACCTACGTGATGCAGGTGTGCGCATTATTTCCATTGGTGATGCGATTGATTATCCGACTTATGATGACTGGACAGCGATACAGTTTCGCTTTCTGATAAATGAAATGCCGGTAACGGATACCAGCAAAAAGGTGCGAAGCGTAATCAGCCGAAGGCAGGCAGACGGCGAATGGATTTGCTCAGTCCCATACGGTTATACTATCTCCAACATGAAAAAACAGGAAATATCGGTGGTAATGGATGAGGCAGAAGTAGTTCGTAAGGTTTTTGGATTATATAACGATGGCTGGGGCTACAAAAAAATCGCAAATTATCTTACGGATAAAAAGATACCAACTCCGCGAATGAAGGAAATTCAGCGAGTGGAAGAACGAGGGGATGAATGTAAATTAAAGGCAAAACCGGAATGGAGTATTGTGACGATTCAGGGAATCCTCTCGAATGATTTCTATATTGGAACCCTCCGTCAGCATAAATATACTCGCAAAAAGATTCACGGAGCAGATACAAAGGTGGATGAATCAGAACATTTTGTGTTTGAAAATCATCATGAAGCGATTATTGATTATAAAACATGGGCATACACGCAGGAGCAGCTTAAAAAGAGAACCACAACGCATTATCGTGGTGTGAAGAAATACGATAATGTATACTCCGGATTTCTGTTTTGTGGGGATTGCGGTTCGCCGATGTTTTCTATGAGTAGAAGCGACATTGCACCGGCATATACCTGTGGTACTTACCATAAAAGAGGTTTGAAGGGGTGTAGTTCCCATCATATCAGAGTGGATTTCCTCGATAGTATCCTGAAGGAGTATGTGAAGAAGGTAAGAGATAACTCCCAGGATATGATAAAGGAATTGGAAACTTCCATTAAGAAAGAATCCACAGAGGTTAAGGAAAGTGAGAATACATTTTCACTTTTGGAAAACCAACTATCTGATGCCAAGGATGAGCTGAAGGCTGTGAAGAAGCGAAAGATTAAAGAAATTGCCAAGGCTGATGAAGACACAGCCACGATTATTGAAGAGACCTACGCAGAGATTGAGGATGAACTGATTAATAGAATCAAAGGACTCCAAAATCAGATGAACCTGAGCGTGGATAAGCGAAATGATATTATTCGAATCAACAGACTGGCTAAGACGGCCATTGATATTTTCAATGATATTCTGAACAAGAAGAGCTTAGATAAAAAAGACTTGGAGTTGATTATTGATAAGATAATCGTTTTTGAGGACAGAATACATGTGAAGCTGAAAGCTGATATTGACAATCTCTTAAAAGTTGGTGTTGTAACTACTTTCTACTATCAGCAGGTAGAGGGCAGGGAACAACTGCTAAGTGTTGCTGAAAAATCAAACTATGGTACATCTGTAAATTTTAATCAAGACAGTAAAGTTATAGAAAAACATATGGAGTCACCTGATACACGTAATAATTCAACCAAGTCATGTGTAGGTGATCTTCTAACCACTATCGTTCCGCTAAAAACCCGCAACAAACCGGAACGACTCTTTACTGTCAATGTTATCAGTAGTGGTGACCATTCTCGTATATGTCTTTTGAGAGTATCTGGATTCGTATCCTCTGGGATATCTGGATACAAACCCGAATGATACAATTCAACACACATCAGTTTAAACTCATAACTATAACGCATAAAAATACCCTCCTTACTGGTTGTCCAGAATTCTGGGTACATATCAAAAAGCTTCTGGGTTCTTTTTTAAGCTAACAGAAAGGGATTTTATGAAAGTATTAAAAAATATTCTTATTACTGTAATTTGTTGCATTACTGCTATGACCATCAGTTCCGTTGCAGTGCAGAGTGTACAGCAGATGTGTGATAACTATGATAAAAATGGATGAGGCAGGGGAGAAGAGTATTTTTATTTGCATATAATTGTAAATAGCGCAATAACGCAGGAATATGGTTTTTGAAAGTAAGCGAATTTTATACAATCGGTATATAGATTCCCTCTTGGAAGGTTATTATAATAAATCACAAATATAATTCGATGTTAACCTGTTTGTGTGTATCATGAGAAAACTAGGAAGGGATGCTCAGTTGTTATGGGAAATCTAACTTTACCATCGGTCAGACCGATGAAGTTTGCTACAACCACATCGGGAGATAATTTGTTGATTCGGTTGTGCATACAAAGAATACTATATTTGGTGAGGGCTTGCAGTCGATCGAGTGAAGTCACCATAACATTTAGGCTGGATGACACATCACAAGCGATAGGAGTAACATTTGGCGAAGAGTTCAATGTGGATGTTGAAAAAGATTCTTGTGCGTTTCGAATTCTTAATGGTGTAGAGACTAAGAGGAATACAGATTTTGGAGATTGTGTTGTAGTTACATATACTCATTTCGAGTTAGAGGCGCTATCTTTAGATGATATACAGTTTTTTCTAAATCATGATAGCTTAAGAATTTTAATAGTTGTGACGAATGCAGGAGTTTGTTTCAGCCTGGAGAAATTGAAATCTTATTCTAAAAGAGAAGCTATTAAGTTATTTAACGCTTCAATTAACTTATTGAATGCTACAACCACAGATAAAGGCCGTCTGGATGCAGCGAAAGCATTTTTGCACAGGGCTTATTCTTGTGGCATCAACTATAGTGTGAGGTGACGCAATAATTATGGAAGGACTGACACGTGAGAGAGCTTTGGAATTACAAAGATGGGGAAGGGCAGAGGAAGCGCGACTGGACAAAGAGCATGAGGAAGCACTAGCCTATGCCAGAAAACGTATAAAGATTTTAGATGCTAAATGTAATTTTACTGAAGAAGAACAGCGCCTTCTGGATGAGATTACAGAAGAGATGTTGAGCGAAGAGAAGTAATTGCTATGTTAGATAGAAGATTTGAATAATTTTTTTATGCCTATAACACCGCATTCCTACGTGCTTTTTCTAAATGTTCAAATTTTACTCTTTACAAGGCTTTTGTGGGTATGTTATGGTTTTTGTGTCGACAAAATTCTGATATATCAACACAAATATCCCGGAGAGTATAATAAGGCACAACTATGCCGCTGACGAGCTGTGTGGATGGTGCGGCAAAATAGGAGGCGTTTTAATGGCAGAAAAATTGAATACAGATGTGGCAGAGACGGCAGTCGGGGAAGCAGGACATGGAAATGCACCCGAGAAGGAAGAAATCCACATCGGACAGGTTCGGGATGTGAACAACAAAGAGGTGTTCAAGAATCATGTGCTTTGCGCCCAGTTTCTACGGGATTATGCAGGGTTGGATATCTTATCGAACGTACAGCCGGAGGACATCGAGGATGTGACGGATCGGTATTATATGTATCTTGGCGTGGAGTTCGAGGCAGACACTGTGAAGAGGATTCGCATACCGGAATTGAAGCAGGATGTACCGATATATTTGGTTTCGCTTATTGAACATAAAAGTAAAGTCGATTATAATGTGAGTATGCAGTTGCTACGGTACATGGTGTGCATCTGGGACGACTATGCCAAGACAATGAAGGACAAAAATCTTGGTTTATGTTCAGGCAAGGATTTTCGATATCCACCGATATTTCCGATTGTGTACTATGAGGGAACCGGGGAGTGGACGGCGGCGATGAACGTGAGTGAGCGGATATTTATGAATGAGATATTTGCGTCATATATCCCGAATTTCACGTACCGGCTGGTGAATGTGCATCAATATACGAATGAGCAGCTGTTGATTCATGAGGATGAAATGTCGCTTCTGATGATGATCAACCGGATACAGACGCCACAGGATTTTAACGATTTCATCAATTCTAATCAAGAAGAAATCCGTGGAATCGTAGACAAGGCGTCGGAAAGTATCGTTCAGATTATCGTGAATGCATTTTGGTCACTGTTCATGAAGATGCAGGTGTCCGTAAAAGAGGCGACGGATTGTTTGAAAAAGATGATCGGAGGCAGTCAGATGGGAAATTGGTTTGAGAATATGGAGGCTATGAACATACAGGAAGAACGTGCGAAGACAAAAGTAGCGGAAGAAAATCTGGCGAAAGCGGAAGAGAAACTTGGAGAAGCAGAGACAAAACTTGGAGAAGCAGAGACAAAGCTTGGAGAAGCAGAGACAAAACTTCAGGAGAGTCAGAAATCCATCGTTCAACTGGTCAAGGAATTAGCAGGCGACAAGACACTGGCTGTGCAGAAACTGATGGAGGACGGTCACATGACGAAGGAAGAAGCGGAAGCAATTGTAGAAAGAAATTGGTAGAATATTTTGAAAGGACGAAGTCCGGGAGCGAAAACTTCCGGGCTTTTTTATGTTATGGCAGTTGATAAGGGTTATAAACTATACTGTGCGTATATTTACAAGTTGTCTCAGGGAAAGTATGCTAGATACATATAGATATTTGTATTGGAAATGGTGAAGAAGGTTGGGTGAGGATATGCACGAATCGGAAGTAGAAAAGAAACACAGGGATGAAAGAGAATATTTCAGGCGGGCAATGCTGGAGACTCGCCAATTTTTTGAGCGAAATGGAATAATCATGCCGATGGAAAAGCAGATTCACCCGCTCAAGAGAAGAATCGTGTATGAAATCATAAGAGAGATAGACGCTATCACGAATTATAATGCGGATATTTTGTTCAACGAGCAGTTGGTAGGATCTTATGTTGAGGATTCTGCACGGAATGGCGTGTGCGTGTATGATAAAGACGATGAAGAAAGGAACGTGACATCATAGAATAACCAGCTGCGAATCATGCACAAAAACCTGTTAAAAATAACAAAAAGCAGATAGTTCCAAAGTATGATTCATGATAAACTAACATTAGCAAACAATGGTACGAGATAGTATAAGATAGCATAAGACGGTACATACAGAGGTGAGTAACATGAACAGAATGCGAAAGGTATTAATTGCAGATGATGAGGTAAAAGTGGGACAGCTTGTGAAACGATTGATACAGTGGGATCGGCTGGGACTGACCTGTATTGGACTTGTGACAGATGGGCAGACAGCGTATGAGAAGATCCTGTCCGAATCGCCGGATATTGTGATCACGGATATCCGGATGCCGGTGTTGACAGGATTGGAAATGATCCAGAAGGCATCCGAGCAGGGCGTGAAATGCCATTTTATAGTTGTCAGTGGATATAAATACTTTGACTATGCGCAGAAAGCGTTGAAATATGGCGTGGAAGATTATCTGCTCAAGCCGATCGATGAGGATGAACTGAACAGGCAGCTGCAGAAAATCGTTGCGGAAGAAGAACAACGTGAGGATAAGCAGCAACAGGTGAATCAGATTGAGAAAAAGCTGGAGGATAGTAAATATCTGCGCCACAAAGAATTCCTCAGACAGATACTAAGCCAGAAGCAGGAAAATATTGATGCTGCGAACACGGAGTTTGGACTTCAGCTTGAGAACAAGTGCTTCCGGGGATTAACCTTCAAGCTTGACCGGAATATTGATGTTGCAGAGAATACACAGCAGATGCAGTTTGTTCTTCGCAAGATCATGCAGAAGGCGGAGGATGCATTTTCGGCATGCACAATCGACTTGATTGCGGCCGTGCAGTCGAATCATTCCGTGCAGGTTCTGTTAAATTATTTCCAGACGGAGCAGGAGAATATCGATAACCGGATCACGGATTTTTTTAATGAGTTGAGTGATTATCTGGAGAACTTCCAGCATTACAGGATTACTGTCGGGGTGAGCAGTGAAGTCGAGAGCTTCGAGCAGATCAGTACTGCGATTGAGATGAGCAAAGAGGCGGTCGCCAGCCGGCTCTTCAAGGGAAACGGCAGACGAATCGAATATTGTCAGGAGCCGCATACACTATTTTCCCCCAAGGACTTTCAGAATGAATATGAGGAATTCGCAAAAGCAGTTGAGACAATGCAGCCGGATGCCTGTCAGTACCAGATTCACAAATGCTTCCGGCTAGCCGGCGATAAGGCCCTTTTTGCAAGCGAATTTTATGCAATGGGGTTATGGCTGCTCCGCAGTACTTATGAAATTCTGGAAATAGCAGATACATTTGATGTGGATGTGCAGCAGGAGGTGTTGGAGAATCTGTCGACAGTTGCGGATTTGAGAGACTATGTGATCCGTCAGGTGCAGCGCTTGATCACAGAGAGCCGTAGTGAACGGGAAAACCGCGAACGCAAGCCGGTATTGGAGGCAATCGCCTATATGAAAGAGCATTTTACAGAGAAGATCACGCTGGAGGATGTAGCCGCCACCATCGGCTTCAATACGAATTATTTCTCGGAACTGTTTAAGAAAGAAACCGGTGAGAATTTCTCGAACTATCTGCTTGGAATCCGGATGGAGAAAGCCAAGCAGATGCTTCGGGACACGAAGATTCCGGTGTATGAAATCGGTGAAAGTGTCGGGTATAAGGATGCCAAATATTTCAGTCAGCAGTTTATGAAGGTTGTCGGTGTGAAGCCGGCAGAATACCGGAAGCTGTACTATTGACAGACGCAGTGAAACGCGAGGACACAACATGGGAAAAATAATCTGGATATGTGTGGGTGCGGTGATTGTCTGGGCTGGGACAATCCTTTTGATGCATCGGATACAAACAAAGAAAATAAAAAAACTTGAGGATGACTATCGGGAGAAACAGCGCGTGCAGCAGAAGCTGCGGGAGGAATATTCCGTAAAGGTGCAGAATAAGCAGGCGAAGATTGCGGCCTTGCAAAGTCAGATCAATCCGCATTTTTTGTACAATACACTGGAATGTATACGAAGTGAGGCGCTTTTATATGAATGTGACAGCATTGCCCGTATGGCGAAGGCGCTGGCGGCTTTTTTCCGGTATAGCATCAGCAACAAAGAAAACATTGTGACAATCCGCGATGAGCTTCGCAATATTGAGAATTATTTCCTCATTCAGAGCTACCGGTTTGAAAATAAATTCGCCCTTGAAATCAATGTGGAGGATGACCAGGAAGAAGTCGGGAATTATCTGATTCCCAAGCTTTCTCTGCAGCCGATTGTGGAAAATGCAATCTTCCATGGCTTAGAGACGAAGGCAGAAAACGGAAAGGTGACAATACGGATTTATACGACAGATCAAGAACTGGTTGTTGTCATATCGGATAACGGAACAGGAATTGACTGGGATACCCTTGTTTCCATGAGACAGGCACTGGAACAGACGGAGGAGTACCGGGAGAGCGGCGACGATGGAAGCACGCACGGAGAGACGGCGGGAATGGATGCACATGGAACTGACAGGAACGGGAAGCGCGGAAATGGAATTGCATTGAGCAATGTAAACCAACGGATCCAGCTCGCATTTGGAAACCGTTATGGACTCCGTCTCTACAGCACGACCGGAATCGGAACAGATGTAGAAATCTGGCTTCCTAAGAAAGTAGACAGAAACGATCTGTGATTTAGAAAACAGGAAAGAAAAAGCAGGCATGGATTATGAGACATGAGATTATTCGGATGGAACATGTGAATATCAGCAGACCGGGCAGGCATGAGATTGAAGATTTGAACCTGATTATCTGCCGTGGGTACAGCATGGGAGTTGCAGACGTGGAAAACAGCAAGGAGATACTGGCGGATTTTTTCGATGGGAAAGGAACGCTCGCAAGAGGCCGGATTTACTTGGATGGAGAACCATGGAAGCCGGAAGGAAAACGGGATTTTGAGGATGCCGGCATTTTTGTGATCTCCAAAGACTCGGCGTATATGGATTCGCTCGATGTCAGCGAGAATCTTTTTTTGTTACGAAGAAACAGCCTGCGTAAAATCCGGTTGAATGAAAAGGCATTGCATATACAGGGACGGGCACTGCTTGAAAAATACGATCTGCCTTATGCGGCAGATGAACATAGCAGCCATCTAAAGAACGGAGACCGTATTCTGATCGGGATGGTACGCGCCATCACACAGGGGGCGCGTATTCTTGTTTTGCGGGAGATTGTGGCGTGTTTTCCGGGAGAAGAACGCCGGAAGCTGAGACAGTTTGTGAACCGGTTGAAGCAGGACGGGATTACGGTTATATCAATCGATAACCGGGCAGATGTCACGGATCCTTTCTTTGATGAAGTGATTTTGTTCCGGCATCATACCATCTACAAAAAGATCTGTCAAAACGAAGATACATGGATGATCGACGTGATATTAAAACGCGGTCTGGAGGCGGCAGATACCGCCATACCAGAAGTGCGCGATGCCAGCGGGAAACCACAGCTAAAGCCGGTGGATTTTTTCGTGTGGGAAACGTTCCGGGATGGCAGCTGGCAGCCGCAGATTTCGATGCGGGCAGGGGAAATCCTTGCGGCACTCGGTACCCCCGGACAGGTGGATGGTGTCTGGTCGGACATCCTTCATTCCAATGCCGTACAGTCGCGGCTTGAGTTAGATGGCGAGATCATCGCCTACAAAAACATACAGGAGCTTATGAAGCACCGGATTGCGCTTATGGAGTATGGAAACCATACGGAAATCTGCGAGAATCTGACCAACGAGGAAAACATTCTTCTCCCGACATATCCGCGCATATGTTCAGCATTCGGGTTTTATCAGAAGCAGCAAAAGTATATATTGGAAGACAATTTCCTGGGATTGGACAGGCGGGACATCGAGCTGCTGAACCCTGAGACAGAAGCCTGGAAAATAGGAATCTATCGTTATAAGCTGTTTCATCCGCGTGTGCTGATCCTGAAAAACATGCTGCAAAATCTAAACGTCCGGGAAGTCGCATGGCTGAAACGGGAATTGCGGGAGATCGTGGGAAGAGGAAGCAGCGTCCTTCTGCTCGAAAACGAGAGTAAAGTCTGTGTGGATGTTGCGGACCGGCTGGAGGTGATAGCTTGAAGACTGTGCAGCCATTTTTTGATAAATATCATATGGAAATCGGAAATATCGTGTTGATTCTGGTTCTTGCTATTGCGTTGTTCCCCAGACTTTCTGCAGACTATGTGCTGCATCAGTTTGTGATTATCGTACTGTTGACGATGGGACTCTCGCTCGAGATGCTGAGCGGTGTTTTGGATTTCGCATTTATGGCGGAAATCGCAATGGCAACGTGCCTGGGTGGACTATGCCTGCGGGCAGGGTTTCCGGTCTGGGTGAGCTTAACGGTTATGATACTGGCACAGATGCTGTTCGGGATGGCAAAGGGACTTCTGATCGGAAAAATCCGTGTAAACCCTATTTTGCTGACCTTCATTTTGCAGCAGATCTATCAGGGGATAGCTGCCGTGTTCGGGGATGCAATACAGGCAACAATCTCGAAGAATTACTATGGTTCCTATACGTTCTGGATGATTTTTTCCAGTATTGCAGTTGTAATCTACGTGTTCCTGCAGTTCCTGCTTACACATACATATTATGGGAAATACGTACGGATGCTGGGAGAAAATGAAACCTCGGTCAAAAACAGCGGAATCCGTTTTGATATGTGCCGCATGATTATCTGTGGAATCAGTGGTATTGTATTTGCCCAGGTGGCAATGATCTTTTTGTTCATCACCAATGGCGGCAGTGCCGGTATTGGCAGGAGATACCTGTATCCGGTAATTGCGGCAGCGTGTCTTGGCGGAATAAACTTTCTAAAAGGAAAAGGGAACCTGCGTGGCACTGTTTTGGGCAGTCTGTCCATGGTGCTTCTTCTGAATCTCTCAGCGGGGCTTTCCCTTTACAGCTATTTTTCTTATATCTGGGAAATCGCAATTCTTGTAATTGCGGTGGTTATTTTCGCAAGGGAGAGAAAGAACTGAAAATCCTCTCCCTAAATCCGAAACTTGTCCGATTGTGGGAAGGGCAGATCCTCCATATAATAAAACCATCAGATAGATACATCGAAATGATCCCACCGGAAGCCGAACGTGCTTCTGCCATTTCCCTGTATCTGACGGAAGAAAAAACAAAGAAAATGAGGAGGAAATGACTATGAAAAAACGAAAGAGATTGTTTGGTATTTTGTTGGCAGTAGTTATGACAGTAGCAATGATGACAGGATGTTCCGCAGGAAAGGGCGGCACATCCGGAAGTGGTGTAAAGGTAGGATTCCTGGCACCGACACTCCAGACGGAGTTTATGATTGGAATCGATGAGAAGCTTCACGAGGAATGTGACAACCGTGGATGGGATTATGTATCTGCAAGCTTCGATAACGATTCGGCAGCAGCCGTATCTGCAATCGAGAACATGGTAACCGGAAATTGTAATTACATTGTAGCGATGGTATCCGATACATCCTGTGACGATGCGCTGAAGGCAGCACAGGAAAAGGGTGTCAAGATTATCGAATGTGGTGTTGAGACAGCGGTACATGATCTCGTAATCAAAACTGATCAGTATTCTATCGGAACACAGATCGGTGATATGGCAGCAGACTGGCTGAACAGCCAGCTCGGCGGCGAAGGAAACGTCGTAGTTTATACAACTTATCAGAATCAGGATATGCAGGATCGTGGACAGGGTATCCAGGATGCAATCAAGGAGAAAGCTCCGAATGTCAACATTCTGGAAGTCGTTGATATCGGTAAGGATGTTGTAGGATCCGGAACAACAACGACAGAGACGATGCTTCAGAAATATTCGAACCTGAACGGAATCGTGTGCTATGGTGATGCGGCAGCGGTAGAATCTGTCGAGGCAGTGAAGGCAGCAGGCAAGGACAACGAAAACTTCGGTGTATTCGCCTGTGACGGTACAAATCAGGCTTTGAAGGGTATCAATGACGGAACATGCATGCGTGGTACAATGTACTTTGAGCCGATCGGAAGTGTTATGGCGGAATACATCCAGCAGATGGTTGACGGCAAGACAGTCGATGAGGCAGTCGAAACTCCGATCCACGCAGTAACAAAGGCAAATATCGCAGATTACTATAAAGCAGACAAATAAAGATTGCAAAAAGAATGCCTCTGGTGAATCATCGGAGGCATTCTTAGAAAGGGGATGAACTCTGTGAAAAACATACTGAGTGTAAAAAATATCGTAAAAACATATCCCGGCGTTATCGCAATCAATGATGTATCGTTCGATGTAGAAGAAGGCGAGATCCACGCTCTGATCGGTGAAAACGGAGCAGGAAAATCAACCCTGATCAAGGTATTGTCGGGAGCAATCGTTCCGGATTCCGGAACGATTGAGCTGGAAGGCAAAAAATACAACCAGATGACACCGAAGCTTGCAAAAGATCTGGGAATCGAGGTCATCTATCAGGAATTTACGCTGGTGCCGGGCATCAGCGCAGCGGAAAATGTATTTCTCGGTGACAAGACGAAGCCCGGTGCGTTCTGTGACATCAAAGATCGCGAAGCGCGTGCGAAGAAAATATTTGATGACCTTCAGGTAGATATTGATGTATCCAGACCGGTAAAGACGATGTCACCGGCGCATCAGCAGCTTGTCGAAATTGCGAAGGCAGTCAGCCGGAATGTAAAGATTCTGATTATGGATGAGCCGACCGCACCACTGACGGTCAGCGAAGTAGAGACGCTGTTTCGTATTGTGCGTGAATTAAAAGCAAAAGGAGTGACGATCATCTTCATCTCACACCGGTTGGAAGAGTTGTTCGAGCTTGCGGACCGCGTAACGGTTATGCGGGATGGCTGCTATGTCGGAACAGAAAATATAAAAGACATCGACAGGCAGAGGCTGATCACGATGATGGCAGGCCGTGAACTCAAAGAATCGTATCCGTCGCGTACCAGTCAGATCGGCGAGGAAGCATTGCGGGTAGAGCATCTGTCTCTTATACACATCTGACGCTGCCGACGAAG
>ERZ1026852.1543-NODE-1543-length-12105-cov-90.998091_pt1 | contig 12105 bp, 5 predicted proteins | sample MGYA00380156_ERZ1026852 | MGnify/ENA primary metagenome ERZ1026852 (study PRJEB33269, sample SAMEA4719792) | human gut metagenome | biome: human-associated habitat; feature: organic feature; material: feces | place: Cameroon | collected 2013-10 ...
TACCCGTAGTAAAAACACCGCGAACATCTTGTTTAAGAACTTTGTCGATTTCATGATCGGTTCCGTTCTCTTCTGGTTCGTTGGTTTCGGATTTATGTTTGGTAGCGATGGCGCCGGTTTTATCGGTATGCCTAACTTCGGCGATTTGTCTTTCTATACGAATGCAGCCGGTCTTCCTACAGAAGGCTTCCTGATGTTTGAGACAGTTTTCTGCGCTACTAGTGCTACCATCGTTTCTGGTGCTATGGCAGAACGTACCAAGTTCTCCATGTATTGCATCTATTCTTTCTTCATCTCATTGATCATCTACCCAGTAGAGGGTCACTGGACATGGGGTGGCGGTTGGCTCTGCAACGCTGATGCCGGTTCTTTCATGATGAACACCTTCGGTGCTGCCTTCCATGATTTCGCAGGTTCTGCTATCGTACATAGTGTTGGTGGTGTACTTGCTTTGGTGGGTGCTATCTGCTTAGGCCCTCGTTTGGGTAAGTATCGCAATGGCAAGAGTACTGCTATCCCTGGTCACAACCTGATGGCTGCTGCCCTCGGTGTATTTATCCTCTGGTTCGGATGGTTCGGATTCAACCCTGGTTCTCAGCTTGCTGCTTCTGGTGAGGTTAACCGTGTAGCCATCAGCCACGTATTCCTGACAACCAACCTGGCTGCTGTTTGTGGTGGTCTCGGTACTATGTTCACCTCTTGGATCAAGTATGGCAAACCTTCATTCTCATTGACATTAAATGGTATTTTGGCTGGTTTGGTAGCCATTACTGCTGGTTGCGACTTGGTTAGTCCATTGGGTTCTGCCATCATCGGTCTCTTGGCTGGTATCATTCTGGTATTCTCTATTGAGTTCATCGATACCAAGCTTCATATTGATGACCCTGTTGGTGCAAGTTCAGTTCATGGTGTATGTGGTATCTTCGGTACCGTGATGACAGGTCTCTTCGCCCTTGATGGTGGTGCCTTCTATGGTGGCGGTTTCGGTTTCTTCGGCGCACAGTGCTTCGGTATCCTCTGCATCGACCTTTGGGCAGCTGCTACAGGTATCATCCTCTTCTGGGGTATCAAGAAGATTGCTGGTCTCCGTGTTGATAAGCGAATCGAGGAAGAAGGTCTGGATATCTACGAGCATGGTGAGAGCTGCTACAACTAATTATTAGTACCTTTGAATAAGGTACGCTGCATCTCAACAATAAAAATAAATCACGATTTATTTTGTATTGTATTCGATTTGCAGTACCTTTGCAGCCAAAACTTTGAAAAGACAAATGTATCACATAAAAAGAGAGAATATGAAGCATTTAGATATGAAGAAGATGGGTGCGTTGGCACTCGGTTTGATGGCATTTGCTCCTGCTGCTATGGCACAGGACAAGGTGGAAGCATCTATGGGTGCTGATATCGTGAGCCAGTACTACTGGCGTGGTCAGGATTTGGGAGCAATTTCTTTGCAGCCTACTCTTGGCATTGGATATAAAGGTTTGTCTCTTACTGCATGGGGAAGTGTTGGTATTTCTCAGCCAGAAGATACCAAGGAGTTCGATCTTACCCTGGCATACGAGACTGGCGGTTTCCATATCGGTGTAACTGATTACTGGTTCAATTCTCCTAATGAGAAGTATTTTGCTTATTCTGCTCATGAGACTTCTCATGTATTCGAGGCAAATGTAGGTTATGATTTCGGTCCGCTTGCCTTGAACTGGTATACCAACTTTGCAGGCAATGATGGAGTAAATAAGGATGGTGACCGTGCCTATTCTTCATACGTTGAGGCTACAGCTCCATTCAAGTTAGGTGGTTGTGATTGGGAAGCAAGTGTAGGTGCAGTTCCATTTGCTACATCCTTCTATGGTGATGCCAATGGTTTCGCTGTTACTCATGTTGGTGTGAAAGCAACCAAGGATTTGAAGATTACAGATTCTTTCTCTGTTCCAGTCTTCGCTCAGGTGGCTGCTAATCCTAGCACCGAGAAAGCCTACTTGGTAGTAGGCTTCACCTTGCAACCATAAATATATTGTTTTTTAGTTTTATAAATGATAAAAGAGGGTGTGTCATGGACTTATGACACACCCTCATTTGTCTCTTCAGTCCGTACTTGAATTACATGCGAAACTTCTGTTGGGAAAATATCTCTGAGAAATAATAAAATATCTCTGAGAAATAATAAAATATCTCTGTGAGATAAAACTATATCTCTGAGAGATAAAATAATAGCGTATTGAAAAATCTTGATTCTTTGGAAAAAGAGGGAAAATAAAAAAATAAGACACGAAAACTGAAGGTACTGAAGGCAAGGTTTCTGGGAGTGTTAAAATGAAGTTAAAAAGTAAAGAGAATGAACAAAAATGTTGGCTGAAGGACTGAAGGCACTTTTTTAAAATAATAATTTCATGTCAAAAACTGCATTTTAACACTTGGTGTAAATATATTGCAATTACTTAATAATCATATAATTACACCTTTTTTACTCTACGCTGCATATAAAAATGATTTTTTAATTTCAGATTTCAGTTTTTTTTATGACCCTTCCTTCACAACCTTCAGTTTTTCAAAGGGTATCCTTTACTCGTAATTCTTTACAAATTCTAAAACCCTAAATCTGCGTTATCTGTGAAATCTGTGGGACGATTGATGAAACGAAAAAAAGGATGTGCCATGGACTAATGACACATCCTCTTTTATATTATAATAAGGTGTATTATAAGTTGTTCAGCAAGTCTGCCTTGCCATCGTTGATCAACTTAATCACCAATTCTCCAAACAGCGTGTTCTGCCATGCAAACCATGGACGGGTGAACTTAGACGCATCATCCTTGTGGAATGACTCGTGGATGAAGCCCATGCCCGCATCCGTGTTCAGCAACATCTTCATGCAGAAACGAATCTCGTCATCGCTCTGGGCAGTGAAACACTTCATCATGATAGACATAGGCCATGGCATGTCGTATCCGATGTGAGGACCACCGATGCCCTCGCCAGCCTTGCCACGGAAGAAACAAGGATTGTCCTCGCTCCAAACAAAACGGCGGGTGTTCTGATAGATAGGGTCGTTCATCGGAACATCACCCATATAGCCCATACCCAACAAGGATGGCACGTTGGAATCGTCCATCAGAAGCTGGTTGCCGAAACCATCAACCTCGTAGGCATAAATCTTGCCGTACTTAGGATGGTTGTAGATGGCATACTTCTGCAAGGCTCCCTGAACCTCATCAGCCAGACTGCTGCAATCCTTGGCAATCTTTAGGGCCGCATCCTTCTTTGCTGCATCCTTCTCAGCCACATGCTTCAGAATCTCGGCAGCCTTGTTCATGGATGATACTGCCATGAAATTAGAAGGAATCAGGAATGGAAGAATCGTGGCATCATCTGATGGGCGGAACATGGAGGCAATCAGGCCCACTGGCTTCACCGGAGCACCGAAACCGTCCCAGCCGATGGTATCGAAGGCACGGTCGGAAACACGGGTAAAGTGATATGCCTTGGCGGTTACCTTGCGCTGCTGCTCATGGAAGGTCTTCAGGATATTCTCCACAGCCTGCATCCATACATCGCCGAAGATGGAGTCATCGCCCGTCACCTTCCAGTACTCGTAAGCCAGGCGGATAGGGTAGCAGAAGGAGTCGATCTCATACTTGCGCTCGAACACGTCTGGCTGCATCTTGGTGCGGTCTTTCACCCATCCTGCACCCGTAGGACCATCGTTGAAGGCATTGGCGTAGCGGTCGATGTTGATGCACTTCAGCTGGCGCAGAATCACACCCCTCAGCATCTTCTTCAGCTTCTCGTCCTTGTTGGCGAGTGCCACGTATGGCCATACCTGCGCTCCTGAGTCGCGGAGCCACATGGCTGGGATATCGCCTGTATATACAAATGTATCGTCGTCACCATTCTCGAGCACACGGTAGTGAACGGTGCTCTCCAGGGTGTTAGGATAGCAGTTGGCAAACATCCATGCCAGCTTCGGGTTCTTCTTCAGCAGTTTCTGCACTTCCTTGATCTTCTTCTCCACGGCGGTGGAGGTGAAGAGGCGGTCCTCCACTGGCGGACGCTTGGATTCGTACTTGCCATCCACCGGTGTCACCACCTTGGTATAGCGTGCGTGCACATCCACCTTGGCGTTCTCCTGAGCCATCGCTGTCATGGAGGCAAGAAGAGCCATTGCTAAAATAGTCTTTCTCATTTTCTTATCTTTTGTTAGTTAGTTCGTTATTAATGGACGGTATTTATGGACGGTCGGCAGGACGTGTTCCCCACTTGGATGGCTGGCTGCCCATCTGCAGTTCCAGGGTGCCACCCTTCATGATGTCGTTATACATGATGTACGACTTGGTGTATGGCTTGCCGTTCAGCTTGGCATGCTGGATATACATGTTCTTCTTGCTGTTGTCCTTGCAGATGATGCTGAAGGTCTTGCCCTTGCCCACGTTAATCGAAGCCTTGTCGAAGATAGGACTGCCGATGATGTACTTGCCGCCGGCTGGCTCTACCTGATAGAGACCCATGGAAGAAAGGATGTACCATGCCGACATCTGACCTACGTCTTCATTGCCGCTCAGTCCGTCGAAATCGTCCTTATACATCTCGTCCATGGTCTGGCGCAGCAGGCGGGCTCCCTTCCAAGGCTGGCCCACATAGTTGTACATGTAGAGCACGTGGTGGCTAGGCTCATTGCCGTGGGCATACTGACCTATCAAACCTGAGATATCAGGAGATGCATTGTCGCCCATGTTTCCGGTGACGATGAAGAGCGAATCGAGCTTGGTAACAAACTTCTGGTCGCTGCCGAAGAGCTTCACGAGTCCGTGAACATCGTGTGGCACCAGCCAGGTGTATTGCCATGCATTGCCCTCGGTGTAGTCGTCGTCACGATGCTCGGCAGAGAATGGATTGAATGGGGTGCGGAACTTGCCTTCGGAACTGATGCCGCGCATGAATCCGTTTTCCTTGTCGAAGTATTTGCTGTATGATTTAGACCTCTTCTCGAAATACTTGGCATCTTGCTTCTTGCCCAGCATGCGCGCCACCTTGGCCACGCAGTCATCTGCCAGGGCATATTCCATACCCTTGGCCACGGTTTCCTTGGTCTTTTCCTTGTCGTAAGGCAGATAACCGTATTTCTTGAGCAGCCCCAGGCCGCGGTCTTCTCTCAATGCCGACTGCTTCAAGGCCTCGTAGGCGCCTTCCTTATCCTGCACGTAGCCCTTCAGCACCATATCGGCAAGCACAGGGATGCCTGGGTTACCCACCATACAGTTGGTTTCGTTACCCATCAGATGCCATACCGGCAACTGGCCCTGTTGGCGATAGATATTGATGAAGGTGCTTGCCATATCTGGCAGCATATCGGTATGAATCATCGTCATCAGCGGATGAGCCGCACGATAGGTGTCCCAGAGCGAGAGGGTGGTGTAGTTGGTAAAATTGCCGTTGTATACCTTGCCGTCGGCACCACGATACTGTCCGTTGACATCTGAGAACACAGATGGAGCTGTCATGCTGTGATACATCGCCGTGTAGAAGATGCGGCGGGATACGGAGTCGTTGGTCTCGATGTTCACCTTAGCCAATTCCTTGTTCCATGCTTTGTCAGCATCAGCAACGACCTGACGGAAATCCCAGCCCGGAATCTCTTTCTTCAGGTTCAGCTGTGCGTTCTCGGCGCTCACTGCCGACATGCCCGTCTTTACCAGCAATGGCTTGGTAACATCTGCTGCCGTAATCAGCCATCTTCCGGTTCCCAATGGCTTGACGGTGACAGGCTGCGAGAATTCGGCGAAGAAGAATGCCTTCTGGTCGTTGGCCCAGCCCTTGGAGAAGCGATGGCCTGCCAGGGTGGTAGAGGTAATCTTATCTACGTTGTAATCCTTGGCTGCATCCCATCCGATGCCCTGCTTCAGGTCGAGTACCAGCTGTGCCTGCTGTGCATCTGCACCGAAGGTATAGCGCTGGAATCCGGCACGCTGGGTGGCAGTGAGCTCTACCCATACGTTAGGCTGCTGCAGTTTCACGGCATAGTAGCCCGGACGCACATTCTCGTTGGCATGACTGAAGAGGATTTCCTTCTGGTTGGCATCGGTTACAGGCAGGAATGCCACGTCGCCCAGGTCACCGATACCGGTACCGCTGAGGTGCTGATGACCGAAACCGATGAGTACGGAGTCGGAATGGTGATAACCGGAACACCAGTCCCAACCACGGGATGGTTCGGTAGGACCCAACTGCACATATCCGAACGGAACGTTGGCTCCGAGGAACACGTGACCATGACCACCCGTTCCGATTCTTGGGTTGACAAACTGTGTGAGATTGCTCGACTTTGCCTGTTGAGCAAAGGATGCCTGTGTGAAGCCACCAGCTACTACGCAAGTCATCATGAATAGATTGATAAGTTTCTTTCTCATATTGTTATTGTAACATCTACGGAATAATTGAATAAATTAGGTTATTTATAATAAAACTAATAATACTGCAAAGATAAGAAAAAAATGGGAAAAACGGCACAATCCTATATATTTTTTAACTAAACTTTCATTGTATTGATGGGGGAATGCAAATCCCCCAGGGTGGTCGAACCTTTTTAGACGGCGGATTTGCAATCCGCAGCAATCTGTATGCTTATCCATGCATCCTGAATGCTTTTATCTTATTTTTCTCTCTTTATGTTATTCTGTAATGATTGACGTGATTTATGCTTTCAAAATGAAAGATTAAATAGGTGGTTGTGTGTAAAAATGTAATTACATCTCTTTTCTTAAGGCAAAAGGCAACGAAAATCTTTCGTATATTGACAAAAAGTAGTAATTTTGCACCCGAAACTTAACAAAATGATATTGAAAGCGAGTTTCTGATAAGAATTAGAGTTATAAATAACCGTAAAAGAAAGGAAAAGATATTATGTGTGGAATCGTATCTATCTTCAATATTCAGGAGCAAACTCCTGAATTGCGACAGCAAGCGCTTCGTATGAGTCAGAAGATCCGCCATCGCGGACCAGACTGGAGCGGAATCTATTGTGGTGGTTCTGCTATCCTGGCACATGAGCGTCTGAGCATTGTTGACCCAGAAAGTGGTCGCCAACCTTTGTTTGCACCAGACAAGAAACAGGTGCTTGCCGTAAACGGTGAGATTTATAATCATCAGGACATCCGTGCTCGTTTTGCCGGCAAATACCAGTATCAGACGGGTTCCGACTGCGAGGTGATTCTTTCTCTCTATCGTGAGATGCGAGCAGATTCCGACTTTGATACCTTAATATATAAAGGTGAGGATGCGCTCCACGCCCGTATCACCAAGATGCTCGAAGAGCTGAACGGTATCTTTGCCTTCGCTCTTTACGATGCAGAGCGTGATGAGTTCCTCATCGCCCGCGACCCAATCGGTGTGATTCCTCTTTATATCGGTTATGATAAAGACGGAAAGGTGCTGGTGGCAAGTGAGTTGAAGGCATTGGAAGGTCAGTGCGACCACTATGAGCCATTCCTCCCAGGTCATTATTATTATAGCAAGAATCCTGGCATGAAGCGTTACTATACCCGCGATTGGTTTGAGTATGCTGCCATGCAGAAAAAATATCAGATTGATGATAAAAAGAAGGCAGAAGCCCAGCTGAAGGATGCGGAACCTCAGGAAGAGGCAGCCGTGAAGGAGATTCACGATGCCCTGGAGTCTTCTGTGAAGCGCCAGCTGATGAGCGATGTGCCTTACGGCGTATTGCTGAGCGGCGGTCTTGATTCTTCTGTCATTTCTGCCGTAGCCGAGAAATATTCTTCTACCCGTGTGGAGAACGGTGGCGAGACCAAGGCCTACTGGCCACGTCTGCACTCCTTCGCCGTAGGTTTGAAGGGTGCGCCTGATTTGGCAAAGGCACGACTGGTAGCCGAGCACATCGGAACCGTGCATCACGAAATCAACTACACCATCCAGGAAGGATTGGATGCCATCCGTGATGTCATCTACTTCATCGAGACCTACGATGTAACCACCGTGCGTGCCTCTACCCCGATGTATCTGCTGGCGAGAGTCATCCGCAGCATGGGTATCAAGATGGTGCTTTCGGGCGAGGGCGCCGACGAGGTGTTCGGAGGCTATCTCTACTTCCACAAAGCACCTGACGCCAAGGCTTTCCTTGAGGAAACCGTACGCAAGCTCGGCAAACTCTATCTTTATGATTGCTTGAGAGCCAATAAGAGTCTGGCTGCATGGGGCATTGAAGGCCGTGTGCCTTTCCTGGACAAGGAGTTCCTGGATGTAGCGATGGGCATGAACCCGGTATTGAAGATGTGTCCGGACAAGACCATCGAGAAGAAGGTGGTTCGTGAGGCTTTCGCCGATCTGCTTCCTGAAGAAGTGGCATGGCGACAGAAGGAGCAGTTCTCCGATGGTGTGGGCTATTCATGGATTGACACCCTGAAGCAGATTACCGCATCTGCCGTAAGCGATGAGCAGATGGCGCATGCTGCCGAGCGATTCCCTATCAATCCTCCACAGAACAAGGAGGAGTATTATTATCGCTCTATCTTCGCCGAGCATTTCCCAAGCGACAGCGCTGCCAAGAGTGTGCCTAGCGTTCCAAGCGTAGCCTGCTCTACAGCCGAAGCCCTTGCCTGGGATGCCTCTTTCAAGAACCAGAACGACCCTAGCGGCAGAGCCGTGGCGGGTGTTCATGAACAGGCGTATAAATAGTCAACATAAAATGATGATATATAGATAGTTATAAATAACCGATATAAAACGAACAAGAAATGGAAAAAGGATTGTACAGTTCAGCCTATGAGCACGATGCGTGTGGCGTAGGTATGGTGGTGAATATCCACGGTAACAAGAGTCATGAGCTGGTCGATAACGCCTTGAAGGTACTCGAGAACATGCGTCATCGTGGTGCAGAGGGTGCCGATAACAAGACGGGTGATGGTGCCGGTATCATGCTCCAGATTCCACATGAGTTTATTCTTCTTCAGGGTATCCCTGTGCCTGAGAAGGGAAAATACGGAACGGGTCTCGTCTTCTTGCCTAAGGATGAGAAGAAACAGCAGGATATCCTCTCTATCATGATTGAGGAAATTGAGCGCGAGGGATTGCAGCTGATGCATCTCCGCAATGTGCCTACCAACCCTGACTGTCTGGGTGAGGCTGCATTGAGCAACGAGCCTGCCATCAAGCAGGTGTTCATCACGGGCGTTACCGATGATAAGGTACCTGTCTTTGAGCGCACCCTCTATCTCATCCGTAAGCGTATCGAGAAACGAATCAGTGATCCTGATTTCTATATCTGTTCGTTGTCTAATTCGAACATCGTATATAAGGGTATGTTGAGCAGCCTCCAGCTGCGTCAGTACTATCCTGACTTGACCAATAATTATTTTACAAGCGGTCTGGCTCTGGTTCACTCCCGCTTCTCTACCAACACCTTCCCAACATGGAGTCTGGCTCAGCCATTCCGTCTCCTTGCCCACAATGGTGAGATCAACACCATCCGTGGTAACCGTGCCTGGATGAAGGCTCGTGAGAGTGTGTTGAGCAGCGAGGCTCTGGGCGATATCCGTGAGATTTCTCCTATCGTTCAGCCTGATATGAGTGACTCAGCCAGCCTCGACAATGTATTCGAGTTCTTCGTGATGAGCGGTTTGTCTCTGCCTCACGCCATGGCTGTCATGGTGCCTGAGAGCTTCAACGACAAGAACCCTATCTCTGAGGATCTGAAGGCTTTCTATGAGTATCACTCTATCCTGATGGAGCCATGGGATGGTCCTGCCGCCCTGCTCTTCAGCGATGGCCGTTATGCCGGTGGTATGCTCGATAGAAACGGTTTGCGCCCTGCACGCTATACCATCACCAAGAACGATATGATGGTTGTGGCTTCTGAGGTAGGTGTGATGGATTTCGACCCAACCGAGATTGCCGAGAAGGGACGCTTGCAGCCTGGTAAGATTCTCCTGATTGATACCCAGGAAGGCAAGATTTACTATGATGGCGAAATCAAGGAGCGCCTGGCTGAGGCTCATCCTTACCGCCAGTGGTTGAACACCAACCGTATAGAACTGGAAAAGCTGCGCAGCGGAAGAAAAGTGGAAAACGCTGTGGAAAACCTCACTCGCAAGGAATTGGAGTTCGGTTTTGGCGAGGAAGACATCGACGGTACCATCATCCCGATGGCTACCAAGGGTCAGGAGCCTACTGCATCCATGGGTAATGATACTCCGCTTGCCGTGCTTTCCGACCAGCCACAGATTTTCTTCAACTACTTCCGTCAGCAGTTTGCTCAGGTTACCAACCCTGCCATCGACTCCATCCGTGAGAACCTCGTGATGAGTCTTACCGAGTATATCGGTAGAGTAGGTTCCGGCATTCTGAACCCAGACGAAAGCAACTGCAAGATGGTTCGTCTGCCACATCCTATCCTGACCAATACCCAGTTGGATATCCTTCAGAATATCCGCTACAAGGGATTCAATACAGTAAAACTCCACATGCTCTTCGAAACCGCCAAGGGCGAAGAAGGATTGCATGAGGCTCTGGATGAACTCTGCAAGCAGGCAGCACAGAGCGTGGATGATGGTTACAACTACATCATCTTGAGCGACCGTGGCGTGGATGAGACCCATGCCGCCATCCCATCTCTGCTCGCCGTGAGCGCCGTACATCATTATCTGATTGATGCCGGCAAGCGTGTGCAGACAGCCCTCATCGTTGAGAGCGGTGAGATTCGTGAGGTAATGCACGCAGCCCTGTTGCTGGGTTACGGTGCATCAGCCCTCTGTCCATACCTGACATACGCCATCCTCGACGACCTGGTAAAGAAGGGAAAGATTCAGGAGGATTACCATACAGCCGAGCAGAACTACATCAAGGCTGTGAAGAAGGGCTTGTTCAAGATTATGGCTAAGATGGGTATCTCTACCATCCGAAGCTATCGTGGTGCCAAGATCTTCGAGAGCATCGGTTTGAGCGAGAGCCTCCTGAAGAGCTACTTCGGAACAGAGGTGAGCACCATCGGCGGTATCGGACTCGAGACCATCGCCCGTGATGCCATCCGCCTGCACGACAAGGCATTCGAGACCAAGAAGCTCGACTTCCTGCCAAGTCTCGGACAGTTCCACTACCGCAAGGACGGTATCAAGCACGCTTGGAACCCAGAGACCATCGCCACCCTGCAGCTCGCAACCCGCAAGGGCGATTACGATCTCTTCAAGAAATATACACATCTCGTTGACGATAAGCAGGAGCCTATCTTCATCCGCGACTTCTTCGGTTTCCGCAAGAATCCTATCTCTATAGATAAGGTGGAGCCGGTAGAGGAAATCGTGAAGCACTTCGTTACCGGTGCGATGAGTTTCGGTGCCCTCTCTAAGGAGGCTCACGAGGCGATGGCACTCGCCATGAACGCCCTGGGTGCTCGAAGCAATACCGGTGAAGGTGGTGAGGATAACGAGCGATTCCACTCTACACAGGATGGTATCAGCCTCTCCAGCAAAACCAAGCAGGTGGCTTCCGGTCGATTCGGTGTGACAACAGAATATTTGGTAAATGCAGAGGAAATCCAGATCAAGGTGGCACAGGGTGCTAAACCGGGTGAGGGTGGTCAGTTGCCTGGCTTCAAGGTCAACGAGGTCATCGCCAAGACCCGTCACTCTATCCCTGGCATCAGCCTGATTTCTCCTCCACCTCATCACGATATCTACAGTATCGAGGATTTGGCTCAGCTCATCTTCGACCTCAAGAATGTGAACCCTAAGGCGGCTATCTCTGTAAAACTGGTAGCTGAGAGTGGTGTGGGTACCATCGCTGCCGGTGTGGCTAAGGCGAAGGCAGACCTCATCGTTATCTCTGGTGCTGAGGGTGGTACAGGTGCCAGCCCTGCATCTAGTATGCGTTTCGCAGGTATCTCTCCTGAAATTGGACTTTCTGAAACCCAGCAGACTCTGGTGAAGAACGGTCTTCGTGGTCAGGTTCGCCTGCAGGTGGATGGTCAGTTGAAGAGCGGTCGCGACATCATCCTGATGGCTCTGCTCGGTGCTGAGGAATTCAGTTTCGGTACCGCAGCCCTCATCGTTTTGGGTTGTGTCATGATGCGTAAGTGTAACCTGAATACCTGTCCTATGG
>ERZ1026852.1545-NODE-1545-length-12089-cov-4.197441_pt1 | contig 12089 bp, 9 predicted proteins | sample MGYA00380156_ERZ1026852 | MGnify/ENA primary metagenome ERZ1026852 (study PRJEB33269, sample SAMEA4719792) | human gut metagenome | biome: human-associated habitat; feature: organic feature; material: feces | place: Cameroon | collected 2013-10 ...
CTCTAAGAGAAATCTTGGAGCGTTTTCTTTTTGCTTTTTTCGTCTAAAGCTCTTGCATCTGGTCGGCGGGTGCGGTATGCTTAACCAATAGGACGCTTGGGAGAGGGAGGGCAGAGACATGGACAGAGAAGAGATCCGCTATCTGCTGGGCAGCACGATCTATGCACGGGCCAAGGCATACGAGAACAGGGTGCAGGATCTGGAATGTGAGACGGCGGAGAACGGCGTGCGCCATCTGAGCGCCGATGTGCGGGGCAGCGGCCGGAACCTCTACCGGACCCAGGCGTGGCTGCGCCAGAACGGCAGTTTCGTCAGCGCCAGCTGTACCTGCCCTTTCAATGAAAACGGCGAAGGTCCCTGCTGCAAGCACATCGGTGCGCTGCTGCTGCATGAGGTGGATGAGCCGGAAGAAAAGATGGAACCAAAGCCAGAGAAGAAGGCACTGCTGGACATCCCGGGCGTGCAGCGCGGGACAGAATTTGCTAAAGAAGCCGCAGCCCGGAAGGATAGCTACGTCTCCGGCCTCGAGATGCTGTTCGGCAGGAAATGGCGAGGCGATGAACCTGTCTCGGATGTGCGGGCGCAGGAGCTTCTCCGGGCCTATCAGGAGGACGCGCTGTCCGAGGTGGAGAGTCTGACGGCCTCGGACGGCCAGCAGCGAGGCTTCGCGGAACTGGAACCGGAACTCATCCTGGACTACTCCGGACAGCCGCCGCTGCTGCGCCTCCGCATTTCGGACGGCGGGCGGCAGTATGTCGTAAAAAGCATCCCGGAACTGCTGACGGCCATCGAGAAAGAGCGGAGCGTCAGCTACGGCAAAACGCTGGCCTTTGTCCACCGGTGGGACGCCTTTACCTCCGAGGCACAGAAAATTCTGACGCTGCTCCGCCGCCAGCAGGACACGGTAAAGAGCGTGGAAGCCGCCACAGGCCGCCCGACCCGCAGCATCGCAAATGGCCCCGCTGGAAGTGTGCCGCTGTCGGGTGAGCTGCTGGATGAACTGGTGGCTTTATATGAGCCGAGGGGCGAGGTGGGCGGTTACGCCTTGCGAAAGGGTCTGCCCGCGCTGACGCTGCGGGTCGAGAAGAAGAGGGGCGGCGTACACATCGTGGTGGAGCCCAGTCTGTACACATTGCAGGGCCTTGACTACAGCTACCTTTATAATGAAGACACCATCTGGAAGCTGGAACGAGCCGAAGCGGCCCGTCTGCTGCCTGCGTTGAACGCCCTCTGTGGCAGCGGACTCTTTTTCACCAGCAAGGATGCCGTGTCGTTTTGCAGCTTCGTGCTGCCGGAGCTGGGCCGGAAGATCACCATCGACGACCCTGACCGGCTGCTTTTGAATCAGATACCGCTGGAGCCGGTGGTGCAGTTTTATCTGGATGCGCCCCACATGGGGGCCGTCCGCGCCCACCCGGAATTTTTGTATGGGGAAGACCGGGTGACGCCTTTTGCGGCCCCGACCGATTTATTGAGGGACGCCCGCGCAGAGCGTCGGGCCGGGCGGCTGCTCCAAACTTATCTGACCCAGCAGACCGACACCAGCCCCGCCGAATATGGCACAGACGACGAGGATACCCTTGTTACTTTCCTTGAAGAGGGTGTGCCTGCCCTGCTGGCGGAGGGCGAAGTCTACCTCAGCGATGCATTCCGCGACTTGCAGGCTGCGCCGCCGAAGATCTCGGTGGGTGTGTCGGTACAGGGCAGCGTGCTTGATTTGGAGGTGGACACCGGCGAATTCCCGGTGAGCGAGCTAAAAGCTCTGCTCAAGTCGCTCCATCAGAAAAAGCGCTACCACCGCCTGCGGGATGGCCGATTGCTGCGGCTGGATGACTCGCTGGAAGTGCTGGACGAACTGAACGAAACGCTGGAACTCTCCGGCGCAAAGCTGGGCCAGAATCATGCGCAGCTTCCGCTTTACCGTGCGCCCAGCCTCGACTGGGCGCTGTCGGGCCAGACCGGTGTGCGCTTCAACCGGGATGACGCCTTCCGGCGCATCAGCCGGAGCTTCCACGCCGTCAAGGACAGCGAGTATGCCCCGCCTGTCTCCCTGCAAAAGACCCTGCGCAAATATCAGCGGGACGGCTACCGCTGGCTGCGGACGCTGGACGGTTACGGCATGGGCGGCATCCTCGCCGACGATATGGGCCTGGGCAAGACGGTGCAGGTGCTGAGCTACCTGCTGGCCATGAAGCAGAACGGCCAGACTCTGCCCAGCCTTATCGTCTGCCCGGCCTCGCTGGTGCTGAACTGGGCCGAGGAGTGTCAGAAATTCACGCCCGAACTCTCCTGCGTGGTGGTGGATGGCGACGCCGCCCACCGCGCCGAGCTGGCTGAGAGCTGGCCCGCCGCCGACCTCGTGGTGACCAGCTACGATTTGCTGCGGCGTGACGAGGCGCTTTACGAGGGGCAGGAGTTTTACGCCTGCATCCTCGACGAGGCGCAGGCCATCAAGAACCACACCACCCAGAAATACAAGGCCGTCTGCAAAGTGCGCAGCCGGGTGCGGTTCGCCCTCACCGGTACGCCGGTGGAGAACCGGCTGGGCGAGCTGTGGAGCATCTTCTCCTTCCTGATGCCGGGCTATCTGCCGCCCTACAAGAGCTTTTGCAGCCGGTTCGAGAAGCCCATCGTGCAGGAGGAAGACCAGACCGCCGTGCGGCGTCTCAATCAGCTGACCGGCCCCTTCATCCTCCGCCGCATGAAGTCGGATGTGCTCAAGGAGCTGCCGCCCAAGACCGAGAATGTCTACCGCATCGAGCTGGAAGAGGAGCAGCGCAAGCTCTATCTGGCCGCTGTGGTGGACGCCCGGGAGAAGCTGCAGGCCGCAAAGCCCGAGGACAAGATGGCGGTGTTCGCCGTCCTCATGCGGCTGCGGGAGATCTGCTGCGACCCGCGCCTTATCGCAGACAACTGGGAGGGTGGCAGCGCCAAGCTGGACGCCTGCGTGGAGCTTGTCTCCAGCGCCGTGGAGGGCGGCCACCGCATCCTGCTGTTCAGCCAGTTCACCTCGATGCTCGAGCTGCTGGCAAAGCGTCTGGACGCCGAGGGCATCAGCCACTTTACGCTGCAGGGCTCGACGCCGAAGCCCGTCCGGGCGGAGCTGGTCCGGCGGTTCAACGGGGGAGAGGTGAGCGTTTTCCTAATCTCGCTGCGGGCAGGCGGCACCGGCCTGAACCTGACCGCCGCCGATATCGTCATCCACTACGACCCGTGGTGGAACGTGGCGGCCCAGAATCAGGCCACCGACCGCGCCTACCGCATCGGCCAGCAGAACCCGGTGCAGGTGTATAAGCTCATTGCACAGGATACCATTGAAGAAAAAATCGTGGAATTGCAGCAGGCCAAGCAGTCGCTGGCCGACACCGTGACCGGCACCGCCGATGGTGCCATCCTCTCGATGCGGCCGGATGAGCTGCTGCAGCTGCTGGAAGGGAGCGAACCATGAAATACGCATTGTTTTCGGTGCCGATAGGCACCATTTACGACCTGCCCCAGACCATCAAAGAGGGCGAGGCGGGTCTTGTCTCCACCATCGGAGATGAGGGCCTGTATGGGCAGGCCTGCCAGGTGCGGACTGCGCCCGGCGGCGTGACCGCTGCGGGCGTCCAGCTTCCGCCCGATGTGGCCGAAGTGGTCAGCTTTTACGGCTACCATGGCTATGTGAATCAGCGGGAATTGCAATTTGTCCGCGAGGAGGAGCTGTGGGAGTATCTGGGGGCAGACCTCGTTCTCGTGGGCCGCGCTACGGATGTCCTCAGCCTGCCCAAGGTGCAGGGCGTCCGGATGATGGAATTGGAGCGGGGAGGCGTTCTCCGCCGCCAGCCTGAGACCGCCGAAGAGGTCGAGGCCCACAAAGGCTGGGCGAAAGTTCTGCTGACGGATGGCCGGACGGGCTATGTCCGGGACGTGGCGCTGGAGCCGGTGAAATATGAGATGACGGCGGTCTTCTCCCAGAGAGAGGGCCTTGCTTTCAATGACGCGCTGGCCGAGACGCTGGACACGACGGCAGACAAGCTCGTGCCAGAAGCTGTGGCACGCTGGTACGGCGGCAGCGAAGATGCCTTCCGCGCCGCTGTCTGTGAGCAGGCGAAGAAGTATATGGGTACCGAGTACCGCTGGGGCGGCAAGTCGGGCCGGGGCATCGACTGCTCGGGCCTTGTCAGCAGCGCCTATATGCAGTGTGGTGTGCTCATCTACCGCGACGCAAAGATCATCGAGGGCTGGCCGATGCATGAGGTGGCCTTCGAGAACAAAAAGCCCGGCGATGCGCTCTTCTTCCCCGGCCATGTGGCGCTTTATCTGGGCGAAGGGCGGTATATCCACTCCACCGGTGCCGCCGCCAGCGGCGGTGTGGTCATCAACAGCCTTGAGTCGAGCGACCCGCTGTATCGGGAGGATCTGGTGAAGTGTTTGTATGCGGTGGGGAGTATTTTCTAAAAGGAGATAACCATGAAAGTCTTTGATCTACATTGTGATACCCTGAGTGAGCTGCGCTACGCCGAAAAGGCGGGTACGCCCAAGAGCTTTGCGCAGAATGATTTGCATATCGACTTGCAGAAACTGAAAAAGGGCGACTATATGCTGCAGTGCTTTGCCGCCTTTGTCAATCTGGGCGACAAGACCCCCGGTGCCGACCCGCTGGTGACGGCGCTGGAAGAAATCGACGTCTTCAAACGCATCATGGAAAAATACCCGGAGGATATTGCTCCGGTGTATCAACCCTCTGACATCCGCAAGAACGCCGCTGAGGGCAAGATCAGCGGAATGCTCACCATTGAAGAGGGCGGCTGCTGCAAGGGCAGCATCGGCGTGCTGCGCCGGATGTACGAGCTGGGCGTCCGCATGATGACCCTGACCTGGAACCACGAGAATGAGCTTGCCAGCCCCAACGTCGTCCCCGGCGGGGGCCACAACATCTGGCCCTGCGCCCCCAACACCGAGACGGGCTTGAAAGAAAAGGGCTTCGAGTTCCTGGCTGAGATGGAGCGTCTGCACATCATCGCAGACGTGAGCCACCTGTCCGACAAGGGCTTCTGGGACATTGTGGAGCACTCCACCCGCCCCTTTGCGGCCAGCCACTCCAACTGCCGCGCCCTCGCACCCCACTGCCGCAACCTCACCGACGAGATGATCCGCGCCCTCGCCAACAAGGGCGGCCTCGTGGGTCTGAACTACTGCAGCGGCTTCCTCGACAACCAGCCCGAAGAAAAGCTCTGCCGCAGCACCACGGCCCTGATGGCAAAGCACGCGGCCCACTTCAAACAGGTGGGCGGTATTGAGATCATCGGTCTGGGCAGTGACTTCGACGGCATCGGCGGCAAGCTGGAAATGGACGACTGTTCCAAGCTCCCGCTGCTGGCCGACGCACTCCGCCGCGAGGGCTTCACCGAGGACGAGGTAGAGGCCATTTTCTACCGCAACGCCCGGCGGTTCTTCGAAGAAAATCTCTAAATAATGTATAAAACGACAGGGAGATTCCAAAATGGATAAAAATATGACGCTGGAAAAGCGTATTGCCGCCGAGCTGTATTCCTATCAGGGCAAGATGAGCGTCTTTGTGGACGACCTGCACGGCCACACGGTCGAAATCGGCGCTGACGAGGAATTTGAGACGGCTTCCACCATCAAGGCATATATCCTCGCAGCCCTGTATCTGCAGGCCAGCCGGGGCAAAGCCAGCCTCGAGGAAAAAATCACCTACAAGCCCGAGCACTTTGTGGACGGTTCCGGTATGCTCCGGGCGCTGGGCGTGGGCGCAAGTCTGAAAGTTAAAGACGCCGCCACCATGATGATCATCTGCTCCGACAACATCGCTACCAACATGGTCATCGACTATCTGGGGCTGGACACCATCAACGCCTGCATCCGGGAGATGGGCTTTGCCCACACCGTCCTGCACAACCCGCTCCACTTTGATATTTACAACGACCTCGGCACCACGACGCCCCGGGACTACGCCTCGCTGTTTGCGCAGGTGGCAAAGGGAACGCTCGTCAGCGCTGAGGCCAGCGCTGAGATGCTGGCCATCTTCCGTCAGCAGCATTACAATACCATGCTGACCCATGACTTCCCTCAGTTCTATCTCGACTGCGAGGAGACCGGCGAGCCGGAACTCATCTGGGTGGCCAGCAAGAGCGGCAGCATGAACGCCTGCCGCAACGACGGCGGCATCGTCCACACCCCCTACGGCGAGTATGTCATCGTCCTGATGAACAAGGACTTCCACGACATCATCGAGTACAATGACCATCCCTCCATGGTCTACGGCGCCCGGGTGTCCCGGATGATCCTCGACCAGATCTTGGCCTGCGAGGGTGAGCTTTACAAGTAAAATCGTGGAAGAAATAGGAATATTAAGGGGAATCATAACAATGGGTATTCAAATCAGCCTGCCGATGATGGCATTTCTGGTGTTCATGACCGGCTTTGCCGGCTTTGTCGATTCGGCAGCGGGCGGCGGCGGACTCATCAGTCTGCCGGCCTATCTCTTCGCGGGCCTGCCGCCCCACTATACTTACGCCACCAACAAATTCAGCGCCGCCTGCGGCACGACGTTCGCCACGGCCAGTTTCTTCAAGAACGGCGCGATGAACCTCAAGGTGGGCATCCTCGCCGCCATCGGAAGCTTTGCGGGCAGTGCCTTGGGCGCACACATCGTCCTGATGCTCAGCGATGAGGTGCTGCAGATGATGATGTTCATCATCCTGCCCATCGCGGCAGTCGTCATCCTGTGGCGTCGCAACCTCCCGGACGAGAACCGGGACGACGGCACCCTGAATTTGAAAAAGGTCCTGCTGGCCCTGGGTATCGGCCTCGGCATCGGTCTGTACGACGGCATGGTGGGGCCAGGCACCGGGACCTTTGCCATCATCGCTTTCACCAGCCTGATGGGCTTTGACCTGCGCACCGCCAACGGCAACGCCAAGGTGCTCAACCTCGCCAGCAACTACGCCAGCCTCTTCACCTATCTGAGCAGCGGGCTGGTGGTCTTTCCGGTGGGCATCCCCTGCGCCATCAGCAACATCGTCGGCAACATCATCGGCTCCCACTTCGCCCTGAGAAAGGGCGCAAAGTTCATCCGCCCCATGATGCTCGTGGTGCTGGTGCTTTTGCTGGGCAAGCTCATCACGGATATGCTGTAAGTAAAAACGAAAAGAGGCTGCCGTGCAGATGCACAGCAGCCTCTTCCTATCTACTCTTAGTCGATGACCAGCCCGTTATCGAAGAAGGCCAGACCAAACGCACCGGGACCGGCGTGGGTGCCGATGACGCAGCCGATCTGGCGCACCAGCGGCTCGGGAAGGCCGAGATTGTCCACCAGATAGGTCTGGATGGGGTTCACCTCGCGGGGGCTGATGGTGTAACCGGCCAGAGAGGGGAAACGGGGATTGACACCTCCCAGCTCCTCTATCTTCTTGAAGAGGGCGACGTATGCGCCGGGCAGACCCCGGGCCTTACCGGCCATGGCGACTTTGCCCTCCTTGATGGTGATGAGGGGCTTGATGCCCAGCATCCCGCCGGCAACGGCGACGGCGGCGGGCAGACGGCCGCCCTTGCGCAGATACTTCAGGTCGTCGATGGCGGCGACGAGGTGCAGGTGCTCCTTGGCGTGCTCGAGGGTGGCGGCGATCTGGACGGAAGACTTGCCTTCATCCCGCAGGTGTGCGGCCAGACGCACCAGCAGACCCTCGCCGAGGCAGACATTGGTGCTGTCCACGAAAAGGACGTTGTCCACGTTGGCCAGGTCTGCGGCCAGCTTCGCACACTGATAGGTGCCGGACAGCTCATGGGACAGGAAGATGCCCACGACCTCGTCTCCGGCGGCAGCGGCCTCGGCGTAGAACTTTTCGAACAGCTCAGGGCTGGGCTGGCTGGTGGTGGGCAGCTTTTTGCAGCCGGCCATGTGCTCGTAGTACTCGCTGGGAGTCAGGTCCACGCCGTCCCGGATGACGGTGCCGTCCTCGAGGGTGACGTTGAGGGGGATGACGTCCACACCCAGCTGCGCGGCCTCGGTGGGCAGGATGTCGGATGCGGAATCGGTAAGAATGCGTATCATATAGTTCGTACCTCCATGGGTGCGTTCATCGTGTGTCTTTGGTAAAACGACAAATCTATAAAAAAGTCGTACAAAGTATACCAGAACGCCGGGCGGAATGTCAATCTTTTGAGTGAAATTTCTTCGAATGAACGAAGAACTGCTTGCAAAACGGGGCGGCAGTATGGTACAATGTCCGCCGACAGGAGGGTGCGCCGTGAAAAGACTGATAAGGGAAATGGAAAAGCCGTCTTTTCCGGCTCAGTGCCGGGTCATGGCCGAGGCGGCAGTGCTCTGGGCGCTGCTGGCGGCGGGAGCACAGCTGCTGCTCCCGGCAGAAAAGACGGCTCTGCCCGAGGGCGCGGCCCTCGCGTGGGCTGCGCTGCGCATCTGCCTTGTGACCCCTCTGGCGGAAGAGCTTGCCTTTCGGGGCGGGGCTCTCTATCTTTTGCAGCCGCTGGGCGGCGCGGGGGCTGTGGTGGTGCAGGCGGTGATTTTTGCGGCTCTGCACGGCAGCTGGACGGCCCGGGCCTATGCGCTGGGCATGGGGCTCATCTTCGGCTGGGCGGCCCAGAAGGCGAAGAGCGTATGGCCCGGCAGCGCGTTACATATTATAAATAACTGCCTCGTGTTTGCCGCACGGCTGGCAGAAAGGGGAATGGGATGACCGATTTTGAGCTGATGGGCGTGGCGCTGGAAGAGGCCCGGAAGGCCGCTGCGCTGGGCGAAGTGCCGGTGGGCGCGGTAGTGGCGAAGGACGGAGAAATCATCTCTGCCGCCCACAACACCCGCGAGACGGAGAAAAACGCCCTCCACCACGCTGAGCTGCTGGCCATCGACGCGGCCTGCAAAAAGCTGGGCGGCTGGCGGCTGTGGCAGTGTGAGCTGTTCGTGACGCTGGAACCCTGCCCCATGTGCAGCGGCGCCATCATCAACAGCCGCATCAAGCGGGTGGTGTACGGTGCCGCCGACGTCAAGGCGGGCTGCTGCGGCTCGGTGACAGACCTGTTTGCCCAGCCCTTCAACCATCACCCCGTCATCGAGAAGGGACTGCGGGCCGATGAGGCACAGCAGCTTTTGCAGGAATTTTTCGTTTCACTGCGGGCCAGGCGGGCCGCAAAGCCCCGCTGGAAGCCGCCCGTGAACCCCTGAATCTGTGAAAAAAGTGGGAACTGCGTGAAAAAATCACCGGTGACCACTTTATTTTTTCGCCCGATTGTGCTATATTATTCAATGGAAACTTGTCGAAACCACACAAATGCCGCCGGGCGCGCCGCAGAGCCGGCCTAGACCGGAAAAAGTGAGCAGAGCGCAGCTCCGGCGGGGTGGGGGAAGCTGTTTCCTTTCCCGCCGCAGAGGCTTTGACACGAAGAGGCGCTGCGGCCGAAAATAGTGGACAGGAGGGTTTGACTCTTGTACAACGACGAATTTGAGCTGACATTTGACCTTGCAGACGCCGGGCCGAAGAAAGAACAGCGCAGGCCGACCCTGCCCGAGCCGGAAGAAGCGGCTGTGGCCGCACCGCCGGTGCAGGAAACGAGGGAAATGCCGGTCAGCGCTGCGCCGGAGAACACGCCGGCATCGGAGCCGGAACGCGAGCCGGAACCTGCGGCAGAGCCCCAGAGCACTGCCCCGGCGGCGAAGGACCGCACCGTCCTCATCTCGGGCGGTGACCGGGGCATCGGCGCAGCAGCAGCCCGCGCATTCTATGCGGCGGGCTACCGGGTGGCAGTGTTCTACCACACCAACGCCGAGGCCGCCGCAGCCCTGCAAAAAGAGCTGCCGGGCGTACTGGCCGTCCAGTGTGACGTGGCCAGCCGGGCCAGCTGTGAGCTGGCCTTCCGCGCCGCCGAGCAGGCGCTGGGCCGGGTGGATGTGCTGGTGAGCAACGCGGGCATCGCCCAGCAGAAGCTGTTCACCGACATCACGCCGGAAGAGTGGCAGCGGATGCTGGACGTCAACCTGACCGGTGCGTTCAATCTCTGCCAGCTGGCCCTGCCCGGGATGATACGCCGCAAAGCGGGCCGTATCCTCACCGTGAGCAGCATGTGGGGCCAGACCGGTGGCAGCTGCGAGGTACACTATTCCGCCGCCAAAGCGGGCCTCATCGGCCTGACCAAGGCACTGGCAAAAGAAGAAGGTCCCAGCGGCATCACCGTGAACTGCGTGGCCCCCGGCGTCATCGACACCGATATGATGGCTTCGTTCACTGCTGAGGACAAAGCGGCACTGGCCGAAGAGACCCCTGTGGGCCGTCTCGGCACCGCCGAAGAGGTGGCAAAGCTTCTGCTGTACCTCGCCGGAGAAGACGCCGGCTACATCACCGGCCAGGTGTTCGGCGTCAACGGAGGTCTTGTGATTTAAGAAGCAAGGCCGAAACTATGAGACAAGTTCACTTGCGGGGCGCTTCCCCCGCAGTGAGAAGGAGAGAGCGAAATGGGCATGACTTTGAAGGAACTGTTGACGAAAGGCGAAGGCACCCTGTCGGCACAGGAGGCCAAAACTTTGGCTGCACAGTGCAGGATGGATGTGGAAACGCTCTATACGCTCCTTGAAGAGCGCGGCATCAAGATCATCGAGGATGAGGCCGACGCCGATGTGAATCTGGACGTGGACAGCATCATCGCCGAGGTGGAGAACGCCGAGAACAACAGCGACGAGCTGGGTCTGGGCGGCGACGACGAGGAAGAGGCCGCCGAGGAGAACCCTGCCGACCTGAAGGCTGCGATGGATGAGCTGCTGGACGACCCCGTCAAGAACTACCTCAAGCAGATCGGCCAGATCCCTCTGCTGAGCGCGGAACAGGAAGTTGATCTGAGCAAGCGCATCCACGCCGGTGCCGAGGCTGCCCACATCCTGCAGGCCGACCGCCAGAAGTACGGTGCGACCGAGTACATCAAGAAGAACAGCGCCCGCTTCTCGTTCGAGGAGGATGAGAACAGCCGCAGCTACACCGAGGACATCGACGAAGAGGGCAATGAGAAGTCCAACGAGGACGCCGAGGAAAAGGCCGCTGAGGAAGAGGCCATGGAGGCTGTGGAGAACGGTCCCCTGACCGAGGAGCGCCGTCAGGAGCTGCTGAAGATCCGCCGCGACGGCCTGAACGCCCGCCGCAGCCTGAGCGAAGCGAACCTGCGTCTGGTGGTCTCCATCGCCAAGAAGCATGTGGGCCACAATCTGGCCTTCCTCGACCTCATCCAGGAGGGCAACATCGGCCTCATCAAGGCGGCTGAGAAGTTCGACTGCGACCGCGGCTTCCGCTTCTCCACCTATGCGACCTGGTGGATCCGTCAGGCCATCACCCGCGCCATCGCGGATCAGGCCCGCACCATCCGCATCCCGGTGCACATGGTGGAGACCATCAACCGGATGCGTCAGGCCACCAACCAGCTGGTGTACCAGAACGGCCACGAGCCCACCCCGGAAGAGCTGGCAAAGGCCATGGACATGAGCGTCGAGCGTGTGCGTGAGATCCAGCGCATGGCACAGGAACCCGCCAGCCTTGAGAGCCCCGTGGGTGAGGAAGAGGATTCCTCTCTGGGCGATTTCGTTGCCGACGAGAATGCCGAGGCTCCCGGCAAGGCTGCTGACCGCGCTATGGTGGCCCAGCAGATCAATCAGGCTCTCAAGAGCCTGACTCCCCGTGAAGAGAAGGTCATCCGTCTCCGCTTTGGTCTGGACGATGGCCGTCCCCGCACGCTGGAAGAGGTGGGCCGCGACTTCGGCGTCACCCGTGAGCGCGTCCGCCAGATCGAGGCAAAGGCCATCCGCAAGCTGCACAGCCGCAAGTGCCTGGCTCTGCTGAACGGCCTTATCGAGTGATATTTTCAACAATGCAGACGGCTGCCGTGGAAAACGGCAGCCGTTTTTCTGTATCTGGGCAGAAAAAACGCAAAATGCCAGATTTTTTTGCAAAAAACTCTTGCAATGCGGCAGAGTTTATGGTATTATAATTGAGCTGTGATTGTGCTGCTATAGCTCAGTTGGTAGAGCGCATCCTTGGTAAGGATGAGGTCTCCAGTTCGAATCTGGATAGCAGCTCCAGCTCAGA
>ERZ1026852.1546-NODE-1546-length-12075-cov-3.382113_pt1 | contig 12075 bp, 9 predicted proteins | sample MGYA00380156_ERZ1026852 | MGnify/ENA primary metagenome ERZ1026852 (study PRJEB33269, sample SAMEA4719792) | human gut metagenome | biome: human-associated habitat; feature: organic feature; material: feces | place: Cameroon | collected 2013-10 ...
CACGGATCATCGAAGATGCAAACATCCGGCTGGTTAGAAATGCCACATTTTTTGATCCGAATTTCCACCTGCATTTCCATCTGAAATCCCACGGTGTGATCTTATAATATTACTTATCACACAAAAGTGACTATGCTTATTGTGACAGTTTCTTTAAAAAAAGCCTCATGCGGTCTTCCCATGGAAGAACCGCGTGAGGCTTTTTCACATATTCGCTATCGCCTAGATCGCTGTCACAACTCCGTTTTCGCTGTCAAGCTCTACATAAGCGCTGGACTTTAATACCTCCAGTGCGTTCTTGGCACCAATCAGTACCGGTATATCCAGACTGAGTCCCGCGATCGCCGCATGGCAGCTGTCGCTGTCCGCCTCCACGATGAGTCCGGACGCCTGACGCATCTGCTTCATCATGCAGTTGTTGGTATCTGCAGCAACGATGATGTCTCCCTCTTTGAAATTTGCAAGATCTTCCTCGCTGTGGCAGACGCACAGGTTTGCTGCAATCTTCTTACCTGCAATTCCTTTTCCCTTTACCAGAATATGTCCGGCTACCTGTACCTTGATGAGGTTGGTCGTTCCGGATACGCCGAGCGGTACGCCGGCAGTCAGAACAACCACGTCGCCCTTGCTGATCAGACCTGCCGTCTCTGCAGTGTCAACCGCATAGTCAAACAGTTCTTCCGCCTTATTCTTCTGCTCAAGAAGCAGCGGTGCAACGCCCCAGGAAAGTCCGAGCTGACGGTATACTTTCTCCGTCAGGCACGCGCCGATGATCGGAGAGTACGGGCGGTACTTGGAGATCATGCGCGCCGTGCGTCCGGACTTGGATACTGCCAGAATCGCCGCCGCGTTGAGGTCTCCCGCCATCGTACAGGTTGCATGGGAAATCGCGTTCGTCACATCCGGGCTGCTCATATTCTTACGGTCCTTGAAACGCTGCAGATAGTTGATATCGCACTCGGTGCGAACCGCAATGCGGACCATCGTCTTCAATGCCTCGATCGGATACTGGCCGGCAGCCGTCTCACCGGAAAGCATGATCGCACTCGTTCCGTCATAGATTGCGTTGGCAACGTCTGTCGCCTCCGCGCGGGTCGGACGCGGATGTTTCATCATGGAATCCAACATCTGGGTCGCCGTGATAACCACTTTTCCGGCACCGCTGACTTTCTTGATAATCATCTTCTGAATGACAGGAACGTCCTCAAGCGGAATCTCTACACCCATGTCGCCACGGGCAACCATGATACCGTCGGAGACGCGGATGATCTCATCGATGTTCTGCACACCCTGCATGTTCTCGATCTTCGCGATGATATGGATGTCCTCGCCGCCTTTTTCTTCGAGAATCCTGCGAATTGCAAGCACGTCATCCGCGCAGCGCACGAAGGATGCCGCAATGAAATCATAGTCGTTCTCCACCGCAAATACAATATCGCCGTAGTCTTTCTCGCTGATGTACGGCATGGAAAGCTCCACGTTCGGAACATTCACGCCCTTTTTATTGGAAACCATACCGCCGTTCATAACGGTACAGACAATATCCATCGGCATTTTGCCCTCTGCATCCGCCTTTGTGCCCGATACTTTCTGGATCTTCTTGACTTCCAGACCGATCAGTCCGTCATCGATCAGAATGGTATCTCCCGGCTTCACATCGTCCGGCAGATCCTTGTACGTGATCGCCACACGGCTCTCATCGCCCACGATATCCTCCGTCGTCAGAGTAAATGTCTGTCCGTTCTTCAGCTCCACCTTGCCGCTTGCGAACTCTTTCAGACGGATCTCCGGCCCCTTTGTATCCAGCAGAGCCGCCACCGGACGCTTCATTTCCTCTCGCAGCTTGCGAAGCATCGTAAGTCTTCCAAACTGCTCCTCGTGTCCTCCATGTGAAAAGTTAAAGCGCGCCACATTCATGCCTTCCTCGATCAGGCTGCGCATCACATTCTCATCATCCGTCGACGGTCCTAACGTACATACAATTTTTGTCTTTCTTAACATAATATTCCTCTCTTTATTATTCTGTCACTTTATTTTGTAATCATGGTGCCCATGCCCGGAGTTACCTGGCTTCCATCCACGTGAAGCTTTGTAATCAATACGGAGCGGATCGCCGAATCACCGATAAAGTCGATCGCAGCCTGAATCTTCGGCTGCATATCCCCCTCGCCGAACTGTCCCTGCTCCATATATTTCTTTGCTTCCGCCACTGTCATGGAACTCAGCGGGCGCTCATTCTCTGTGCCGTAGTCCAGGCACACATTGTCTACGCTTGTCAGTATCACGAGCATATCTGCCTCCAGAAGTTCTGCGAGCTTTCCGGCTGCCAGATCTTTCTCGATCACCGCACTTGCTCCCTTTAAATGATTGTCCTGGGAAAGAACCGGGATACCGCCTCCTCCACAGGCAACAACGATCTGATCCGCATCTGTCAGCGCGCGGATCGCATCCACCTCCACAATATCGACCGGCTTCGGCGCTGCCACGATACGGCGGTAGCCGTCTGCCACCTTCGTCACATGGTTGCCTTTTTTCTCCTCTGCCTCTGCCTCTTCCTCCGTCATCACACGGCCAATGATCTTGCTCGGCTTGTAAAATGCCTCATCGTACGGGTCAACCACCACCTGTGTCAGGATCGTGGATACCGTCTTGTAGATACCTCTGTTCAGAAGCTCTGCACGAATCGCATTCTGCAGATCATATCCGATATATCCCTGGCTCATCGCCGAGCAGACAGACATCGGCGTCGCCGTATATTCCGGATACAGACGGCAGAACTCATTCATCGCCGTGTGAATCATGCCGACCTGTGGGCCGTTGCTGTGCGTGATGACCACCTGATAGTCCTCGCGGATAAAATCAGCGACCGCTTTTGCCGTGCGCTTCGTAGCTTCCTTCTGCTCCGGCAGTGTCGTTCCCAGTGCGTCATGTCCCAGTGCGATAACGATCTTCTTTTTCTTCATTTTTATCATCCTCCAACGCTTTTATGCGCGCATTTGTAATCCCTTTTCCCTGTATACACCAAAAAATTTTACCAATTTTATTTTATCACGAACCCTCTGTCATGCGCAATGGTCAACTTGTCACGGAAGTGCTAAAGTTTGCCGTGTCAGAACGCAAAAAGCGGGAACCGCACACACGTTTTTCTTTTGTATGTGCGATCCCCGCCCTGTGTTTTCTAATCTCCCATTTTTCCGGCCGGAATTTACCGGCTTCGTCTTGCCCAAACTTCTGCCCGGCTCCTACTCGTCCTGCGGCAGGACAAGCGAATCGATCAGTTCCCAGATCTCCTCTCTTCCCTGCTTGGTCTCCGCTGAAAACGGTATGATCGTCGTTCCGGGCTGCACGCCGAGTCCCTCACGGATTGCCTTGACATTTTTCTGAATCTGGCTTCGCTTGATCTTGTCCAGCTTCGTCGCAATGATGATCGGGGCAAATCCCTGATACACCATCCACTCATACATCATCCTGTCGTTGGCAGACGGATCATGCCGGATATCAATCAAGAGAAAAACAGCCTTCAGACGTTTGGAGGTGTGAAGATAGTTCTCGATCATTTTCCCCCACTTTGCCTTCACTTCCTCGGACGCCTTGGCATAGCCATAACCCGGAAGATCCACCAGATACATGGCGTCATTGATGTTGTAGAAATTGATCGTCTGCGTCTTGCCCGGCTGTGCGGAGGTACGCGCCAGCGCTTTCCGGTTCATCAGCGCATTGATCAGCGATGATTTTCCGACGTTCGACTTTCCCGCAAATGCCACTTCATTGTAAGCCGTATCCGGTATCTTGCTCGTAATTCCGCAGACAATTTCAAGATTTACATTTTTGATGACCATGTTCTACTCCTTCTTTTCGCAAAAAGCGACGCGAAGCACCTGCTCCATCGTCTCTACATAGACGATTTCCAGTCCCTTTTTGATCTCACCTGATATTTCCTCGACATCCTTCTCATTCTTCTTCGGCACACAGACCGTACGGACGCCGGCGTTTTTGGCCGCAAGCAGCTTCTCCTTCAATCCACCGATCGGCAGCACCCTGCCTCGGAGCGTGATCTCTCCCGTCATTGCAACATCCGCCCGCACCGGTGTCCCGGTAATCGCCGAGAGCATTGCCGTCGCCATCGTAATGCCGGCAGACGGTCCGTCCTTGGGAACTGCGCCTTCCGGGATATGGATGTGAATATCATTTTTCTGGAAAAACTCCGCCGGAATGTCATACTGTCCGCCGACCGACCGGATATAGCTGATTCCTGTCTGTGCCGACTCCTTCATGACGTCGCCCAGCTGACCGGTCAGCTGGAACTCACCCTTGCCGGGCATCACGTTAACCTCGATTTCCAGCGTATCTCCGCCCACACTCGTCCATGCAAGTCCGCGCACGATTCCGACCTCATCGGTCTCGCCGCGCATATCCTGGCTGTATTTTTCCTTGCCGAGATACTTCTCGAGATTGCGCACCGTCACATCAACCGTACTGCTTTTTCCCTCGTAGATCTCGCGCGCCGCCTTGCGCGCAATCTCCCCGATCCTGCGCTCCAACCCGCGGACTCCCGCCTCTCTGGTATAACCGCTTATGATCTTCGCAAGGGCTCCGTCGCTGACTTTGAACTGATCTTCCTTTAAGCCGTTGCGCTCCGTCTGCTTTGCCAGCAGATGTTCTCTCGCAATGTGAAGCTTCTCGTTCTCCGTGTAGCTTGTCACCTCAATGAGTTCCATACGATCCAATAGCGGTCTTGGAATCCCCTGCATGGAGTTCGCCGTCGCAATAAAAAGCACCTCCGAGAGGTCGATCGGGAGCTCCACATAGTGATCCCGGAACTTATGATTCTGTTCCGAATCCAGCACCTCAAGCAGCGCCGAGGCAGTGTCTCCCTTATAGTCACTGCTCATCTTGTCGATCTCGTCCAGAAGCATCAGCGGATTCTTCACACCGGCGCTGCGCAGACCGTTCACAAGGCGTCCTGGCATGGCTCCGACGTAAGTCTTCCGGTGTCCCCGGATCTCCGCCTCATCGCGCACACCGCCGAGGCAGATCCGCACGTATTTCTTATCCAGCGCACGTGCCACAGAGCGCGCAATGCTTGTCTTGCCGGTTCCCGGCGGTCCCACCAGACAGATGATCGGGCTTTCTCCCTTGCTCGTCAGATTGCGCACCGCGAGGAACTCCAACATACGTTCTTTGACTTTTTCCAGACCGTAGTGATCTTCCTCCAGAATCCGCTCTGCGTTTGTAAGGTCTTTGTTGTCCTCGGACGCTTTATTCCACGGAAGCTCCAGCAACGTCTCGATATAGCCGCGGGTCACCGCGCTCTCTGATGAATTCGCGCTGATGCTCTTGAAGCGGTCAATCTCCTTCTTGATGCGGCTTTTCACTTCCTCATCAGCATCCAGCGCATCCAGCGCTTTCCGATATTCATCCGCATCCGATTCCGTATTGTCCTCGCCGAGCTCCTCCCGGATGAGCTTCATCTGCTCGCGGAGTATGTATTCCTTCTGGTTCTTGTCCACGCGCTCTTTGACTTTGCTCTGGAATTCATTCTGAATCGCAGTGATTTCAATCTCTTTTAAAAGGAGCGCCATCAATACTTCATAGCGCTCCGTAAGTGTCATTGCCTCCAGAATCTTCTGCTTTTCTTCGTAAGAAACCGGCAGATTGTTCGCAACCTGATCCATCAGCTTCGGCAGATCCTGTATGGTACCGATCTGGCGCAGCAACTCTTTTCCGGCGCGCGGATTCACCGTCTGATACCGGCTGTATGTCTCCTGCACGCTGCGCACCATCGCAGCTTTGGCTTCTTCCGAAAGCCCCTCCTCCGGCAGCACGCACGGCGCCACCTCTGCCAGAAGATACGGATCCGTCTGTGCAAAAGCCGAAAGTTCGGCTCGCTCAATACCCTCAACCAGAATTCTTACGATATTGTTTTGTAATTTGATTACCTGCTTTACTTCCGCGATCACACCGATATGGTATACATCGTCCGCTCCCGGTTCTTCCTGCTCGACATCCTTCTGCGCCGACAGGAAAATCTTCTGGGAATCCATCATGCACTGTTCGATCGCACGGATAGATCTGTCACGGCTTATGTCAAAATGCGCGATCATTCCCGGAAGAATGACCATCCCGCGAAGCGCAACCGCAGGTATTTTTAAGATTTCTGTATCCAACATATCCTCTATTTTTCTTCTATGGTCTTTAATTTCTGCTCCTCAATGGAAAGCTTCTCCTCCACCAGATCCTTCGTGATCTCACACTCGGTGATGCTCTCATCCGACGGAATATGATACATCAGATCCAACGTCACTGCCTCCATAATCGCGCGCAGTCCTCGCGCTCCCGTCTTGCGCTCCAGTGCCTTGTCAGCGATCGCCTCCAGTGCGTCCGCGTCAAACGCAAGCTTCACGCCATCCAGCTCAAACAGCTTCTCGTACTGTCTGGTCAGCGCATTCTTCGGCTCTTTTAAAATGCGGATCAGGGCGTCGCGGTCCAGCATATCCAAAGATACCGTCACCGGCACACGGCCTATGAACTCCGGGATCAGACCGAACTTCACAAAATCCTGCGGCAGCGCATGCTTCAACACATCGCCAATATTGTACTCATTCTTTGACTTGATGTCCGCGTTGAAACCGATTGCCTTCTGATCCATACGCGTCTCAATGATCTTCTCAAGTCCGTCAAATGCTCCTCCGCAGATGAACAGAATGTTCGTCGTATCGATCTGGATCAGTTCCTGCTGCGGATGCTTTCTGCCTCCCTGCGGCGGTACCGATGCAATCGTTCCCTCAAGGATCTTAAGCAGCGCCTGCTGTACACCCTCGCCGGATACATCTCTCGTGATAGACACGTTCTCGGACTTCTTGGAGATCTTATCGATCTCATCGATATAGATGATACCGTGCTGTGCACGCTCAATGTTGTAATCTGCCGCCTGAATAATCTTCAAGAGGATATTCTCTACATCCTCACCGACATAACCTGCCTCTGTCAACGTTGTGGCATCTGCAATCGCAAACGGCACATTTAAGACACGCGCCAGCGTCTGCGCCAGCAGCGTCTTACCGGAACCGGTCGGGCCAAGCATCAGGATGTTGCTCTTCTGCAGTTCCACGCCCAGATCGTCCCCTGCCATAATTCTCTTGTAATGGTTATATACTGCAACGGAAAGAACCTTTTTCGCCTGATCCTGTCCGATCACATAATCGTCCAGAAACGCTTTTAATTCTTCCGGTTTTAAAAGGTTGATCTGCTCCGTCTCTTCTGCGGTGCCGGTCTCTTCCTCGTTCTCAAACTCTTCCTCAATAATCTCTGCACAGATGTCCACACACTCATCACAGATATATGCCCCTTTCGGTCCTGCGATCAGCTTGCGCACCTGTCCCTGAGATTTTCCGCAAAAGGAGCAGCGGATCTCATCGTCACTTCTTCCTGCCATTTTTAACTATTCTCCATGTTCTATCTTACTTCCTGCCAAAATCAGGTCTTATTTGCTTTCTTCCTTCTTGGTGTCCTTGCGGATGATGACATCATCGATCAGTCCGTACGCCTTTGCCTCCTCGGCAGACATGTAGTAATCGCGCTCGGTATCGGCAGCAACCACATCGTACGGCTTGCCGGTGTTGGCAGCGAGAATCTCATTTAACTTTTTCTTGGTCTTTAAAATGTTCTCCGCTGCGATCTGGATCTCTGTCGCCTGTCCTTTGGCTCCGCCGGACGGCTGATGGATCATGACCTCCGCATTCGGAAGCGCATAGCGCTTGCCCTTTGTTCCTCCCGCGAGCAGGAATGCACCCATGCTTGCTGCAAGTCCGATGCAGATGGTGGACACATCACACTTGATGTACTGCATTGTATCGTAAATCGCCATACCCGCTGTCACCATACCGCCCGGGGAGTTGATGTAAAGCTGGATGTCCTTGTTCGGATCTTCGGACTCCAAAAACAGAAGCTGTGCCACAACAAGGCTTGCCGTTGTCTCATTGACTTCCTCTCCAAGGAAAATAATACGATCTTTTAACAGGCGGGAATAAATATCATAATTGCGTTCTCCGCGGCTGGTCTGCTCTACGACGTAAGGTACTAAACTCATATTCGATCCTCCATTTTATACTTTTTTAATAATTACTTATAAGCTTAAACAGACCGGCCCAATAGAGCCAGTCTGTCTGTTTTGCAATAAGAACTGACAGGGGAATTACTCCTCTGTTCCCTCTTTCTCTTCTGCTTCTTTTTCTTTCTTGGATTTTGCTTTCGCTCTCTCCTTCACGTTCTCCATGATCAGGTCTACCGCCTTGGTCACTGCAAGGTCTCTCTTCATGGATTCCTTCTCGTTGTCGCCGATGTACTCTTTGAGCTTGTCAGCTTCCATACCGTACTGTGCTGCCATCTTCTCGATCTCAGTATCAAGCTCTTCATCGGTGATCTCGATCTTCTCATCCTTTGCAATCTGCTCTAATACCAGGCTGCTCTTGATGCGTGTCTCAGCTTCCGGGCGAACCTGCTCTTTTAACTTGTCGAGTGTCAGACCGGAGAACTGCATGTACTGCTCCATGGAAAGACCGCTCTGTGCCAGTCTCTGAGCAAATTCATTGACCATGTTCTCACACTGTGTCTCGATCATTGCCTCCGGAATCTCCATGGTGGACTTGTCAATGATCTTCTGGATTGCCTCGTCCTCCTTGGTCTTCTTAGCCTCGTTCTCCTTCTCTACCTCAAGGTGCTTCTTAACGTCAGCCTTGTACTCCTCTAAGGTATCGAACTCGGATACATCCTGTGCGAACTCATCGTTCAGTTCCGGAAGCTCCTTGCACTTTACTTCGTGGATCTTAACCTTGAACATTGCAGGCTTTCCGGCAAGATCTGCTGCCTGATACTTCTCAGGGAAGGTTACGTTTACTTCTACTTCGTCGCCGGCATTCTTGCCTACGAGCTGATCCTCGAACGTATCGATGAAGGAATGGGAACCGATCTCAAGCGGATGATTCTCACCCTTGCCGCCCTCAAATGCAACGCCATCAACAAATCCCTCGAAGTCGATCACTGCGGTATCGCCGTTTGCAATCGGTCTGTCTGTAACGGTAACAGTTCTTGCGTTGTTATTTCTCTCTTTCTCTACTGCTGCCTCTACCTCTTCGTCAGATACGGAGGTATCGATCTTGGTTACCTGAACACCAAGATACTTGCCAAGCTTTACTTCCGGTCTTACAGCAACCTCTGCCGTGAAGATGAAAGGCTTGCCGGACTCGATCTGTACCACGTCGATGGTCGGTCTGGATACGATGTCAATACCGCTCTCCTCTACTGCTGCAGGATAGTTCTCCTGGATCAGGGTGTTTGCTGCGTCCTCATAGAACACTGCCTCGCCGTACATCTTCTCGATCATCTTTCTCGGAACTTTACCTTTACGGAAACCAGGCATGCTGATCTTGCCTTTTTCTTTCAGGTAAGCAGCCTGGATTGCTTTCTCTACTTCTTCGGCAGCCACTTCAATGGTAAGCTTTGCCATATTCTTTTCTAAGTTTTCTACCTGTACACTCATTGTAACTATCTTCCTCCTTAATATATATGAAATATCATGTACATCTTCCGTCCATCGCATGACATTCGTCACGCCAGTCGCCTGCAGCCCCTTTTTCAAGGGTTTCTGCCTGTCTTTCGGAAAAAAGGGCGTACTACGACTATCACAGTCATTTAAGGATTATAACATACAAGACCGGAAAATACTAGCTTTTTTTTGATTTCTTTGCGGTTTTTCCGCCAAAAACACGCCCTAGAGCTCCACACCGCGGTGTTCTACAGAGGTAGAGAACACAATCAGCGTCTTTGTCCGTCCAAAATACTGCAATTCCCCGATAAAACGGTCGAGTTCCATCGTACTTTCAAACAAAACCTCTAACAGCATGGAATAGTCGCCGGTCACACAGTTACACTCAATCACGTTTTTGCACTTTTTTATATAAGGATAAAACTCCTTTTTCTGCACCGGCGCCACCTCCAGACTGATGAACGCCTTGGTGTAAAGCCCGAGGCTCACAGGATTGATCTGCGCCTGATACCCCAGAATATAGCCGCTTTTCTCCAGTTTTTCAATGCGCGATGACAGTGCCGGCGATGACAGGCAGATCTCCTGTCCCAGTTCCTTTAAGGTAATTCGTGCATTTTTCTGTAAATGATTCAATATGGCAAAATCGATTTCATCCAGTTCAGCATGCTTCATACGCCCGTTCCTCTTTTCCGCCCGCCTTCCCTTCGGTCCGGCGGGCTTTTTCACTTAATTTTCTTTTTTCTTTTCCGCTGTTTTTCTTCACGGATTAAGTTTTTTTCTTTCTAAAATGAATTTTCACGCTTTTTGTGCCTCCCCCTTGACTTTGTTCCATCGGGAAACTATAGTTCATTGCAATTGATGCGCACCAATGAAGAACAGAAAAGGAGTTGTCTTCGGACAGATTGTGAAAATGTCAAAATTATATGATCCGTATCAAAATGTCATAGATGTCATGGAACAGGCGATGGAAGTCGGTCACATCAACACCGCCATGTTCGAGATTTTAAAAAATCCGCAGCGTGAGACGAAAGTCTATCTCCCGGTCGAGATGGACGACGGCACGGTAAAAGTCTTCGAGGGCTACCGCGTCCAGCACTCCAACATCCGCGGTCCGTTCAAGGGCGGCATCCGTTACCACCAGGACTGCACCTTAAATGAAGTGAAGGCACTCGCCACCTGGATGTCCCTAAAATGTGCGGTTGCCAACATTCCCTACGGCGGCGCCAAGGGCGGCATCCGTGTCGATCCAAAAACGCTGTCCAAGCGGGAACTCTGCCGCCTGACCAGGCGCTACACCTTTGCCATTGCTCCGATCATCGGCGCCGACACCGATATTCCGGCGCCGGACGTCAACACCAACTCCCAGACGATGGCATGGGTGTTAGACACCTACAGCCAGTTAAACGGAAAACCGTGCCCGGGCGTCGTGACCGGAAAACCGATCGAGCTGGGCGGTTCCAGAGGCCGCAACTCCGCCACCGGACGCGGCGTCGTCATAAGCACCAAGCTGCTGCTCGCGCAGGAAGGGAAGGAGCTCGCCGGAACCACGGTTGCCATTCAGGGAATGGGAAATGTCGGCAGTAACGCTGCTCGCATCTTCTACCACCGCGGTGCCACCGTCGTCGCCGTCAGTGACGTCTCCGGCGGTCTCTACTGCGCCGACGGACTTGACATCGACGCCATCTCAGACTACCTTGCCACACCGGACGCCCTGTTAGCCGACTACAACGCCGACGGCGTCTCGCACATCTCCAACGAGGAGGTTCTCACCTGCACCTGCGATGTGCTCGTCCCTGCTGCACTGGAGAACCAGATCACGGAAGAGATCGCGCACCGTCTCTCATGCACCTACATTGTCGAGGCGGCGAACGGTCCTACCACGGAGGACGCGGATCGTGTTCTTGCGTCGCGCGGCATCACGCTGGTGCCGGATATTTTCGCCAACAGCGGCGGTGTCATTGTCTCTTATTTTGAGTGGGTGCAAAATATCCAGGAGCTCACCTGGGAGCGCGATCAAGTCAACGAGATGCTTGAAAAACTGATGAGCCGTTCGTTTGACGATCTGCTCGCTGTGGTCGACGAGTGTCACTGTACCCTGCGCATGGCTGCCTATATTGTGGCGCTGCGGAAGCTTGTCTACGCGGAAGAGATCAAAGGCATTTTCCCGTAAAATGCTGGTGCTATGAAGCAGCTATCGTTCCGGAATCGCATATGCGCCTGGCAGTCGTGGGATAAAAAAAGAGCGGAGAAGTACTCTTCTGAACTTCTTCGCTCTTTTCTTATTCCTAATACTAGCGAATGACGGCAGTTCTGTCAAGCCGCATCCTCTTTCGCTGCGTGGCTTCGTTCCTCTCTCATTCGGCTTCGTACTGCTTTTTCCTCACGGGAGTCTTTTTCCGCTCTACGCTCCGCAGCTGCTTCTTCCGCGCGGTCTCTTCCCGTCGCTTCGCATGCGCCGCCTCCGCCAGAAGCTTTTTATAGTTAAGCAGCCGGCGTTCCGGCAGTCTTCCGTCCCGCACTGCCTCCTGCAC
>ERZ1026852.1548-NODE-1548-length-12070-cov-3.981523_pt1 | contig 12070 bp, 9 predicted proteins | sample MGYA00380156_ERZ1026852 | MGnify/ENA primary metagenome ERZ1026852 (study PRJEB33269, sample SAMEA4719792) | human gut metagenome | biome: human-associated habitat; feature: organic feature; material: feces | place: Cameroon | collected 2013-10 ...
AGACTGCCTTGTGAGACAGTCCCAGATCGTAAATTCTTCTTGGAAATATCAATTTTCAACATCTCCCTTACGTTTTAATTTTTGATTTTTTTACCGGAAATTCGGCGAATTCTTCATCATCGTCAAACTCATCGATTTCCGCAGTAACAGCTTTTTTCTGCGGATATTTAACTTCCACATCTCTGATTAATTCATCACGATTTTTACATGAAACCTTTCTTGCGGTCTTGTCGGGCAGGAGGTATTCCTCATCAAATTTTATACCCCATTTGAAGTACAGCTTCAGATTTGATATCATCGGATGGACACCCGTTTTCATGACAATAAACTGTCCTTTGGGCATGGATTTCAACTCGTCAACAGTCATCAGCGGTCTGCCAATCATTTGAAGAGACTGCGTTTTTTCTCTGCCGTGCGATACAGAACCTGACAAAACAGTCTGCTCTCCCAGTGCTTTGGATAACACCTCTGCCGACTGAGAATTCGGTGCAAAACCGCCGAAAACAGTCAATTGAGTGTTGTCTGTGATGATTTCCTGACCCTCTTTTCCGTATTTTTTTTCAAGCTGCGCAAAAGACTGAATAACCGCAATAATGCTGATTTTTCGGCTTCTTCCGGCTGAAAACATTGCTTCTATACCGTCGATTTTAGGGAACGTTCCAAGTTCGTCACAGTAGAACATCACACGATTTTTCAGCTTGCCGCCGTTCTCATCGGCGATCACCAAAATCTCACGATATAACTGCTGAATTAACAAGCTTACCATGAAATATTTTGACTGATCTTCTTCGGGTAAAATAATGAAAATCGCCGATTTTTCATTGCAGAATTTCTCCGCATCTATCGCCGTGCCGAAACAAAGCAGCTGCTCCATTTCTGTATCAAGAAAGCTGTTAAGTCTGGAGAGTGCCGTACTCATAACCGACAGCATTGTCTGATCTGAGGTATTAAGTGCCGCTCCTGCAAGCCATTTGGCTTTGTGATCCGGCGGCAGTTTCTCCATAAGCTTTGCAAAATACATCTTCGGCTTGGCTTTCGGGGAAGGCTGATATTTTGCAAGCAAGTCCTGAATCAGCTTGAAAACCGACACAATATGGCGTTCATTTTTGTCGCCGAACTCTGCAAGCAGCAGTATCGTTGATGCAAGAAGTCCTTCCGCAGCGTCGTAAAAATATGCGTTTGCACCGCTTGATTCAGAGCCGCCGCCAATGTTTATGATTGTTTTCGCTGTGATTTGGGCGTACTTTTCTGCTTTGGCTTTGGCTGAAAGATTGGTTTTATCGGACAGGTAAATGTCCATATATTTATTCACAAGGTGCAGGATATTGTTCTCGTCGGAGCGTGTCGGATTTCTTAAATCCAACACTGACACATTGTATCCGTAATATTTATTTGCAATAGTTCCGTAGTTTCGGGCAACGTCACCCTTGCAGTCGGTATTGATAAAACTCATACCGGAAGCACACGCCAGTTCCAGATTCGGATATAAGAAAAAAGCAGTCTTTCCCACCCCCGCTGCACCGACCATAAGGGTATGAACATCGCCCTCGTCAACCAGAGCAACAGTCTTTTTTCCCGAACCTCTGCACCCTACCACCGTACCCTGAACTGACGGCAGATCCACGCCTTTACGCCATTTCTCAGGTTCGAACGGCAGAGAAACAAAAGTCTTTTTTATCTCACGTGGCGACGCCCATCGAGCCGTTCCGTACTGCCCATCGCCGATTTTTTTAGATTTTATTCCGTTAAGCGATTTGTTGTCAAGCATATTTACAATCACCAAAAAGGCAATAAAAATTACTGTCAATACGCCTATTAAAATCATTTGTTTTTCACTCAATTTACCACTTCCCAATATATTTTTCTTTCTGTATTTAACAGAATTGTTAGTTTATTATCTTCAAGGTGTTGCGCTGTGAAACCGGGGGTATAGCAGCCTAAAAATTTATACACGGTTCGGGTTCATGAACGACCTCCATATCCTCACACTGCTCCCGGATCGGATGCGACAACGCAGAATCTGTCTCCATTCTGACAGCGTTATCCGCAAGCCGGAACAGCAGTTTTGCGGTGTTTATCGACTGCTCACGGGTACGGGCAGTTTGCTTTAAATCCTGCGCCACAGCCTGCACAGAATCGCTTAGATTCCGCTGCTTTTGGGACGTTTTGCCCTTGTCGGTATACGGCTTGTAATCGTCCTTAAGCTTGCTCTGAAGCCTTAAAAACGCCTTGTTTTCATCGCTTAACCACTGAGTTTTGGGCAGAAAAAATGCCGAGCCTGCAAGTGCATACTCGGCAAGATACTTGTATTGCCCGTTTTTAAAAGCCGCATAAATCTGCGATTTCAGCTTATCGGGTCGGCATTTCAGATACTCCAGATTTTCAGCCTGACGATGATATTCTTCCTTGATTTTGTGCGGAACAGAAGGCAGAAAATCAGCTCCGTTAAGCTGTTTTAGATCCTCGTTAAAATCCTTATTTGTAGGCAAAATCCTCGAAATATTTTTGTAATTATTTTCACACAAAACATCCTTCAGCCTGTCCGCAGCGTCGATGCCGCCGATATCGTTGTCGGTACAGATTACAATTTCAGACAGATTTGAATGCCCTTTCAAAGCTGTTAAAACAGCGTTTTCATACACGCCGTTCATGGCGATGTAACTGTGTTTCTGCCAGTTCTGAGGATTCATTGTCAGATAGCTCAGCATATCAATTGGAGCTTCAAATACGAACAGTTTCTCAGATTTTCCAAAGTGAGCAAAGCTGTATTTTGTGTCAGAACCCTCCACAGTCTGCCGGAACGACTTCCCGAAAGTCGCCGTTCCTCGCTTGTGAGCCTGTCTTGGGATTCCGTTCTCGTCAACGCCTACAAACACCGCATTATGATGTTTCTTATCCTCATAAAGAGTATGATTTTTCGCAAAAAAGCTGATGATATCCGGTGCAATAAACCGCTGTTTTATGAGGTATGCAAACACTCTGTGCATATTTTCATTGGCCTCCGGCAACATAAAATTCTTTTGTTTTTTCTCGGTTTCAACAGCTTTTGGAGAAGTATAGGACAGAGACGTTGCCCTCTGTCCTAAAAGTTCCTGTACCGCTGTCGGAAAGTCCATTCCGTAGTGATACTGCATAAACTTTATTGCTCCTCCGCCAATCTGATTTTTATGGTCAAACCATGTTGAGCCTCGGAGCGTTATGCTGTCGTGACTGCCCGAACCGTCATTGTAAATAAGCTTGTATTCACGTCCGGCACGCTCCAATTTTTCTCCCTTTAACCGCAAAAACTCCGCTAAATCTATACTGTTTGCTGCTGTTTTTTGTTCTTCTGTAAATGGAATATACGGCAATTTTTTCACCGTCCTTAATACTTGATATTCTTCGCAAACTTCGCCATAAGCTGCGTAAAAGTCTGCCTGTCCATCATATCGGAACTTAGAAACGCACCCGACACAACAGTCAGTTTGCCCTCAGCGAGTACGGCATAAGTTTCGGTATAACCGAACTGCACAGCCATACCATCGGTTTTCTGAACAGAAGAATATCTCTGATATTTTCCCTTTGAAAGTACGGAATTTATCATTCTGTAATTGGACACAAAATCGTCCTCGGTGATGCCGTTCATCTGCGCAGCGGTCAAGCCGAAGTAGTAATTTCCAAAATTTTCAAGAATATATTCAAGGTCGTAACTAATGCTGCTTTGACTCAGATCAATGCACATCACATTCACAATACCGCCGCCGTTAGCGGTTTTTAAAGTTATCTTCTGAATGCCGTTTGAGGTATCAGTTTGATTCTCAAAAGTACAGCCTTTCATTGATTCCTTTACCAACGCATTTGTATCGGTAAAAGTGATACTTGAATCGAAAAATTCCGCAATAAAGGCGTTTGACTTCATCTGTTCTTCCTCTGATATATCACTTGTTTCAGTGGGAACGATAGATTCTGCGGTGGTTTCAGCTGTTTCCGTGACCGCCGTTTCCGGCGGCGTCTGAACAGGCGGAGAGATAGTTCCGCAGGCGGTGGCGGTCATCGCAGCGATTGTAATTAAAGTTATAAGCACTTTCTTTTTCATATTCAAACCCCTTTTCAATTTGTTTTCCTCGCAAGTGTTTATTAACATTTACGCGTTAGTGAAATGTGCGTATGGGTCCGGCGTCACGCTGGTTTTTCATACGCAAAACCTCCCGTTAAATAATCGACCAGATGTAGAGCGGAGCGGTCAGAGTGAATATCAGACAGCCGAAAATTATGGCAATCGGAGCCCATTCAAGCTGACCATGTTTGCGATAGTCTAAATATGCGAGACCTATCTTGACAAACAGCAGAATCGCCAGAATTACGTCGATTACGGGGAAAATTACGTTGTCCACAACCGACACAACCTGCGTCTTTGCGGTACTCCAAGTACCCTCCACAGCTCCGGCAACATCGCCGCTCGCATAAGCAGTCAGACTGCCAAAAGCGCACATCACAGCAACGGTAATTAAAGTTATAAATGTTTTCTTTTTCATACTCAAACCTCCAAAATTTTTCCGGTGAGTACCGTTCTTGAACTACCCTCAGAACCGGTACAAGTCGACAGCGAAATAAATTTATCTTCCTTGGAAACGCCGATATTTCTCCAAATAAAAGAGCGTTCTCTCAGGCTGTCAAGCCACAGATTAACATCGGAATTCACATCATAAAAAGCATCATAGTTTTCCGGCTGAGAAAGCGAGAAAAAGTCAATTCTGTACACAGCATTTTTGGTAGTCAACCAGCCGTAATTATGACTGTCAAAATAGTCGCTGTCGATGAATTTCATAACGTCCGCAAACATACTTCCGTCGCTCATATTATGACCGTACAGAATGTTGATTTTCCCCGTAAAATCGGCGTTACAGCGATAATCGAGAAAGATAGAGCCAACCCTTAAATAACTGCCGTCAACGGCTCTGTGAAGATAAAAATCATTGTCGCCGGAGTACATCACAGGGTAGTCTATTTTCGTTTCGGGAATGTTTATCCAGCCGATATAATTGTCAAAATTATCGCATAGTTCCTGAGTCTGTTCCTTTAACTTTTCCTCCGCTTCAACCGGAATTTCATCAGTATTTTCTTCTGTTGCTTCACTGCTTTCCGGCAGTTTCAAAAGAGTAAAATCCGGCACATACGGCTTGATTTTTTCTTCTTGTATCATCTCGCCGACATCGTCACGGAACAGCAGGAAAAGTCCTCCGAAAAGGAGGGCGATCGTTAAAACGACCGCCAAAATTTTGATTATTTTACTTCTCATTTTTACCGCCTTTTTTCTTTTTGCAAATAAACAAAACCGAACCTATCGCAAGCGACAAACCAATCATGATCCAAGCTAAAAGGTCGCTGTGATTATCGCCGGTGTACGGAGTGGTCTGCTCCGGAATTTTCTGATTTGTCATCTCACACTTTACGATTTCGCCGTTCTCTTTAATAGTAAACGGATAGGAGTTTTCATCGAGGATATATCCGTCGGGAGCGTCAAATTCACGGTAGAAATAGTCGCCCACACGAAGCATATCGAATGTTACGATACCGTTCTCGTCTGTCCTTCCTTGAACGACAACATTGCCGTCCTTGTCGAGAATTTCAATGCCGCAGTCAGGTATCAGCTCGCCTGTGGAAATGTCCTTTTTGGTAATTTCAACAGAGCCTTTTTTCGGCTTATTGACAAAGCCTTTTCCGACCTCAGTATTTGAAATTTCTATAGTTTCTCCGTCATTTTCAATGCTGAACGGATACACATTTTCATCGATAATAAATCCGTCCGGAGCGACAGTTTCCTTCAAAAAATATTTTCCGTATTCAAGATTTTCAAGGAGGTAAACGCCCTTTTCAGTTTCGGATAATTTTCCGATTTCTGTTTCGCACTTTTCATCAGAATAAACTGTGAACTCTGCGCCTGAAAGCCTGTTATCAGGGTATTCCTCGTCAATTTTCGTGACGGTGACATTGCCCTTGATTTTCTCGTTAACTGTACGAATATTGATAATTTCGCCGTCCTCAGACACAGTTACAGGATAGCTTTCCTCGCTTAAAACATAGCCTGTGGGAGCTTCAATTTCACGAATAATATAGCTGCCGAATGGAACTTCCTCAAAGCCAAATTGGCCTTTAGAATCAGACTCGGAAGTCATAACGGCATTGTCTGCTGTGAATTCTTCACAATCGGCATTGAAGAGTCCAAAGAGAGCGTTTTCAAGAGGTTCGTCTGCCTCGTTTACCTTGATGCCCTTGACAGTTCCTCGCTTGAGAAGATTCTTAAACTGTCCGCAGTCCACGTACACCGTGGTCATTTCCTGACCCTGATATTCGAAGTTCACAAGGTACTTTTCGCCGTTTAAAATATAGTGTTCATCGGCTGCGATTTCCTGAACATAGTACTTTGCAAACGGTACTTTTTCTGCAATAACGGCTTTCATATTTTCATCAAGTGAAACCTCTGCAATAAGACCGTTTTCGGGGATCGTGCTGCCGTCAGCGGCTGTAATTTCTTCTGCTGCGAACAGTCCGAAACGGACATTTTTATACTCGGAATTCATACCGATTCCGAAGGTTTCATCTTGTTCCATAATCTTTTCAAGGCTGATTTCAACGCCCTGATAATCGTTGACAACCGGCGTATTTACGGTATCTCTCACGGTAACCTCCTGTCCTGCGTAGGCGAGTTCCACAAGCTGCGGCTCATCGTTTAAAACGTAGCCGTAAGGGGCGGTAATTTCCTTTACTTCGTACTTTCCGAGGTACAATAAATCGGTTTCCGCATATCCGGTTTCATCAGTAGTAAGCTCGGCAACAACGTCGCCAGCGTTGGCATGAACTGTGCCGTCAGCGGTCACGATATCCTCGGCTGCGATGACCTGATAAACTGCGTTTGCGAGTCCGTTTTCCTCGAAAATCGGGGTATATGTCGTCTGTCCGCTTTCGTGTGTTTCGCCGTTTTCATCAACTGAAACAGCACTGCCGAGAACAGTTACGGAACTGAAAATATCGCCGGATTTCTGAACGGAAATTTTTCCTTTCTGAGCAACGTCAGACTTCTGAACCTTGACAATATTAACAGCATTTTCGATCTGAGAATTTGCCGCAGTTACGCTGAATGGGACAGGTTCGCTGTCCAAAACGTAACCCATAGGAGCCTGAACTTCGACAAGGGTATAATCGCCGTAATGGAGCATTTCAGGGGTAATCAGATAACCCTCAGAATTAGTGTAAAACGTGTCAACACCCATGTTCACAAGATTATTTTCAGCGTTATAAATCTGAAATCCTGCGCCCTCGTAGGCGATATTTTTGCCTGTTTCGGCATCCAGTTTTGTGATGTGAATATACGATTTAAACGGTGCATTGTTCAAAATATACTCGTAAGTTTTTCCGTTTTCCGCAATGAAAACATCGAAATCTGAAACGAATGCTGCGTCGTTGACTGTCTTTGTCTGGTGAACAATATAGATTCCGTATGGCATTAATTTTGTTTCCGCAAAGCCGTTTTCATCTGTTATAAGGTAATCCTTTTCGCTGTCTTTTGCATTTGAATAAGAGCCTGCGGATTTAAGATAAACCTCAAATTCTGCACCCTTTTCAAGATTTAGGGCAACATTCTCATCATCGTCAGAATGCTTGATTATGCTGATTTTTCCCTTGATCGAATCCTCGGTTACAGTTATGGAAACCGGATTGTATTCAATGGTGTAATTCTCCGGCTGTGCGCCCACGGGGTACACTTCTTCATTGAGGAGATAGCCCTCTGACGGACTGATTTCCTGAATAGTGTAATTGCCGCAGACATACTCCTTAGTCTTGAAATATCCGTTTTCATCGGTGGTGTACTTGTCAACCAATTTGCCGTCAAGATAGAGTCCGTAAACTGCTCCGGCAAGGGTCGCATCGCCCTGCGGTATGCCTGTTTCGGAGTCCTTTTTTGTAACCTCTGCACTGAACTTTTTCAAAACATTTTCAAATGTAACATCAACGGTTGCATCCGCTGTCAGCGTAGTTTTCTGATCCGCAGGAACAACATATTTTATTGGAACATTTTTCTCAGAAATTGTGTAAGCAATTTTCTTGTTGTCGCTGTCATAAACAGGAATATCGCTTAAAATTGCAATGCCGTCAGCGCCGGTTTTTATGGTGTAGGTCTTGCCGCCGCCCTTGATTTCAAAGGAGCGATCGCCGTTTTCACCGTCCTCAGACTGTTTATTGATTTTGATCGAACCCTTTTTCAGATTGTTTTTGAAGTTCACATTCACAGTCAAATCCACATTTCCGCTTGTCAGCGTAACATTCTGCGCCTTTGGAGCTTCATAACGTGTTGCCACATTGATTTCAGAAACAGTATATGTCACAGCTTTTCCAGTTTTCATATCATACACTTTAAGTCCCGAAAACTCCGCAATGCCAAGAGCATTGGTCTTTTTCGTGTATGAGCTGCCGTCTGAACCCGTCACCTTAAACTCAACATTTCTGACAAGCTTATCCTCTGCGGTCTTGTTAATCTTGATTTTTCCGGTCTGAAAATCCTCATAAACTGTGACCGTCTGATTGGCTTTCAGCTCGTAAACCTTTGTGGAAAGAGAGTAACCTTTCGGTGCGGAAATTTCCTTGACATAATAAGTTCCATTGGAAAGTTTAATCGAACCCGTACCTTTTTCATTGATTTTTATCTTGCCGACCTTGGTTTTGCAAGCCTTGTCGCTGTACACTCCGTACTTCGCAAAACTGCCGTCAACCGTCGATTTACCGACAATCTGAGACGTTCCGTCAATGCATTTTTTTATTGTAAATGTTGCGTCACGGGAGGTCAATTTATAGGCAACAAAACTCTTAAATCTCGCCTTGCCGTCGGTGTTGTTGTTGATAACACAGCCCTGCGAACCGTTGCATTCGATACGCCAATGCTTGCCGCCGTCACCGTTTCCGCTGCCAACGTAGGGAGACACTTTATTGCGGTCATATCCCAGTTTTACGAGGTAATCGAGGACAGCGTCCCTGTTTTTGAACTCGCCCATATAGAACCACATATGACCGATTCCGTTGTCCTTTGCGATACCCGAAACGACTGCGCCGGGGAGTAATTTTCCACCGTCAAAATACTGATGATTATCAGCGTTCAGTTTGTCGTAAAGAACCTCTATCGGCGAAGTTACGCCCTTGTAGGTCATGGTACAATTTTTGTACACAGAGCCGTCGCCGTACTCCCAATAATTTTGCGGAACAGGATTATTTGAGGGAAATCCTGACGTTCTCACGCCCAGATCGGTGAGTGTTGCATAGACAAGACCGGAGCAGTCCAGACCCTTTTTGCGAACAGTTTCCATCGACTGTTTCTTGGGACTTGAGGACGAATAAACGTCGTCGTAGCCCTTGCAGTCCCAGCCGTATGGAACGCCAAGATACTTGGCTGCCTGACGGATGACCTCATCACCGGAGAGCAGAGGTTCTTTTGCCGTTGATGCTGCGGAAGTCTTAAAACTTCCGACATTTGAGCCAATCAGAGTAAAAGCGCAGAGTCCCGCCATGAGCCCTGCGCCGATTTTTTTCAATATTTTATTTTTAAACATATTTTCCTCCAATAAAAAAAGACCCGCATTTGCGAGTCTTTCGTGATTTTTCTTATTCGTATCTCACACTGCTTATGATGTCGGCAGATGTAATATAGCTTTCGTTTGCGTCCACGATCTCCGTGAATCCGCACATATTTTCCGTGAGGAAACAGCCGGCCTGAGTATCCAGAACATACCACATGCCATCAATCATTACCACATTTGCAACGTGTCCATACAGCTGATTTTCCGTCCATGCGAAGTAACATTCAAGTCCGTATTGACAGCACATTTCGTAGGTCTGCCATGCATACTGCACACAAGTTCCGCCGCCGTTGGCAGTCATATAATCATAAATTTCGGCAGCCTTTTCATAGTCCGACATACCGTATTCCGGAGGCTCGGTTTCTTCCTCGTATTCTTCCGTAACCTCCGTATTTTCAGTGGTTTGCGGCGGTTCTGTCTGCACCGGAATATCAGATTTTTCCGTTGTATTTTCCGTATCCGGTTCTGTATGATCCGTAGGATTCTCAGCAGTCTTTTCCTGCTGATCCTCCGTTGGATCATATTGACTTTTTTTCTTCTGCATATCGGTTATCGCTGTTGTTGAGCAGACTGTTTCGGACTGGGTTTCGGTTGTTGTTACAGTCGTTTCTGTGGCGGAAATTTCGCACTCTGTTAACGGCTGAGTTTCAATCTCAGCGTATGATTCCGACTCAGATTCTTCATCAGATTCCGCCGCTTCTGTGACTGCCTGAGCAGTCGGTATTTCTAAAGATTCCTGTGTCTTTGGGGTAGGTACGCAGGCTGTCAGAAGTCCTGCTAAGATAAGGATAAGTATTGATTTTTTCATGGTAGTCAGCTCCTTTTGCATTATTTTTTCTAATGCAAGCATACCATAAAATCAATGCAATATCCAGACCTTTTGCGCAAGTTTTACATTATAAATAAGGCGGAGAGCGGATTTTTAAGCATAACCAATCATACATTAATTTATTTCCCCTTCGTCATCGCAATCGCCCTGAAAAACACAGTTTTCGCAGCCGTCGGCGCTGTTGCAGATCTCCATTAACTCAATGTCCGTAAGCTTTCGGCGGACTGCCGTCAGCACGATTCCGTCGTCATCCACCTCCAGAACGACCTTTACGGGCAAACCGTTTTTATCGTAAACACCTGAAAATTCAGCTGTTCCGTTATCTGTCATAACCTGTGAAAATATAACTTTTTTCATTTAATCTCTCCTTTGTTTTCCTCGCAAGAATTTACTTGCATCTTCGTTAATTTTAAATGTGCGATATGGGTCCAGCGTCACGCTGGAAAAAAAGAGAGTTGGTCAATCGTACCAACTCTCTGCGTCGTATCATAATTTGAAATCAGCAATTCTGCGTACTGACAACCGCCCTCGTACCGCTGTGCCAGATTATTCAACCTGCTGATTTCTTCAATTTTAATATTTGGTTTATCCCAGATTTCTCTGATCTCAGGGCAGTCGTTGTAGGATACCAAAAATTTGCCCTTGCTTTTCATCAGCGTATCCCTTAACCTGACATGATCGGCAGTTTTAAATCCTACATCTTTGTAGTAATTTTCCGTGGCAAAATACGGCGGATCGCAGTAGAAAAAACTACCCGGACTGTCGTACTGCTTAATTAATTTTTCAAAATCTCTGTTTTCTATCAGGACTTTTTGAAGCCTCATCGAAGCCATATCTATCTGCGGAAAATCCGCCCATATTGAATGCGGCTGACAGCCATAACTGTCAAGACTGCTTGCATAGCTGTATCTGATAAGCTGATAAAATTTAGCCGCCCTGTCAACGTCACGCAGTCTTGGGAACAGTTTTTTCTTGTGAAGCGCAGCGATCCAGTCGAAATCCTCACGGGAGTTCAGAACATACCGCAGCTTGTATTTCAGCTTATTCGGCTTGTCACGGACACAGCGAAAAAGGTTTACAAGATTACTGTTAAAATCGTTGTAAACCTCCATTCTTTTGTCCGGTGTCCTGCGGAACAACACCCATCCTGCGCCGCCGAAAACCTCGATATACTTGTCATATTCCGGCGGCAAACGTGCCAGAATATCGTCCCTTAGCAGCTTTTTGCCCCCTATCCATGATATAAAACTATTCATTTTCCTCCTTCCGCTACTGCCAACAACAGAAAAAAGCCGCTTTGCTGATAACAGACTTTTCTGTTGTTGGCAAAACGGCTTTAATTTTTAATTATTAACAATGATAAATCATGTTAAATCCATTTCAAAATCTTCGGATTCATCATATTCAAAACTTTGATCTTCTTCGTATTCTTCAGCTGGAACAGGATCGACAGTCTGCTCGCTGATAAATCCGTTTAACCTGTTTTCAACATAATCGGCAAGCCACGTACCTCCGAACGTTTCATGGGTCTGTAGCCTCCACACCGCAAGCTTACCGACATCAAGCTGAATATCGTCAAACGGAAACAGCAGACAGGTGATATTCTCGTTATTAAAGGTATATGCACTTTCAAATT
>ERZ1026852.1549-NODE-1549-length-12054-cov-4.046837_pt1 | contig 12054 bp, 6 predicted proteins | sample MGYA00380156_ERZ1026852 | MGnify/ENA primary metagenome ERZ1026852 (study PRJEB33269, sample SAMEA4719792) | human gut metagenome | biome: human-associated habitat; feature: organic feature; material: feces | place: Cameroon | collected 2013-10 ...
TCACAGAAAGCGTATTGCATATAATACTTCAGAGTTTGATTATTAGACAAACATTTCATAGTAATAACAGTCGTGTACAACTGGCAAAACAGCTGACCAACAGCCATATTCATTTGCAAAAATACTAATAAAAGATGAGTAATATGCAAGAAAGTAAAGAAAATGCAATCAAATAAAAGAAAATTCCGTAGTTTTCCTTGTTTTTTGCAGCAGAATTATTAAATTTGCATAATACGCAATATAAATGGTCGTATCTTACACAATAAAACAAAGATTGATCCGTTATATGTATTAAAGGTATAAAGCATGTAAAACCTAAGCAATATGGCAAAGGAAAAAGATTTTAATAGACTCAAAGTTGTACTGGCTGAAAAGAAGCGTACCAACAAATGGTTAGCAGAACAACTTGGCAAAGATCCTGCTACGGTGAGTAAGTGGTGCACCAACTCCGCCCAACCAGGATTAGAAACATTGTATCAAATAGCGTCATGTCTTGAAGTTGACGTGAAGGACCTTCTCGTTCCCAACAAGGAGGAAAACATAATTATTTATAGAAAATAAAACTCCAATCTGACCAAACCCGATAAAATTAGTTTCATTGTTTTGACTATTAAAGGATAAGCACAAGATGGACTAACATGGATATGGTTGTGTGGATTTATAAGCATAATTTTGCATGATATGGCAAACTCGGACAATAACATAGCTTCTCAGAACGAAATAGTTCTTGGAGAAAACGAAATGGTATGCTCACTCACCAACCGTGTAGTGAAAGCAACTGATAAGGAAATGACATTGCAGTCGATGATTGCGATGATGACAGAAGAGTATGGCTTCGCCCCAGAAGACATGGAGCGCGACTATAAGGTGAAGTATGATGATGCGGAAAGCGGAAAAACAAAGACACAGAAGGTGGATTTGGCTATCTTCAATGCTGGACACGCACATGATGCTGACGAACTCATCCGTTTTATCATCGTTGCCAAAGATGCCAAGGTAAAGCCCAACGACAAGAAAAATGGCGTAGAAGCTACTACAGAAAACATCTTATGCACCACAGACTGCGAGTTTGCCTGTTGGACCAATGGTGAAGACTTACAATATGTACATGCTTTCGAAGATGCTTTTGGTCAGGTAACCTGTGAAGCTATTTCAGATTTCCCAGCCGAGGGACAAACCCTTGAAGACCTTGAAGCACAAGGCGAGCGAGCTATACCACGCAAACCAGCCAATGAGTCGCTTGTTAAGACCTTCAAGCGTTGTCATGATTATATCTATGGCAACGAAGGTATGAAGAAAACGGCCTTTTGGGAACTTCTTAACCTCATTTTCTGCAAGCTCTACGATGAGAAGCGACGCTTCTCCGATGCAAGGGAAGGTATCAGTTATCGCCGCCGCTTCTGGGTTGGTGTGAAAGAGCAGAACACTCCCGAGGGACAGCATGCCGTGGCGGAGCGCATAAAGGGTATTTTCGAGGATTTGAAGGAAAGCAACATCTTCAAGGATGTGTTTGAGGGTAATGAGCAGATTACGCTTTCCGACCGTGGACTTGCTTTCGTGGCAAGCGAACTGGCAAAGTATTCTTTCCTCGATGCCACGGTGGATGTTAAGGGCACTGCCTATGAAACTATCGTAAGCAACACTCTGAAGCAGGAAGCCGGACAATTTTTCACACCACGTAATATCATCAAATGTATGGTTGAGATGCTCGATCCCGATCAGAATTGTCGTGTGCTCGACCCTGCTTGTGGCTCTGGCGGTTTCCTCGTGATGGTACTCGATCATGTACGTCATAAAATTGCCAAGAATTTCTATCCTGAACTGGATGACATTCATCTTGAAGCCAAACTAAACTCTGCTGAAGTGGATGATGCTGTGCGTGAGTATGCCGAGAAGATGATTTTCGGTTTCGACTTTGACCCTGACTTGAAGAAGGCTGCACGTATGAATATGGTGATGGCTGGTGACGGACATTCGAATATCTATAACATCAACTCGCTCGACTATCCTTATGGTAGCAAACCAGACGTTCCTCACATTGCCGAAGCTGTAAACGAAAGCATCAAGCATAGTGCTGACCATGACTTCCATTTTGGCACTTCGGAAAACAATGCACAGGGCAAGTTTGATATGGTATTTACAAACCCACCATTTGGCACAAAAGTAGAAGTAGATCAAGAGATTGCTGCACGTTATGAACTGAACAGTAAAGCCCCTGAAGTGCTTTTCATAGAGGCTTGCTACAACTTCTTGAAACCCGGTGGCAAGATGGCTATCGTGTTGCCTGATGGCATTTTGGGTAATCCGAATACAGAGAGTGTGCGTCTGTGGATTCTGCAACATTTCAAACTACTTGCCAGCGTGGACTTGCCAGTAGAAACATTCTTGCCACAGGTAGGTGTACAAGCCTCACTCCTATTCTTGCAAAAGAAGACTGACGCAGAAATGCTTGTACCTATTGAGGACGAGGACTATGATGTGTTTATGGCAATTGTAGAGCAGGTAGGCAAAGACCGCCGTGGTGTTCCTGTTTACGAAAAAGACGATGACGGAGCTGAAATTCTGTTTGAGCATTATAAGAAATGGCTCACTTACGCTGATAACGGACGTGAGATAGTAAGACAACGTAGAGAACGCATCAAGCACTTGGCGGATGATCTGCCGAAGGTGGCGAAGGCGTATAAGGAGTTTAAGGAGGGACACAGATGAAATACCGCCAACTTAATAGCAAGGATATTTTCAAGAGTAAACGGTTTGATGGAAGTTTTCACAATGCAGATGTAAATGTATACGATTCTGTAATAACTCGTCATTCCCTACATCATTTATCATATTATTGTTCCGAGATTTTTACATCTGGGCGGAATAAACGTGTCTATACAACACCTGAATTTGGTGACCCTTTTTTGAGCAATTCGGATGCTTCTTCAGCGAGCCCTTTTACTACATGCAAATACAGCTCAAAGAAATATGGATTTGATGAAAAAGCCATATTGAAAGGCGGCATGATATTGACAGGCAGAGTCGGGGCTATTGGACAAACTGTTTTTGTTCCCAAATACTGGGAAAATTTTAGAACACAAGGGTCTGATAATATTATCCGAATCGTTGTAAAGCCCCAATTTAAGAATGGTTTTATATATGCATATTTAGCATCAAGAATTGGAAATTTATCATTTTGGAAACACGCTACAGGTGGAGTACAACCATTTATTACAGACAAAATGGTTGGAGAATTACCTATCCCCGAGTTTCCCGACACCTTCCAGCAAGAAGTAGACGACTTGATACAGGAATCTGCAAGGTTGAGGGAAGAAGCTGCGGATATGCTCTCTGAAGCAGAAAGGTTGTTGAAGAAAGAAGCAGGTCTCCGAGATTTGGTGCCTGAAGACTACGATTATTATGGTCCAAGAAATGCGGAACGTAAAGTGTCTTGCTTTACTGTAAAACGTAAAGACATAAACACGACAACTATCAATGCATTCAATTTGTCTGAAAGAATACGCAAAACAAAGGATTCCATTGTCTGCAAGACGAAACCTCTTAGAGAGGTGTTACTTGGGGGAGACACATTCTCAACGGGTTCTTTTCCACGTGTTGAAGTGAAAGAGGGATTTGGATTTATGCTTATAAACCAAAAAGACATCTTTGATAATATAGTAAAAGGCAAATATATATCTAAGCGTGGAGTAAAAACCGACAATTTAGTTGAATATGGAGAAGTCCTTATTGCCGGTGTGGGAACATTAGGCGAAAGTGAGACATTTTGCCGTGCTATATTTGCAAATGAAGATTTGGTCTGTCAACTTGTTTCTGGAGAATTTATCCGTATGAAGACAAATGATGAAATACCTTCTGGCTACCTTTACGCTTGGTTGGCATCTGATTATGGATTTAGATTCCTAAGAAACATCCAGGCTGGTACAAAACTTTGCCGTCCTATTCCAAGATTGGTTTTAGAGTTGCCTGTCCCTATATTAGACGTAGAGACAATGATCAAAATAGACTCACTGGTAAAAAAAGCCCATACCAAACGATATGAAGCCAATAATTGCGAGCGCAAAGCCATCCGCATGGTTGAGCAAGAAATCGAGAAGTGGAATAAACATTAAAGGATTGCATTATGACTGAAGATACTTTTAAAGACCTGTGCCTTTGTGGCGAAACCACGAGAGTACAGTTTAAGGAATCGTTTACTTCGCAGAAGGAAATAGCAAAGGAAATGATAGCCTTTGCTAACTCTAAGGGCGGAGTAATCCTCTTTGGTGTGGAAGATAAAAGTGGTAAACTTGTAGGTCTGTCATACGATGAAATACAAGTTATCAGTCGTGAACTTGGTAATGCAGCCAATGAGCAAGTGCGCCCAACAATCTATATTGATACAGAGGTGGTACGTATGGATGAAAAGCATTTCCTTATATGTTCTATCGAGGAAGGCAAAAACAAACCCTACAAAAACCTCAACGGAGAAATATGGGTAAAGCAAGGAGCCGACAAACGTCGCATCACAGAAAATGCTGAGATTCTATCGCTGTTCCAAGACTCTGGTAGCTATCAGCCAGATGCCGCAGGTGTGAACGGTACAACGTTTGACGACCTTGATCGATACGCCATTGATGACTACCTTCAAAAAGTTTACGCCACAACATTGGACGGATTTGGAGGCAAAGCAGAGCAGGTGTTGAAGAATATTCATGTTCTTAACCATAATGGCGTACCGACACTCGCTGGCTACTTGTTCTTCGGCAAGCATCCAGAGTATAATTGTCCAACTTGTATGGTAAAAGCTGTATCATTCTTCGGAAACGACCTTGCAGGTACACAATATCGTGATACTAAAGAAATATTGGGTAATATGCCACAACTTTACGACAAGAGCATGGCATTTCTCAAAGCTAATCTGCACAATGTTCAAGAAGAAGGTGCATCGTTCAATACTGTGGGAAAATTAGAGATTGCTGAGGAAGTGTTAGAAGAAGTTGTTCAAAATGCACTTGTGCATAGAGATTTGCTTCGCTCCGCTCCCATCCGCATCTTAATATTTGACAATAGAGTTGAAATCATCAGCCCTGGGGCTTTAGCTGGTGGACTTACCGAAGAGGACATTCGCAATGGCAAAACCTATCAACGCAATCCCTACATGGCCACTTTTGCCACAAATGCCTTACATTATAAAGGTATAGGTTCAGGTATCGTTCGTATTCTTGCCGAATATCCCGACATACAGTTGGATAATGATGATAGTGCAAAAGAATTTAAAGTAACTGTTTGGAGAGCGAAATCCAAAGACGAAAGTACTACCCAAAAGAGCGAAATCGCTACCCAAAAGGAATCTTTGATGGATATAAGCACTACCCAAAAGGACGAATATGCTACCCAAAAGAGAGAAAGCACTACCCAAAAGGATTTGGATGCTACCCAAAAGAAAGTGCTTGAGTTCTTCAAGAACAACCCCAAAGGAACCAGAGTGGAAGCTGCTAATGCTCTTGGCGATATAACAGAGGATGGCGTGAAATTCGTTATCGGCAAACTACAGCAGAAAGGCCTACTCAAACGTGTTGGCGGAAGAAAGCACGGAGAGTGGCAAGTTCTCATATAAAATGAAACAATATGTCACAGTTAAGGAAAGAAACAATAGAATGTCCACATTGCCACAAGGAAGGTGAATTTGACCTTTGGACATCGGTGAATGTGGATTTAGATCCAGAGCTCAGGGAAAAGATTTTCTCTGATGAGCTATTCTTGTACCATTGTCCTCACTGTGGCGAGGTTACTGGTATTCCTGCCGGTACGCTCTATCATGACATGGAACACAAGTTTATGCTCTTCTTCGAGTTCTTTAAGCCAGATGGATATGACTATATGCCAATGGAATTGCCAGATACTCTTGGCATGGATAAGAACTACACGTTCCGTACGGTCTTTGACTTGCAACGCTTCAAAGAGAAGATTGTAATTTTGGAGCATGGTCTTGACGATGTTGCCATAGAGCACCAAAAGTATATGATAAGCCATATCATCATGCCCGAAATTGCAACGAAAGGCTACGAGCTTTACTTTGCCAAACTGGAAGAGCCAGATGAGGAGTTTCCTTTGGGTAAGATTTTCTTCTTCTATAACGACGAGGAGAAGCAACAAACCATGGAAGTTCGATTTGCTATGGACAACTACTATGAGCACAAACTTGCCTGTGAACTTGACCCACGTATGACAATCAAAGGCTGCATGTGTGTGGACGAGGAATGGTTAGCAAAACAACTAAAGGAGGAATAGCTATGGCAGATAATCTATATGACTTCGACAACAACGGTCTTGCCCGTGCATATAAAGATTGCAAATGGGCACTTTTTGACAGATGCGGAAACCAAGTTGGCGAGTGGTATTCCTACATTGAAGAATGGGGTGAAGGTTTTTACAAAATAGAACAAGGCGCAAAGAAAAACATCATGCGCCCAGATGGTACTGTGGTTCTGAAGGCATGGCACAATGATGTCTTCAAGGTGAAGCATGGCTTCTTCCTATTCAGCAATACGATTCGCAAATCGAAGAATAATCCAAAGACTCGCTATACCTACGGATTAGCACATGTAACTGGCGATGTTATATTCCCCATGATTTTCGATAGTGCAGAGTGGCTTAAAAAAGGCGATGGTATCTATGCAGAAATAAACAGCAAACCCTATATACTCACGCTTGACGGTAGTGTGTATGACCCAGCACGTGACCATCTTCCACAAAAGATCAACATTGACTATAAAGAACTGTTTGAGAAATTTGCGAACTGGACATTACCAGGTTTGCAGTTTTTTTACAGAGACACAGATGCTCCTGTCGTAATAGATACAACATACCATGTAGGTGATGTTCTTCGAGCAGGTTTCTTTGTGGATGTCACCACAAAGTTGTACAGACCTGCCCACAAGACTCGTTTCCTTATCGCAAGTGCACATGCCGCTATGATGTGTGAAATTGAAGAGCTATGTCAACAGAATCCAGATGTAAAGAAGTGGAACCTGTGTACGTTCCACTTCAACAGCTATTTCAAAGTTATGGACGTGTATGAGAAGGACGGTGTGACTCAAGTGTTCCTACTCCACATCCCTGCAGCTGCCGCATTCTTCATCGGGCATGACGAGACAGCCATGAATTTTGTAAATGAGGCAACTGGTCAGGAAACTTCACTTATTGACATGGCACGAAAGAGCCTTGACGAGAAGATGCAAATGGAAGTTCACCCACGTTCTCTTGATAAGGAATTCTGTGCTCGCATGGAGCATCCAATCGGATTAGACGATGACTTCTATCCTGTACCTCTAAATTCTGCTGATGAGCCAGAAGAAGGAGCTATAACCAATTTAAGCAATATGATTCACAGGTTGGCTGATGATGCAGATATTAAGGACTTCATCAATGTAGAAGACAACTATCCTTATCATGGCGTTGAAGGCTCTGTTTGCGAGGGCTGTATTTATGCAAATGGCATACAAGGTCACGGAGAAGGGTGTGGTAGACTCTTTATAAAGAGTTTCCGTGAGCGCTATCTTAAAGGCAGATGCGAATATCGCAAAACAGACATTATGAGTCCATCTCTTTTCGAAGAAATGGACAAATATCATAAAAAGAAAGAGAAAGACAAGACAGAAAAATCGACCGACACCTTTGCCCTAAGAGTTGTAAGGCGATTTATTGATGAGCATCTTGATGGTGACATAAACAAACTTATGCACACTGATCTTTACGCTTTTCAAGAGGACAATAATGGTGATACGGAGTTGACAAGAACGAATATTATTCGCTCGATTATGGCTCTTGTTTTTTCAGACTCTTGGCCAGACCTTACTGTTCAAAATATCGAGCAGTACAACTACTGTTGTTCAATGATGAATGAAGATGTCCGGCTGTCTGGTTCAAATATCGCAGACCAATATATGATGGGATTGCAAAAATTCAGTCCCTCAAAGGAATTAAATGAGCGAGCTATACGCACGAATCATTTGCTGCACACTATAGGAAACTTCTGGGTGTTGCCCAATAAACGAAACGACAAGGACACACTTAGCAACTATAAAGACACGACCCCTCATTATCGAGGATATATGGACAAGTATCTCAAAGCTATGTATGTAGCCATTAGCGGACATGGAAAAGTGGACATGCGTATGAAAGGTCTTCTTTACAAAAACCGTAAACTCATGAATGATTATCAAGGATTAGATGGATTCAAGCGACTTGTTCATAACCTAATGCTTGAGGAATACATGGATGAGCAGAGTATACCTAAGGATATATTCCCTATGGTATGGAGCTACATGAAAGGATTGGATAGAGATACGTATCTGTCTGCAGTTGCAACATTCTGCGATTTTTGCGAATACGCAATACCCAGACGATCGCAACGCATTATCGAAAAACTTAGCATAATACTTAAATCAAATAGATAAAAACAACATAAATATGGCACAACTGAGAAAACCATTACATGACGATGGTCCAGTAAATGTTGGAGAACAACGTTTGCTTGACTTTCTGAGTGTGAAGTTGCCAAACAACTATATAGTCATTCCAAATCTCAATATATCTATAACTGGCCCTAACCGAGTGATGAAGTATTGGGAGTATGACTGTATTGTGGTAGCTCCACATGCTGTTTATCACATTGAGAATAAGGATTGGGCTGGTAATCTCGAAGGAGATGACTGGGCCTGGTTCCGTAGTGGACAAGAGGTAGCAAATCCTCATAAGACTGCGGGGTTGAAGAGCCGTATTCTCGCAAGCAAGATAAAAAATCAGCACCCAGACTGGCGTTTCGGGCAGATACTGACAGCTGTAACCCTAAGTCATCCTCAGCAGTCTAAATTTGGCTTGGATCCTCAATGTGATTGCTACAAGCAGACATTCACATTGGGTGGCGAACTGATAGACTTCCTTACCAAGCCTGAACTTGTAGGTCGTACTCCTGGAATGATTATGGATATTCAGTCACAGCTTGTTGACTTGCTCTCTGGTCAATCCGTAGAACGCAGACGAACAGAGCGTAAAGAGATCTTCAACTACCTGATTAAAGAAGTTCTTCAAGAGACAGAAGAGTTCACGGAATATCTCTGTGTACCGAAGCTTATAGAAACAGCTCAATATAAAGTGCGTGAATATCCTCTTGACGTTGCCGGAAAGAGTCCTGTAGAACTGCAGAAACTGAGCCTGACTGTTCAGAATACAAGCTTCGCACAGGAAAAGATCGGCGTATCTCCTTATATTGTCAAGACAGACTGCCGAATGAATGAGGAGCAGACTTATTACTATGAGATAAGTCGCTACCAAGACGAGAGCTCTCTAAGAAGTAAGCTTCGTCAGAAGACATTCAAGCAGACAGATAAGATCAGCATCATCCTTGATGTAGCCAATGCGTTGAAAGCAGCGCATAAGGAACAAGTATATCATCGTAATGTTTGCCCAGAGAATATTTTCGTTTATGAAGGTGGCAAGGCTGCTTTGGCAAACTTTGGTATGGCATGGTTTATCGAACATTCAGACCTCAGCTTCACAGTTAAGCATGACTTCAATCTTAAATTGCCATATACAGCACCAGAGATCTTGGAGGGTGACGTATGTTCAGGAAGTGATATTTTCTCTCTTGGCGTTATCTTCTATGAACTGATGACAGGCAAGCTGCCTTTTGACAGCTGTCTTACATTTACTTCCGCATTAGGAGGTGTGCTTACAGAAGATCTCATGCCAAGCAAGGTGTCTAAAGACCTTCCAGAATGGATGGACGAGGTTGTTAAGCACACGATCATTGCAGATCCATTCCAGCGTTGGCAGAAGGCAGATGAATTAATTGAGTTCATCAACAAATCAATGGATGAAGAGCAGAAGAAAACCATTAAGGCACAGAACACCCAGTCTAACAATAATACTCCAGGTCAGACAAAGGTCGCATACCTGAAAGACATGAAGCCAGGTGTCAAGGTTACTCCTTCTATGACTCTTCATGAGATTCTTGGTAGAGGTGGTTTCGGACGTGTGTTCAAGGTGTGGCACGATATGCAGAAGCAGTATCTTGCCATCAAGATTTTTGAGCGTGATGCCTCCGTTGACAATGCCATCAACGAGTTTGAGGCATTAAAATCGCTCCACCATCCTAACATTGTTGAGTTCAAGTTTAACGACCGCACTCAACAGGGACTGTTCTATACCTTGATGGAACTTCTTGAAGGGGAAAACCTGCAAGACTACACAAGAGGAGATCTCCGTCTTCCAGTTGATGAAGTCTATAAGATGGCAACACAGATTCTGAAAGCCCTCCGCTATATGCAAGAGGATCAGAATCCTCCAGTATATCATAGAGATATTAAGCCAAGCAATATCATGTGGCATAAGCGTCAGATCTATAAGCTTATTGACTTCAATATCTCTACAACCACCGACGATAAGTCATTCGGTGGAACATTCCCTTATATGGCTCCTGACCTGGTCATGTCCGGAAACAAGATTGACTGGGATAAGTCGGCCGATACATTTGCATTGGGTATCACTATCTATGAGCTCCTTGCACATGCCTATCCATGGCCTGGAAGCAATATGCGCCCTAATATCCACATGCAGCCAACCGATATTCGCAGCTATAATGATAAGTTGACCGATGAGATTGCTGACTTTGTTATGAAGGCTATCATCACTGATAGACATAAGCGATTCACATCAGCCAAGGAGATGTTAGAGGCATTAGAGAAGATTGGTGTAAATGGCATATTGAAGGACACCTCAACCATCATAAACACCTCTACTGTCAATGCTAATCCTGTGGATTATATCAATTCCCTATATAGCCAGAGTCGTCATGGTAATAGCGGTACACGCGCAGGAGCGAAATCACATGTTTTTGATGACTTGACCTATTCAAAGACCAAGTTGGATAAACAGCTTATTCAGGACATCAAGGATTTAAAATATAAGCTGATTATCATTACAGGTAATGCCGGTGATGGTAAGACTGCCTTTATACATAGAATTGAAGATCAGGGAATCAACAAGGAATCATTCGATACCAATAATGGTTCACAGTTCTTTATTAACGGTGTACGTTTCGAGTCAAACTATGATGGCTCACAGGATGAGGATGACAAGGCCAACGATGATGTATTGGCACAGTTCCTTGCTCCCTTCAACAGCCTGAATGACTATACTCAGGCTAATGAAGGTCGTGTGATTGCTATCAACGAAGGTCGTCTTGTGGACTTCCTCTCTACTCGTCCAGAGCTTAGAGAGCTTCAGGATAACATTGAGGAGTATTTCTATCAAGAAGGTCATGCAGAACTTCTTCCAGGACTTATGGTTATCAACCTTAACCTCCGTTCTGTAACAGCAAGAGATGGAAATTCTCCAAGTCTATTAGCTCAGCAGGTTAAGAAATTGACTCGTCCAGAGTTATGGTCTAAATGTGAGGGCTGTCCTATCGCTGACCGTTGCTATATTAAATATAATGTAGATACATTCCAGGACAGCAGTGCTGGTGATGAGGTTATCAATCGCTTGGAATGGCTTGTAAGAACAATCGTTTATAAGCGCGAGCTTCATATCACCATGCGTGACTTGCGTTCTATGATTGCTTGGATGCTTACACGTGACTACTCATGTGATGAGGTCAAGCAATTAGTTGAGTATGTTCAGACAGAGCAGTTACCAGAATATTATTGGCAGTATTATTACTTCAATGTAACAGCACCAGTAGCATGGCCAGCAAAAGACTTCATGCTTCCTACTCTCGATTCTAATGACAGATTGGTCAAATTGCTTCGTGAGACAGATGTGGCGGGCGTTGCTCTTCCAGCATACGACCGTGACCTTTACTATACCTCAAAGCGTCCTAATGATTATCTGATCTTTAGTGATCGCAATCGTAATCTGTTGAATGACTTCAACGAGAATAACATTATCATTCCTGCTTATGAGGTAAAGTCAGATGTAATCAGAATGCAGGCAACAGGTCGCCACAAGAGCTATGTCCGTCATCAGTATTTCGAGGGTAAGTTTGATTTCCGCAGACGTCTCCCATAT
>ERZ1026852.1551-NODE-1551-length-12047-cov-7.012842_pt1 | contig 12047 bp, 8 predicted proteins | sample MGYA00380156_ERZ1026852 | MGnify/ENA primary metagenome ERZ1026852 (study PRJEB33269, sample SAMEA4719792) | human gut metagenome | biome: human-associated habitat; feature: organic feature; material: feces | place: Cameroon | collected 2013-10 ...
GCCCACCATTGCAGACGGCATACGCAACTATTTCTGCTACGGCGATGAGTTTATCAGCAATATGTTTAAGCTCTACACCACCCTCATTCTCGATTTTATGCAGAAAGATGCGGAGCATCGTGAACTGTTTGCTGCCTCTATCAAGAGGCTCCAGACAGAGATTAGCCGTGAGAATGCCTACAGGGATAAGGTGGGATATGTGAACTTGAAGGAAAACGATGCGAAAAACAACCGCTACTTGATTTACCGTAGCGGTGTGCTGAAGAAATACGTTGACAGCGACCTCTACTTGAATGTGCCGAAGAAGAAAGATGGCAAACTGGTGGAACAACTGTATTTGGGCATTGCCGCCGGGCTGGCGATGATGTTTGCCACGGTGGTGAGTTTCTTTTTCCAGCAGAAATTCGGCAATTTCACTCTGCCGTTTTTCATCGTGCTGGTGATTAGTTACATGATTAAAGACCGCATCAAGGAACTGTCGCGCTACTATTTCGCGCATCGCATTGGCAACAAATATTTCGACAACAAGGCGGAAATCCTGCTCAACGAGGATAGAATAGGCACCATCAAGGAGGGTATGGACTTTATCACCCACAAGAAGGTGCCTGAGGAAGTGAAGCGTGTGCGCTACAGCAAGCGACTGATGGAGGTGGAGAATAGGGTGACCGATGAGAAGGTGATGCTCTACCGCATGGCGCTGCACATCGACAGAGTGAAACTCAACAACCTCTCGCACTACGAAACCGCCGGCATCAACGACATTATTCGCTTCAACGTGAACAACCTATTGCAGAAGATGGACAACCCGAAAGTGAACATTCGCCACATGAACGACGATGGCACGGTGGTGACCATTCCATGCGACAAAATCTACTATGTGAATATCGTGCTCCAACTCCGCTACGAGAACGACACCACGCTGCGCCGCTTCCGTGTGGCGCTCACCCGCAACGGCATCGAATCAATCAACGAAGTGGAAATCGACTAAATCAACTAAATCAACTAAATCGAATCCTCGAAAACTCGAATTTTCGAATTATCGAGATTTCGAATCATCGACAAATTGCCTCGTTGACTTATTGACCTGTTGACCTGTTGACTCGTTGACCCGTTGACTCTCCAACACCGACGCGTGGAAGATGTATTTGCCATTGGTAGGGCGCACCACGCAGCGTGCCATATCAAAGATGGGGAGTTCGCCGTCGGGGAGCGTGAACAGCAAAATGCGGTTGCCATAGTCAACGGCGGCAGGGTCGCAAACGCCAGGGCGCGTCCACTCGTTATGCAGATAGGCGGCTTCGGGCACATTTGGCTGCAAAAACAGCGTCACACTCTTTTGCCAAGCCTTTAGTTTCCATTCCACAGGGCGCACACACTCTGGCGGCACCATCGCCGTCACCACACCATTGTCAGCCACCATCACCGACAGCCGGTCTTTCACATCTTCCACCGGCACAATGCCATCGGGTGCCGACAGCAACAGCGACGCATACCACTTGCGAATGTGGATAAGCAAAAGTTCGTCAATATCGATGCCATCGGTGCGCTCAATGGTGCAACCGTAGTGTGCAGGTTGCAACTGCATCATCGTTTTCCACAAATCCAGCATTTCACTCTCAGAAAGTTCCATAAATTGTGAAGTGTTCTCCATAGTTTTTTTCGCGCAAATTTACGTTTCACACCACATCGCCATCAACGCCAAAATGGCAACACAAATCCCACAGCCTTGCTCCATGCCTCACACAGATCGCACAGATTGCACTTTAAGTTTGCACGCCTGATGTTAAATCTCACTCTAAGTTTTTTTAAAAAATCTTATCCGTAAAATTCGTTGAATCCGTGTTCGCCTTCCCAGCCTCGAACCTGCATTTTTGTTGAATCTCGTTGAATCTGTGTGAGGGAAAATGTGTGAGGGAATTGTGTGGCGGTGTTGGATTTTTCGGAGAAAATTGGTAACTTGCAGCGTTAAACTAATGATTTGTTATGAAGGTATTTCAACATGTAAGTGATATTGGCGACTTGAAAGCCGCTGTGAAAGAAGCACTTGAAGTGAAGCAAAACCGCTTCGCGCACAAGGCTCTCGGTGAAAATAAAACGCTCTTGATGGTGTTTTTCAACTCCAGTCTGCGCACTCGCCTGAGCACACAAAAGGCTGCTATGAACTTGGGAATGAATGTGATTGTGCTTGATGTGAACCAGGGCGTATGGAAACTCGAAACCGAGCGTGGCGTGATTATGGACGGCGACAAGAGCGAGCATCTGCTGGAGGCTATCCCTGTGATGGGCTGCTACTGCGATGTGATTGGCGTGCGCTCGTTTGCGCACTTCGAAAACAAGCAAGACGACTACGAGGAACGCATTTTCAACCAGTTTGTGAAATACTCCGGCCGCCCTGTGTTTGCGATGGAAACTGCCACCGTTCACCCTCTTCAGGCGTTTGCCGATGTAATCACCATTGAGGAACACAAGGAGGTGGAGCGACCAAAGGTGGTGCTCACATGGGCTCCTCACCCCAAGGCGCTCCCACAGGCTGTGCCCAACTCGTTTGCCGAATGGATCACAGCCACCGACTACGATTTCGTGATTGCATGTCCCGAAGGCTACGAACTTGACGAGCAATTCACCCGCGGCGCAAAAATCACGCACGATCAAGACGAGGCTTTGCGTGGCGCCGACTTTGTGTATGCCAAAAACTGGAGTTGCTTCCGCGACCCTAACTACGGCAAAATCATCAGCAAGGATATGAACTGGACCATCACCGCCGAGAAGATGGCACTCACTCGCAACGCCCAATTTATGCACTGCCTGCCAGTGCGCCGCAATATGATTGTGACCGACGAGGTGATAGAGGGCGAACGCTCGCTGGTAATCCCCGAAGCCGCCAACCGCGAAATCTCCTGCCAAGTGGTGCTCAAACGCATCCTCGAATCCCTCGCCTAACCAAAAAAGACAGGTCTGATTGGTTCAATAAATTGGGGGCAAAAATTTGACATGGTAGGGACGCGATAATTCGCGTCCGCGTCAAACAGTTGGTATTCAGTATGTTCACACATTTATAGGCGGACGTGAAGTATCACGTCCCTACCAGAATATTGCGTTGACACGTTTGGTGATACCGAAGGCTTGTTCCTACAATCCGTGTGTAAATAAAAATACACCTATTTAATCCATTCCAATCCTATTGACACCTAAGAAAACATCGGTGTAAATTGGACTTTAATTGGATTAAATAGGTGTTTCGTTTTTACCCTGTAAAGGTTTATTTTAGCCAGCCGACTTGTTTGTACCAGGCGATGGCTTCTTTCACGCCGCACTCAAGGGAGTATTGGGGGGTGAAATTGAAGTCGCGCTCGGTGTCGGCGGTTTCGCAAAGCCAGTTGCGCTGCTTGAGAATGCGGAATTTGTCCACATTGAGCGTGGTGGGTTTGCCTGTGAATTTGGTGTAGATGGTGCAAAACACGCACACCATTTGCACCAGCCATATTGGGCAAGTGATGGGTATCACGAATTTCTTTTTCAACTCACGGCACACGATTTCGCGGAACTCCTTCTGCGTGTAGCCTCGTGATTCGCTGATGAAGTAGGCACGGCGTTTCGGACCTGCTTCAAGGGCGTTGATTACCGCTGTGGCAAGGTCTTTCACATAAATGAATGTGAGCATCTGCTTGCGGAAGCCCACGCTGAAATCAAAGCCCGACGCAATGGACTTCATCATCAAGAAGTAGTCGCGTTCGTGGGGGCCATACACGCCTGTGCAGCGGAAAATGGTGTAAGGAAAGTCGGGCACCATCTTCAGATAGTTTTCCGCCTTAGCCTTCGACATGCCGTAGCGTGTGTTTGGCACTGTGTCGTCGGTGATTTTAAATGGCGTGTAGCCTTCGTCGTCGCCCACCCCCATCACGCTAAGGCTGCTCATGAGCAAAAACACCTCCGGCACTGCGTCGAGTGCCTTGAGGGTATCAACGAGCAGTCGCATGTAGCCGTAATTGATACGCTCGAAGTCGAGATAATTGGCAGCCTTGGTAGCACCGAGGTTGTGCACCACATAATCCCACTTACCGCCATTGTCGGCGATTGCTTGCGCCAGCGTGGCTTTCAGCGCCAACTCGTCGGTGAAGTCGAGTTCAATGAAATGAATACGCTCATCTTGCAAAAACTCACGGTTGGTGGTTCGGCGCACGGCAGCCCAAGTTTCGTAGCCGCGCTTCAACGCCTCAGCCACGATAAAGCCTCCGATAAAGCCACCAGCCCCTGTCACAAGTATTCTCTTAGCCATATATCACTTTCTTTATTTTTTCAACAATCATTTCTGGCTCAATGCCTGTGAGGCATCGGTAATCGCCATATTTGCATGGTTTTTGCCCAAACACCGAGCATGGGCGGCACGGCATATCGAGTTGCACGGCGTTGGCTTGGTCTTGCTTCCAGCCCATAAAGCCGCAATAGGGGTGCGTTGCGCCCCACACGCTCACCACAGGCAGATTAGCCACCGATGCGAGGTGCATGTTGGCTGAATCCATCGAGAGCATCACATCGCACTTCTGCATCAATGCTATCTCGTCGGTGAAATTGTGTTTGATTTCGGCTATCGAAACCGTGTGGGCATATTTCTGCACCAGTGGGCGGAGTGCCTTTTTCTCCTTTTCGCCACCGCCAAAGAGCATCACTGTCACGCCTTCAATCTGCGTAAGGCTTTCCACCACCTTTTCAATCAGCGGCAGTGGATATTCCTTGCCACGGTGCTGCGAGAACGGAGCCACAGCCACCCATCGCTCGCTCGCTTGTTTTTGCGGCACAAGTTCGCTGTAGGTAATGGGCGCAAAGCCGCTGAACGACTCTTGCCACTGGAAACCCAACGCGCGGAACACTTCCTCATAGCGGTCGTGCGAGGTGGTGAGTTGCTCACGGATTTTGCCGCTCACCAAGGCGCGCTTCTGCTTGCGGCCCTTATCGATGCGCGCTACCTTCACCCCATGCAGACGCATGAAGAAACCGATAGCCCAGGTGCGCATCACGCTGTGCAGGTCTGCCATGTGGGTGATGCCGTACTTCTGGCGCATTTCCGCAGCCAGACGGCGCAACCCAAGCAGCCCATCATACTCCTTCGGATTCACACCATCCACCGTCAGGTTGTCGGGACGCTGAATCATCACTTCGGCAGGCCAAGGGCGAGTGAGCAGCACAAAGTGCACATCGGGGTACGCACGGCACACCGAATACACCACCGGCACACTGATCACCACATCGCCCAACGCCGAAAAGCGGGTAATGAGTACGGTTTTGCTGTATGTTTTATTTTTTGCCATAAAGCACCGGATTGGTAGCCGGGTCGTTGTAAAGCTTCATTTGGCGATACACCTTCATATATTTCTTGCCGGCAGCGATGTCGTCGAGCAGTTGGTCGATAGCGGCAGTAAGGTCGGTGCGTTGTTCCAAAAGCACATCAAGTTTAGCGCGGCAACGTTGCAGGTGAGCCTCATCGGCATCGGTGCGCGAAGCCTGTTCGTGCATGTGGTAGATTTTGAGCGCCAAGATAGAAAGGCGGTCGATAGCCCAAGCTGGACTTTCGGTATTGATGGTGGCATCGGCACAAACCTTCACATCTGCGAACTTCTCGCGGAAGTAAGTGTCGATTTCCTCCACCAAGTCGGTGCGGTCTTGATTCGACTTATCGATACGGCGCTTCAGAGCCAAAGCCTCGACAGGGTCGATTTCTGGGTCGCGGATAATATCTTCAAGGTGCCACTGCACGGTGTCAATCCAGTTTTTTACAAAGAGTTTTGCCTCGATGGTGCCATCTTCGTAAGGGTTGGCAACTTTTGCGTCCACATCATCAGTCTGATGATAAAGATTAACGGTGGCATCGAAAAGCCCATTACATTTTTCTGCAAATTTCATCTCAGATAAATTTCAAAGTTATTAATTCGCCCCCATTCCGCTGATGCAGAACAGCAGAGCGCACATTTCTCCAATTAATCCACAAAGATACAAAAGCCCCACCACTCCCACATCATTTCTCTCTTTTTTTTTGCAATCCCCCCAAAAAATCCCCCCCCCAAAAAAAAACTTGCCCAACTCTTTTACCACAGAATAAAGAGATATAAGAATCCCCATCCAATACAATTTTGTAAGAATGGGGATTTTAGTTCTCAACAAGATGATAACCGATGGATTAAGCTAATATGATATCATCATCGTCGATAATACAGTCTTCGGTATTATTATTGGTGACATTTTCACCTTTGTTTTTATATTTTTTTATCGTTACTCTACTTAGCTTCGTATTAAACATTTCGCATGCAGTTTCTGGAATTTGAACGCAAGCAAAGCAGCTACCGTTGTTCTCATCTTCGCAAATGGGGTCGTTAGAGCAGTCGTCAGCTTTATCCCATGCTTGGTTGATGAGGAATTTTATGTCTTCTGTTTCAAAAAGACTTGAGATACCCCCATAACTGCCAGCTTCACCATTTGCGGAATAAATCATAATGCCATACTTGTCGCCAGCCCCTTCTTCTGTATTGCTTTCTGGTAGATAATACAAACGCTCACACATTGATGCGACAGGATAGCCACAAGAGAATTCAAGCTCCTTCATTATTAAGTGTGACAAAGTGTGCATAAATACTTCCCTGTCTATTTTGTCAACCTTTTCAAGATTTAGTTCAATAAAGAATCCTTCACCATTTGAAGCGACAACAGGTACATTAACAACATTGTGGACATTGCTGCATGTGGGATGAATAGCCACAGGAATATCTCTTGACAAAGTATTGCTTTTTGCATCATACCATTGCTTGGGATTCTCGGAATTAGTTCCTTTCCATGCGGAAATACAATTGTTGCTTATTTTGTCGATACGTGAATAGCCAACTAATGCGCTTGTCACATTCACTCGCTTCAATAAATATAATTGCTTAATATAGAAAGGTTTGTCATTCCAATCATATTTTTCCGAAACCAAACGTTCTTCTTCGTCGCAAAAAACGCCCTCTTCATAGTTTTCCTCATTGGTGAGACTTATAAATTCGTCTAATCGGAATAATTCTTCAGAAGTGTAATTCAATTCTGGTGCAATGAAATTATTGTCAATAATTGCTTGAATCTCTTTTACGGATAAATCTTTGCAATAGCTTTCTTTTATTCTGTTAACATTAATTCCATCAACACAGCAATTTTGGATTATGTCTATTTGCCCATCAGTTATTTCATGGGTGGGAATATATACACTACTGATTGAGTAGTTGAAGTATACATTGTTGGCGTTATACACAACAGGACGATAGACTTTGCCGTCTATAACAAAATATCGCATCATGATTTCTGCCATTGTTACAACTTCACCATCTGTGGTTTTCACATACATATAAATCAAATCACTGCTGCCTTCTTTGGTGATAAATGTCACGTCTTTTGATGGAATATCTTGGGTGTCAAAGTTCCAAACTGGCAATTGTCCGTCGGTTATTCCTTTTTTTGCATACACCTTATCCCAAGGAATATCTCGTATTTCTCCTGTTTCCATTGAAGCCAAAACAAAGCGAACTTGTTGCAAATTTGGACTAAACCCTCTATTGTTTGTTGAGTGGCAAAAACATTTTGGTGGACGCATATTCCATTTTTTGTCTAGATACCAATTTTCTTGCCACCTACCAATATCCATCATCTTATGGCATTTTGGACAATAAAACATTCGTGGGAAATAAGAGCTTGAAACCATTCTTCTTTTTTGATTACCTAGTGGTTCCCATTCTTTTACCAGCTCTCCTTCAAAATCTTCAAGTTGGAACAAATGTTGTACCGAATCAAAGCCAATCGCCTTTAATCTTGCTAATAAGCGGTCCTCTTTATAGGTTAAGTATTCCAAACTTCTCCGATTTCTCCGATTTGTAAATTCTTTATAAATTGGCCAATTGTCAAATGCATCAATTATATATGACAGATTATTGATAGTGTCGATAATTGATCCAACTCCTCCATAGGAGGAAATCAATTTGCTTCTTTGCATTGATAGAGCTTTATTCATAGCAAAATGTATTAAATGGTTGGGTTTAATAAGATATAAGTATTTGATTCAACGTCTCTAAGAGAGTCCATCAAAGAAAAGTCTCTTAAAGAAGATAACTCATTGGTGCCATAATTGTAATTTCCAAATGCGATATTTTTTCTCGTGTCGTTACTCATATATGTATGTACATCGTCAACTTTTTTATCAATCAATGCGTTTAGTATTGACTTGTTCGTAATATTGTTATATCGATTCTTCAAAAGAGTTTTAAATGCATCTATGTCTGCTTGTTGAATATCATTAGGTGTGTTGCGCATTTTTATAGCACCCATATAACAGAAATAGAGATTCAGAATCATCTTCTCAAGTGTGGTTTTTGTGAATGTGGTCACTGATAGGGGCTCTACGTGTTTGTAGAACACTTGATGGAAGGGGACATAGTTTTCGTAATACGAGAGCTCACGCATTCGAAGAGAATTAAGTATATTAATCACTAAACCGTGTGTGTGGCGCCCTACACGGCTCGATGATTGAATATATTCACCTGTTGCGAGAGGTTGCCCCACCATAAACATAACATTCCATCTGTCAATGTCTATGCCCACAGAAATCATATTGGTGGCTTGGACAATATCCATTGATGATGTAACGCGCATATTGTAATCTCCAGACACTTTAAATTGAGTTTTTGATTCAGCCTCAACAAGCTGTTCTTTAATCTTAGAACTCTCTATACGTGAAGTGAACTCCCTTGTGCGCAGGTTGAAATTTTTCACTATAAAATCAAGAGAGGGATATCCTGGCCAATAAGCACACATAGCCTTGGCTTTCGATAAAATCTCCTGACTAATCCTGCTGTGGGTGCGCCCTAAACTCTTAAGATTAATATAATAGAGCACCAATGACCAATAATTGTCAAGATCGCTTACCAGTTCATATTCTTCGTTGTCTTTTTTGGAACAAATAGCATTAACTACAGCTTCTTTATCGTTTAAGTTAACCCCTTTCCCCTCTAAATATTTCCAGAATAATTTCTGCTTGGCAGTAATTTCTGCTGCGATAGAATTGATTTCAAGCTCACTGGCAGAATGACCAGTAGGTGCAACACCTATGTATAAACGCTTCTTTTCTGCCAGTGTGTAGGAGAAGAAATTGTCATCGTATCTTACACCCGACACAGGAAACGACTTTACCTCACGAGTGTAAAGCTGTTGGATAAGCGAATGCGTATTTCTTGTAGTGGCTGTTGAGGCTATGATTTTTGGGCGGCGAATGATTTCTCCATCAGAGTTTCTTTGTGTACATAATTCTTCAACCATAGTTTCAAACATACCCACCAAAGAGCCAAGAGGTCCGCTGATAAGGTGTAACTCATCTTGGATAATTAAATCGGGCTTTCTTCTGGTAGTTCCTGCACCAAACAACTGACCTGTTATCTGGTTTTTTATTTGGGCAAATTTGTCAACGGTGGCAAAAAGTAAAGTAGGGGGATTATTGTATAATTGCTCATCAATATAATAAATGGGAAGACCATTGTAGAAGTTGCAATTGTTATTTATGCAATGCACCCCTCCATTATCCATCTGATATCCATGCAAAAATCTATTACTTTGTATGGTTGTTAATTTGCATCCGCACCATGGGCAATATGATACAGGAAATGGGTTTGAAGATGTAACCTCGTTTTTATAGTATTCTTTATATTTTATGTCTGTTTTTAATACGTTTATTTTGTTTGGTGTTTGATTTCTACCTATCCACATTCCAATAGTAATCGGGATGTCTTCGTTGTCTCTATCAAGTTGTGGTAGATTTCCATATGTTTTCAAAGCTGTTCTTAAGTACTCCAAAGCACAAATAAGAAAAGAAGCCCTTTCAAATTGCTGAGCGGTGAGAAGGCGAAGTGTGTAACGCATAATTACTGATACGCCACGTGTATCTTCGTTTATGTTGGGAGAGGTTCTTCGTTCTGCAATGGTGAGGGCTGTAAGGGCGAGGTAAGCTTCTGTTTTACCTCCACCTGTAGGGAACCAAATTAAGTCGACACAATCATTGCGATACTTGTCCTCATTTTCAAATGTAGACTTTATATTCATTACAAGGAAAGCAAGTTGAAATGGGCGATATTCTGGTTCGTCCTTGTCTGGTCGTGTAGCAAAATAATTCCAAGCCCCATCATTATAAATTGTTTCATCTTGATAGAACAAGCTATAATCCCTGTTTTTTTTGAATTTCGGGTCGCGTGCAATTCGCATTTGAATAAACATAGCAGTATTAGCTAAGAGGAAACACTGAAAGGCGCGGTCGTTATCTTCCAGATATTTAATGTTCTCGGAGATTCTTTGTTCAAATTCTTTTTGAGTTTTCAGAACATCATGTAGCACACAGCTCTTGCCTACCAACTTTTGTTGCTCCTGTTGCCATATTTGATAGTATTCTGGTAGTTTTTTGACGCGATTGATAATTCTGTCTTTTTCAAGTTTAGACCAAATAGTTAAGTCATAAACTTTACAAATTTCATTTACATCATCATATTTCGTTTTTGGTGCAAATTCAGCTGCTTTTTGTCTCGGATAATAGGACGTTTTCACCCATGTAGGTGATTCTGTGTTCATCTCCCATTCTATTGCACAATTAATGCCTTTGCCATACATAGGCACATCTCGATAAAGCTCCTCATTTAGGTTATATTCCTTGTCGATTACGGAGTGGTGGGGGTCAGTATATCTTACTATGCCCTCGGCAGAGACTTTCATCTCTGTTTGGTGCATATAAGCTTCTCTATTGGTGGTTTTTTGGCCATCTTCATTTCTCTCTGGTTTTGGACTATATCGATTCTCTACTAAAATGCGCACATATTTCTTGTCGCTTTTAGTCCAAACTTTCCATCTAATGGTAATATGGTCATCTTTAGGAATGTCAAGTTTTTTAGTAGTATCGTTAAGGTCTATCTTGATACGTCTTTTAATCTGTTCTCTTTGGTAAAAATCATATTGAAGCAATAATGGGAGTAAGTAGTCCTTTACAGGGTCGTCAACCTTCAAAGCACTGTCAAGGTCAATATCTTTAAGATCAATCTTCTGGCTCCTTTTTAGATTGGTTTTTACACAATTTTCTGCATCAAACTCAAATAAATTAGCTAAGGACGTCTTATTGACTTGCCCAAGAATGTTGTTGATTTCATCAATTTGATCAAAAGCTTGGATCTGAGCTAAGAATTCTTTTTTTGTGATGGTTTTTAATTCTTTGGATTTGTGTGGAGCTTTTAAAATGGAAATCAATAGCTTTGCAGCCTTTTTTCTTAGGGACACAGGGAAGATAGATGGTTTTAAATATTTATCTTTCCCATTTTCGGTTATCGAAAAAATTTTTTTGGGAGAAATTGTTTTGTTTTGTTCATCTATTTCAAACAAGTCCCTTGTAGTTTCATAACCGAATTTTTTGAGCTCTGCTTGCACGGAAGCATTAACATCATATTCTTTGAAAGCTGTATTCAGTTGCTCAGTAGTGCAGCGCCCGAATTTTACTTTTACTTTTTGTTTTACATCCTTATTAATATTGTGATAAATACCATAATTAATGCATAACTCGATTTCGGCTGTTTCTTTTTTCAAGCACAACACAGCCCCTATTTTGCTGGGGCGAAAATTTGGGCGTTCGTTAATTCTTATATCGGTGCTGCTGTCTTGGCTTTTTTTGTCAGCTCCGTCACTAACGTTACTGTCATCGCTGTCTCCTTGCAGAGTGTCATCACAACCGTCTTCCTGGGTGTCGTCTATTATTCCATGATTTTGAGTGATAGAGGTTTCGTTATCATTCAATGCGCTATCTTCGGCTTCATCTCCTTTTGGATAAAGAATGCCTGCAGTATAATAAGTAGTAGGTTTTTGATCAAGGATTTCATCAGAAGCATCTTCTTTACAAAGAAATGCATCTTCGGTATATCCAGGTCCTATTAGACGCTTTTTTATTTCATCGGCGATAAAATTGCGTCTTTTTTCGTCGGTTGATAAATCATGCATAATTATTTGTTTTTAATTCT
>ERZ1026852.1554-NODE-1554-length-12038-cov-5.615288_pt1 | contig 12038 bp, 5 predicted proteins | sample MGYA00380156_ERZ1026852 | MGnify/ENA primary metagenome ERZ1026852 (study PRJEB33269, sample SAMEA4719792) | human gut metagenome | biome: human-associated habitat; feature: organic feature; material: feces | place: Cameroon | collected 2013-10 ...
ATTACCGCTGCCGACGGTGCCACTATCTACTATACCACCGATGGTACTACGCCTACCGTTGGCGGCGCTACGACACAAGTCTATACCGTTCCGTTCACTATCAACAAAACGACTACTATCAAGGCGATAGCCGTGAAGGACGGTGTGAGCAGTGACGTTTCTGAGAATACTTTTGTCGGCCCCAAGACGATTGCTGATATTTACGCGACGGCAGCCACTCAAGAGGAAGTGTTGCTCTATCTGAATAATGCACAAGTGGTCTATGCCAAAGACAACAACTACATTCTCCGTGAGGATGGTCGTGCTCTTGACATATCGAATACCAGCCTTGAATTGAAGCAAGGTCAGTTTGTGACGGGTCCTGTGAAGTTGAATATTAGCTATACTTATGGTATATATAGCACTTGGGATGTTTATGGTGAGACAACTGCTGACAAGCTGACCATCACGGGAGCTGAATCTGCTGATCCGATACCCGTGCTCTGTGCTACGCTTGGAGAGGTGAAAAATCACCCCGGTGATTTGGTAAGAGTGGAGAATCAGTGTTGGTATGGTTCTTATTTCTATGGATATGCAAATAACACATACGACTATTTGCGTCTCTCCAATGCTTCGGCCTTTGATATGAGTGCTTATAAATATTATGATGTAACGGTATGGTATAATCAGGTTTACTATGGTCAACCAAAGGGCGAGGCTATTTCAGTTGAACCTGTCATAACCTACCTTGATTCCCCCATCATCACAGGTGACGAAAAATTTGTGGAGTCCACTACGTTGACCATCACTCATCCTGAGGCTGTTGTCACGATTAAATATACGTTGGATGGTACGAATCCTTTGAACACCACTTCTACGGTTTACACCTACACGAAGCCGCTTACATTGTCAGAGTCGGCTACGGTGTGTGCTGTGGCTACTTACAAGAATGTAACGTCAGACATCGCTACGAAGACTTTCACCAAGATCAGCCTCACCGATCCTTTGACGATTGCTGAGCTTGCTCTGCTCAAAACGAGCATCGACAATGCGACTGTTAGTCTGGTGAATGCGCAGGTGGTCTATACCGAAACAACTGAAGGAAAGCATAGCTATATCCTCCGCGAGGATGGTAAGGCACTTGACATTTTGAACAGTAGCCTTGCGCTGACACAGGGTAAGACCTATGCCGGCAACCTGAAGCTGAAGGTGACCTATATCGATGGCATCCTTACTGCTTCTGATATTGAGGGTGAAACCAATGCCGACAACCTGACATCGACGGGTGAGGAGTCTGCTGAGCCGCTCCCAATCGCTTGTGATATTACGCAGGCAAAGAACTTTTTGGGCGATTTAGTGACGTTGTCGAATGTACAATTGGTTCTTGACGCAACAAGTGGGGATCGTTTCAACTATTATTCTTGGTATGATTATATGGATTATAATGTGTATATTTCTAATGCTGCGGACTTCGGCCTTAAAAACTCCCGCTATTATACCGCCACATTGTGGCTTGATGGTGTAAAGGTTACGGATCCGTTGGGTAAGATAATTGATGCCTATCCTTCGCAGCTCGATGCTCCTACGATCAATGGCGAAGAGGCGTTCGCTTCGAGTGTTCAGGTAGAGATAGTCTCTGACGAGGCAGTCGCTGAAATCTATTACACGACTGATGGTACGGATCCCTCGAAGGAGTCCACGCGCTACACCGCCCCATTCACCATCACCAACAGCTGTACGGTGAAAGCCATTGCCACTTACAGAAATGTGGTCTCAAGTATTGCTGCCAAGGCATTTACAAAGTATGATCCTTATGCTGAGAAGACCATAGCAGATCTTGCGGATGCCAAGGAGAATGTTCCCATGGTAACTGTCCGTTTAGAGTATGCCAAGGTGGTCTATGGTGAGGACAAGAGTTATATCCTCCGTGAGAATATCAACGGTAAAGATTATGCCCTTGACGTGCTGAGCACAGAGTTGCCGCTGACCGTAGGCGCAACGGTGTCGGGTACGGTAATGCTCAAAATCGGCTTCAAGCCCAACGTAGGCCATAACAATGGCGTGCTGAGTACGTCAGATGTTGCTGAAACCAATGCCGACAACTTGACTATTGTACCAGGTGCCAATACGTTGCCCGATCCGATCGTGCTGGATGCAAGTAACTTCTCCAATGTCTATAACTACCCAGGAGATATTTTGGATCTGAGTGGAGTATATGGTTGGAATTATGTTTCCTTCCGTCAGCTTTGGATTGGAAATGTTGAGGTAAATCTTACCAATGGCGAGGATTATGACATCTCCAACAATGTTGTATATAATAATGTGTTGATTTGGTACAACGATGTCTATACCGACCAAACTCGTCCTTTGGCGAAGATTGTAGGCAAGAAGGAGAATTATGACTATACCTTGACTGCAGCAGGATGGGGTACGATCATCATCCCGTTCGACTGCGAGAAGCCCGAGGGTCTGACTATCTATGAGTGCGCCAGCGTGAATGACGGTAAGTTGGTAGTCGAAGAGGTCAACTCCTTCAAGGCTAACACACCGTATCTTCTGAAGGGACCGAAGGATGTTGAAACGATCTATCCTCTTGAGGGCTATGCCGCCAAGCATGAAGACAAATATGAGAAGGGTGTGATGGTAGGTGTCTATAGCTGGCAGGAGCCTCCCGCAGACTCGTATGTCCTCCAGAATCAAGATGAAGGATTGGCCTTCTACCGTCACCTTGCTGGTAACGGAGTGGAAGTAGGTCCTAACCGTTGCTACATCAAGCCGCAGAGTGGAGGGCTCAAGAGCATCCAGTTCCCGGATGATGAGACGAATGGTGTAGCCTATGCCAACGCAACCGACTCTACGCTCGTCGATGTCTATACGACGGCGGGTGTCAAGGTGAAGCATCAGGTGGAGATGGGCAAGGCCCTCAACGACCTGCCTGCTGGCCTCTATATCATCAACAATAAGAAAATCGTCAAAAAGTAAACTACTATGGATAAGCGTAAATATATGAGGCCTACAAGTGAGGCCGTCACGGTGAAGAGTTCGCTGTCTCTTTTGGCTGGAAGTTTGCCAGGGCTGAGCGGAACAAAATATGACGAGAACGGAAAACCCGTTCTTATTGGACGAAAGCGAAACGATATAGCAAGGGAAGTCGATCCCTGGAGCTGGGAATGCGTCCTTTGGGATCAAGAAGCCAATGATGCCGAGGACGAGTAGTCCTTCCGCATTGAGCGCATAAACTAAGAAATGGTGTCTGTCATACAAGCGGTATGGGCAGGCACCATTTTTTTCTTTCTGATGTCCAGTATTGTTAATGTAGTTTCCTAGTTGCTCAAAAAAGGGGTGAAAAAAGAATGCTTTGTCGAATTTCTGGGGTTGAATTCTTTTTACTATCAAGTGCGCAACGTATTTTAACAAGATTTTTTTTGTTGTACTTCTCATTATGTCTATCTTTGCATCAGTTAGGACTAAATTGTTTTATTATTAACCAGGGAAGAAGTCTCGTTCTTCGTCATTCTCCCCAAGAGTATGTTTATAGATCGGATGGTTCCCACAAACCTAAAAGGTTATGAACAAAGCATTACGATTTGTATGGTTGTCTTTGTTGGTCTTCGTCAGCGGTTTGGCCTCTGCGAGTACAGTCGCCTTTCATTCCAACGTTGAAACGGGAAGCTGCACGGCCACTAAAAAGGACGCAATGGTGTTGTCTATTGATTCTGGCGACAGTCAGTCGGCTGGAAATCTCAGTATTTCGACTACGAAAGCCCCTGCGGATTCCAAGACGATAGCTGACCTCCATGCTGCGAAGGTCGGTGAGGACAATGTGTTGATTTGTCTGAACAATGCACGTGTGGTCTATGCCGAAGACAACAATTACATCCTCCGCGAGGAGGGCCGGGCGCTTGACGTCTTGAATACCAGCCTTGTGCTGCAGCAGGGACAGTATGTGACGGGCTTGGTCCGGCTGAATGTGTCTTGTACTTCAGGTATAATCAGCACCTCGGACGTGGTAGGAGAGACCAACTCTAGTCAGTTGGAAATAACGGGCGAGGTGGCGGAAGAGCCCCTACCGGTCTTTTGCTCAGCGCTAGATGATGTGATAGATCATCCTGGCGATTTGGTTAGCTTGAAGCGGCTGGAATGGTCTGGATATTTCTGCCCTGCAGAAGGTCCTATTTCTACCTTTTTTTTACTTTCCAATGCCCGAGATTTTGATTTGACCTATGGGGGAGTCTATGATGTCGTCCTGTGGCATAATTGCTATAGCCCCGATGGATATCCTGCGGGCAAGGCTGTCAAGGTGGAGCTTCTCCTGTCCTATCTTAATCCACCCACCGTCACTGGTGAGGAACAATTTATGGAGTCTACTACGGTGACGATGTCCGTAAAGGAAAGTGTGGCTACCATCCGTTACACGCTCGATGGCACAGACCCCATGAATACTACGTCGCAGGTTTACACATACACCCAACCGTTTGTGCTGACGGAAACGGCCACGATCTGTGCTGTCGCAATCTATAAGGATCTGAAATCAGATCTTGTGCAGAAGCGTTTTAGAAAAGTCAGTGCTTCTGATCCGCTGACCGTTGCCGAGCTTTCCCTGTTTCAGAAGAGTATCGAGAATGCCACCGTAAAGTTTGTCAATGCGCAGGTGGTCTATGCGGAGGATAACAACTTCATCGTTCGCGAGGAAAACGGCAAGGCTATCGATCTGCTGAATACCAGCCTTCCTTTGGAGCAGGGTAAGACGCTGAGTGGCTTGGTGAAGCTCAACGTGGATTGTACCAATGGCCTATTGAGCACTTCCGATATCGAGGGAAGTACCAATGCGAATCAACTGACCATTGATGGCGCGGTGTCTGCCGACCCCCTTCCCTATACTTGTGATGGATATGAGGCGTTCGGCCGCCCTGGAGATTTGTTGAGATTGGAGCATGTGCGTACACGAAGTTATCCTGAGTTCTGTATTGATGCCCCTTACGGTTATAACACGGGCTCTATATTTATTTCCAACTACGAGGAGATGGGAATGGTTGCTTCCAAGGAGTACAACGTCACTTTCTGGTACTATGGTACGAAGTATGGAGACCCGTTGGTGCGAGTGTTGGAGGCTGAGCGTACCCTGTCGTATATGAGACCGCCGACTATTACAGGTGAGAGTCAATTTAAAGACCCGCAAGAGGTGACAATACAGGATTCAGAAAATGGAGACCTTGTCACAATCTACTATACGCTCGACGGCTCGGATCCCAAGTATTCTGCCACGACTCGTCTCTATGATGGTCCGATAACGCTGACTGCCACGACAACGGTAAAGGCTTGTGCTGCCTACAAGGATCTTTGGTCGGAAGTAGTTACTAAGGAGTTTATCTGCATTAGTGCAGATGCTCCGAAGACGATCGCTCAGCTCCATTCACTTCGTAGAGATTTGGCAGCGGCCAACATCCGCTTTGTTGATGCTCTGGTCGTGTACAAGGAGGATCTTGAAGGTACCTACCATTACATCGTGCGTGAGGATGGCATGGCTATCGACCTTCTGAACACTACGCTCAACCTCGACCTGGGGGCGACGATCAGTGGCAATATCGTCATGGATGTGGCCTATGAGGATGGCTTTTTGACGGCTACGGATATGGAGAAGACCGATGGTGAGGCACTCACTATGACGGGATCTTCTGCAAACTTTTTGCCTATTAACAACCCAGACGTTCTGCTTGATAACTACAAAGGCGATCTTATCAGACTGGACAGAATGGGCCTCTATCATGATGAGGATGGCTCTTACGGATTGGGCGATATCTATTTCCTAACTACGGAAGACAATGAAATGAGTTATGTGGCTATTTCTAACTATGAGGAGTTTGCCAGTCAGTTTGCCGATCCTTCTGGACGGTATAATCTCATGGTATGGTACAACGAAAGCAAAGACTATTGTGCCATTGTGAGAGTGGTGGCTGTTCAGACGCCGATTGGCCCTCCTGTTATCAATGAAGCTGAGGGACTTTTTGTGGATAACACGACGGTGACCATCTTGGCAGCAGAGGGTGCTTCTATCTATTATACCACGGATGGCTCTATGCCAATACCTGATGTGGGTTCCACCCAGCTTTATACAGGTCCGTTCACCATTTACCAAACGACTACCGTCAGGGCGGTGGCAGTGAAGGATGGGTATGTCAGCGACGTGGCCGAGAGAACCATTTCGCGTCCTAAGACAATTGCTGAAATTCACACGTTGTGGGGCAGTCTGCAGAATGTGTTGGTCCGTCTGAATGATGCGCAGGTGGTCTATGCCGAGGGTAATAACTACGTCCTCCGAGAAAACGGACAGGCTCTTGACATCTTGAACACCAGTCTTCAATTGAAGCAGGGACAGTATGTGAAGGGTTATGTGAAGCTGGACATTATTGGTAATGCTGGCGTATATAGCACCTCTGATATCGCGGGTGAGACCAATCAAGATATGTTGACGATCTCGGGGGAAGAAACTGAAAAACTGATACCAATGTCCTGTGCTACCCTTGGCGAGGTGTATTACTATCCTGGCGATTTGATAACGGTCGAAAATTTGGATTGGGATGAAGGAGGGCAATACTTCTATTCCAAAGTGGATGGGTATCTTAATGCTTTGTATCTGTCTAATGCTTCCGATTTCTATTTGGAGTCTGGAAAGAAGTATGACGTGGTGGCATGGTACAACCAGTCTGACTACGGTCGTCCTGTGGTGAAGGTTCTTTCCGTTGAGGCAGCTTCCTCCGTACTTGATGTGCCCACTGTCTTGGGAAAAGAAATGTTTCTGGAAACCACAACGGTGACCATCACCCACCCGGAAATAAATGCCGAGGTGAAATATACGCTTGATGGAACAGACCCGTTGAACACTACATCGGAGGTTTACACTTACACAGAGCCTTTCACGTTGGCAGAATCGGCTACGGTATGCGCCGTCGCAACTTATGAGGAAACGACCTCTGCCCTTGCTACGAAGACTTTCACCAAGGTCAGTCTCGCCGATCCTTTGACAGTTCAAGAGCTTGCTAAACTCAAGATGAGTATTGACAATGTTACGGTGAAATTGGTGAATGCACGGGTGGTCTATAGTGATCATGCGGGCGGTAAGCAAAGCTATATCCTTCGTGAGTACATCAATGAAAAATTCTATGCCCTTGACGTGATGGACACAGCGCTGCCGCTGACCGTGGGCGCCCTGGTGTCTGGTACGGTGAAGCTTCAAATCGACTTCAAGGAAAATCTGGCTCACGATAATGGTGTGCTGGTTGCGACCGACATAGCTGAAACCAACGACGAGAACTTGTATATTGAGGAAAGTGCCAACAAGTCTCCCAGACCGATTCCACTGGATCCAAATTCCTTCTCCAACGTTTACGACTATCCTGGAGACATCTTGGATGTGAGCGGTGTGAATGGTCGCCATGTAGATACTTATCGTATGCTTTGGAGAGACGATACTGAAGTAGCTCTTTCTAATGGTGAGGAGTATGCCATCTCAGATGGTGTCGTTTACGACAATCTGTTGATTTGGTATAACGATGTCTTTGAAGACAAGAAGGGTGCACGTGCAAAAATTGGTGGTCAAAAAGAGAGTTTTGACTATGTCTTGACGTCCGCCGGATGGGGCACGATCATCATTCCGTTTGACTGTGAGAAAATAGGAGGCTTTACCATTTACGAATGTACCCATGTGAACGAATCGGGTGTTTTGGTAATGGAAGAGCGCGATAGTTTCAAGGCCAATACACCGTATCTCCTGAAAGGGACGAAAGGCGAGGAAATAGGGTTTATTTTCGATGGCTATGCTCCTTGCCATGAGGATTCCTACACCAATGGTGTCATGACGGGTGTGTATTCTGCCCAGGAGCCTCCCGCCGACTCTTATATCTTGCAGAATCATCCTGATATGGCAGGATTGGCGTTCTATCATGTCACCGCAGGAAAGGGTGTGACCGTGAGCGCAAATCGTTGCTATATCAATCCGCAGAGTGGAGAATTTAAGAGCATCCTGTTCCCGGATGATGAGACGAATGGCGTGATCAATGCCAACGCACTCGACTCGACGCTCGTTGATGTCTATACGACGGCGGGTGTCAAGGTGAAGCATCAGGTGGAGATGGGCAAGGCCCTCAATGACCTGCCTGCTGGCCTCTATATCATCAACAACAAGAAAATCGTCAAAAAATAAACTGCTATGGATAAGCGTAAATATATGAAGCCTACTTGCGAGGCCGTTAAAGTGAACACATCACAGTCCCTTCTAACATTAGTAAGCCTTAGCTCGCTCAGTACGACCACGTATGACGCTACTCCTGGTGGTAGTCTTGTTGGTAAAAAAAGAAATGATATAGCAAGGGAAATCGATCCCTGGAGCTGGGAATGCGTCCTTTGGGATCAAGAAGTCAATGAATTCGAGGACGAGTAGTCCTTTGACATTGAGCGCATAAACTAAGAATTGGTGTCTGTCATACGAACGGTATGGATAGGCACCAATTCTTTCTTTCTGACGTGTCGATTACAGATGACAATGTGAAGTCAAGTTTGTACGCTATTTTGACAAGCCAGAACCTGTGTCTCTTGGCTGCTGGTAGAGATTTGGGGTAGCAACTTTTGGGCGGATAAAGCTGGAGGAAAGGCATGAGGAAAGGCTGCAATGAAGACTTTTGGCCTGGGATGGGCTTTGTTAAATGGATACGAAGGAATAGTTAATGGGGCGTTAATTCATGCTAATCGGCTTGCATTCGGCTGGGCGGAAGGTTATCTTTGTATAGTGGCTGCGCCAGGGCAAATGGTGAGCCAGGCTTCTTGTCATGAACGGCAGGGAGCGACGACTGATTGAAATGTAAAATATAATCAAAAGAAACGATGATGAAAAGGTTAAAGATCTTATCAATCTCTTCGGTTGGGGATCGGAAAAGACCGTTCTCGTATCGGTCTCGTATCAATCCCGTATCAATCCCGTATCAATCCCGTATTGATCCCGTATCGATCCCGTATCGTTCTCCTATCGTTCTCCTATCATTCTCGCTTCCAGAAGCGGAAACAATACGGAAACAATACGTAAGCGATGTGGGTTTGATACGAGGTCGATAGGAGGAGCAAGGAAGGAACAAGGGAGAAACGTCCCCGTTGGCGTCAAATAACGTGTCGATAGATAGGTATATAAAAACATTCGCCACGATTCTTGCGTGTCATAGGTGAGCAAATGTTAAAAATCACCATGCGTCTTTATTATTATCCTTGAAAATTACCAAGATTGGGAATTTTATGTTACCTTTGCACAGTAAAAGCATTTCACCTAAATGAAGATAACTTTCAAAGATGAAGCGTTGTCCGAACTGTATGAAACTGGTAAAACGAAGGATCGCAAATACAAGCAATTGTGCAAAAATAAAAGACTCGTAGATGGTTATATTCGAGCAGTTGGAGTGATGTATAGAACGGCGACGACACAGGAGTTGCGTCAATACAGTTTCCTGCATTACGAGAAACTGGCTCATGATCCAAGAAGTTCGATCAGAATCGTCAATGGCATGGTTGAGCGCCTGTTGTTTACAGAAACGGATGACGGAATAGAAGTAGAATTAATAGAAATAGACAGTACCCATTATGGCAACAAAAAGTAACAGATTAGTTCCAGCAAGGGCTATCCATCCGGGAGAAGTCTTGCGCGAGGAGTTGCTGGAACGAGGTATTAAGCAAAAAGATTTTGCCCGAACCATTGGCGTCCAACCCACGCATCTCAATGAGTTTATTAAGGGCAAACGCAATCTTAATGAAGGCCTGGCTATCAAATTGGAAAAAGCACTTGGTATTTCTTACACAAACTGGATGAGTCTACACGCTGGCTATCTATATGATTGTAAGGCCATAGAAGAGAAAAAGAATGAAGAGCTGAAGGCCTTAGACTTTGAGAACGCATGTAGTGATATGTTTAACCTGAAGGCTTTGTACAAAAGGTTGGATATGTCATTGATGCCATGCGTGGACCGTGTAGCGCAACTCAAGGGCATGTTGTCTTTCGACTTGCTTTCTGCTGAACACCTACGGCTGCAAGTGGCTGGTTTGTACAAACACAGTGAGAAGGTGCAAATAGATGAAAAGAACATGCTGACATGGTTGATACTCAATAAAATCGAGATAGATAAAACTCCAGGGTTGCGGACCAAATACAATGAAGGGGATGCGAAGAAGGCTGCATGTGATCTTTCAGAATTGGCCAACCGAGGGTGTTTGTCTGTTGGTGCCATAAAAGAACTTCTTAATCGTTATGGTATCCAGTATATCCATGTCGAAAAAATAGATAAAACACCTATAGACGCTTTCTCGACCATAGTCAATGAGCATCCTGTTATCACCGTGACCTATCGCTATAATGATATGGATAAATTGGCCTTTGATATATTGCACGAGCTCTGTCATATCGATAGGCATTTTGGTAGCGACCAAACAGCTTTTATTTCTATTGATGGTTTATACTCCAATGACCCAAGAGAAAGAGAAGCTAATGAGTTTGCGCGCCAAATGTTGATCCCAGATAAGGTGTGGAATGAAATGATGAGCGTTGGTTGTAATAGCTTGTCGCCTTATAAGATAGCGAAGACGATAGCACAAGCCGCAGGGTCAAGGGGCATTAGTCCTTCAATAGCCGTGGCGCGATATAAACACGATACGAAATGGTATAATACATCATCATATAGGTCACCAAAGATTTTTTGAAATCAACTATTGAAATTATAATTTGTCCGCTTCAATACATCTATGTAGTGGATTTTTTGTACTTTTGCATTCAGATAACAAAATACCAAGCATGAATATGGAAAAGAATTTCAAGCGCACTACGGTGACTGCGGCCCTGCCTTACGCCAATGGCGGCGTGCATATCGGCCATTTGGCAGGCGTCTATGTGCCGGCAGACACCTATGTCCGCTATCTCAGACTGAAGAAAAAGGATGTGGTCTTCATCGGTGGAAGTGATGAGCACGGCGTGCCCGTCACGATCCGTGCCCGCAAGGAGGGTATCACCGTCCAGGAGGTCGTCGATCGCTATCATAACCTGATCAAGGACTCGTTTGAGAAGTTCGGTATCTCGTTTGACATCTATAGTCGCACGACCAGCTCCATCCACAATAAGTTTGCCTCCGACTTCTTCCGCAAGCTCTATGACGACGGCAAGCTGGAGGAGATCACCGAGGAGCAGTATTGCGACGAGGTGACGGGCGAGTTTCTGACCGACCGCAACATCGTCGGCACCTGCCCCCGCTGTGGTGCTGAGGGCGCCTACGGCGACCAGTGTGAGAAGTGTGGCGCCACGCTCTCTCCCGAGGAACTCATCAACCCGACCAACAAGAACAACCCTGGACACGGACTGGTGAAGCGGCCCACGAAAAACTGGTATTTGCCGCTCAACCAATATCAGCAATGGCTGAAGGAGTGGATCCTCAATGGCCACAAGGAGTGGCGCTCCAACGTCTATGGACAGTGTAAGTCGTGGCTCGACATGGACCTGCAGCCCCGCGCCATGACACGCGACCTCGACTGGGGTATCCCCGTGCCCGTGGAGGGTGCCGAGGGTAAGGTGCTCTACGTATGGTTTGACGCCCCCATCGGCTATATCTCCAACACCAAGGAGCTTTGCGACGCCGACCCCGCGCGCTGGGGATCGTGGGAGAAATGGTGGCAAGATCCGGAGACGCGCCTCGTCCACTTCATCGGCAAGGACAATATCGTCTTCCACTGTCTGATCTTCCCCACCATGCTCAAGGCCCACGGAGGCTATATCCTGCCCGACAACGTGCCCTCCAACGAGTTCCTCAATTTGGAGAACGACAAGATCTCTACGTCGCGCAACTGGGCCGTCTGGCTCCATGAGTATCTGGTCGATTTCCCGGGCAAGCAGGACGTGCTGCGCTATGTGCTCACGGCCAATGCCCCCGAGACGAAGGACAACAACTTCACGTGGAAGGATTTTCAGGAGCGCAACAACTCGGAGCTGGTGGCTATCTATGGCAACTTCGTCAACCGCGCCCTGCAGCTCACAAAGAAAT
>ERZ1026852.1558-NODE-1558-length-12005-cov-6.101004_pt1 | contig 12005 bp, 10 predicted proteins | sample MGYA00380156_ERZ1026852 | MGnify/ENA primary metagenome ERZ1026852 (study PRJEB33269, sample SAMEA4719792) | human gut metagenome | biome: human-associated habitat; feature: organic feature; material: feces | place: Cameroon | collected 2013-10 ...
GTCCGAGCAAATTAGTGACTTAAAATCAAAAAAGTGAGAAACAGGTCAAGAAAGTTCCGGAAAAATAGTGGCTTAAAATAAAAAAAGTGAGAAACAAAGTCAAATCGAATAACAAGGAGAAGGAATTATTGAATGGATTAAAGGAAAAATTGCTATTGGAAGAAAAATATCTAAAACAAATTATTACCAAAACACAAACACAACTGCAATTACAGGAAATAAATGAAGTGACTGGCAAATTAAGGATTTCAGTTAATGAAGAAGCTTATAGATATTATGTTGTACATAGTAGCACAGAGGGTAGCACAGAAACTTATTTGTCAAGAATGAGTGCGGAAAATATGAAACAGGCAAGATTGCTTGCTCAGAAAACATATCTTGAAAAGGTGAGCAGACTTGCGGAAAAAAGATTGAAACAAATAGAAAAATTACTAAAAGGGTATGAAAATGATGAGATACAGAAGATATATGACAGCATGCATGCAGAACGGAAAAAGCTGGTTGAGCCTATTGAGTTAAGTTGGGAGGACAAAAAAGATCAGTGGATCAAACAGGAATACAGGGGAAAAGAATTTAAAGAAGGGACGACAGTTATATTGACAGAGAAGGGTGAGCAGGTCAGATCAAAATCAGAAAAGATCTTGGCAGATTATTTCTATCATCATGGTATTTGCTATAAGTATGAAAAACCATTACGGTTAAGAGGTGTGGGAATAGTTTATCCTGATTTCACTTTCTTGTCGCCTACAACCGGTGGAGAAATATATTGGGAACATGATGGAAGAATGGACGATCCCATATATGCCAGAAGTGCCATAAAGAAATTACAGGCATATGAAGAAAATGGCATATATATTGGTGAAAAATTGATTGCTACATTTGAAACTTCAGAGAGTATTATAAGCACTAAGATTATCGAAAACAAAGTAGAAAAATACCTCAGATAATTATTGTATGCAAATGGAAAAGATGCGATATATTTACAATAGTGTATATAGATTATGCAATGTGCGACATGCTTACAATAGTGTATATAGATTACGCAATGTGCGACATGCTTACAATAGTGTATATAGATTACGCAATGTGCGGCATGCTTACGATAGTGTATATGAATTATGTGATGTTCACATCTTTGAAAAGTAGAAGACAAAGTGATAAATATGTGTTTATCAATATACAAATAGGATTGGGAGCAAAAAGTCCCAATCCTATTTTATTTTCTTGATATCTTCAATATCGCTGTCGGAGACGATGTAGTGCGGCCGCTCCTTCACTTCTGTGTAGGTTTTCGCAATGTACTTGCCCATTATTCCCATGCACAGGAATTGCAGTCCTGCAATAAAAAGGATGATACAGACCAGAGATGGCCAGCCGGCAACGGGATCGCCGAATATCAGCTTTCTTATGAAGAAGAACAGCAACATGGCAAATGACAATATTGTACAGAAAATTCCAAAGCCTGACGCTACAGACATAGGAGTTTCGGAGAAATTAATGATACCATTTACGGCGTATTTAAACAGGCCGAAGAAGCTCCACTTGGTCTCACCTGCAATTCTGTTGACATTTTCAAATTCTATCCATTTAGTTTTAAAACCGATCCAGCCGAATATACCCTTGGAAAATCTGTTGTATTCGCTCATGGCAAGGATGGCGTCCACCATCTCGCGTTTCATAAGGCGGAAATCCCTGGCACCGTCAACTACATTTGCATCGGAAATTTTGTTGATGAGCTTATAGAATTGCCTTGCGAAAAATGACCGGATAGGGGGTTCGCCCTTTCTGGTGACACGCCTGGTAGCAACGCTCTCGTAGTCCTCAGTCTCAAGAATGTGGATCATCTCAGGCAGAAGTGTCGGCGGATCCTGAAGATCAGCGTCCATAACCGCCACATAGTCGCCGGAGGCATTGGAGAAACCTGCATACATGGCTGCTTCCTTTCCGAAATTCCTTGAAAATGAGATATATTTGTAAGCGATATTTTCCGGAAATAAAGCGTCTGAAACAGCTGTTTTGTTGGAAGTTGTTTTGTCGGTGGCGGAAGGACGGGCGTCAGATGGATTTTCACAGAGATTACTTCTCCGGCACAGATCCTTCATAACGTCTTTGGTCTCATCTGTGGAGCCATCGTCGATCAGCAATACTTCAAAGCTGTAATCGTGAGTTTCTCTGTTCATCTGCGTTATAACTTTATTCAATTCCTTTGCAAATAATGGAAGTGCAGGGGCTTCATTATAGCATGGTATTATAAGACTTATTTTCTTCATGGCATCTCCAATACAAACTGTCGGTTGATATATCAAACAAAATTTACGGTTGTTTGGTATAAATATCTCTAGTCTTAATAATATCATGAAAAGGTGTATAATTCCACGATTAAAACCAGATGGTTTGATAAATTGATAAAAATAGGGAACAAATAGTTAAAAACACTATATTTGCTGAAAAATATCCATAAAAGTTGCAAAAAACCATATGCGATCCCCACTTAGGCGCAAAAACAATAAGAAATAAAACCGCCAAAGTCCCGGACTTCTTCATCGACAGTGTTCCGATGGATACCCGGATATTGGTAGGGTGACGGCCGCTTGGGTAAAAATTACCCAAAATCTCTGTATAATTTGGCAAATTTGGATTGTTTTAATGACAAATCCGTAATTAAATGATATCATGGCAGTGGGTGGCAATTAGGACGTTGTACACCTAAACCAGGGGATGAAGCACAAAGACTTTAACAATACATATATGTGTGCTTCTCGGGAAACAAGGAGGTAATATTTAGATGGATCCACAGGAAAATATGAATAATCCACAGATGAATAACCAGCAGTTTGGCGGACAGCCAATGAATGGTCAGCAGTACGGACAGCCAATGAATGGTCAGCAATTTGGCGGACAGCCAATGGGTGGCCCACAGTACGGACAGCCAATGGGTGGTCAGCAGTACGGACAGCCGATGGGCGGCCCGCAGTACGGACAGCCAATGGGCGGCCCACAGTACGGACAGCCGATGGGTGGCCAGCAGTACGGACAGCCGATGGGTGGCCAGCAGTACAGACCACAGCCAAATCCGGTTGTGACAAACTGCATCCAGGGCTTTTTAGGTCTTCTTACATCGCCTGCTGACGCTATAAGAAATCTTATGTCATCAGCAAATATAGCTACAGGAAGTATCTTCATTGGTTTACATGCCATTGTATCATTCCTGTTTGTACTTATTTCACTTGCGGTTATAGGCGGAAAGAACCTTGCAAATCCTATATTCTATGCACTTATCATGGTCATTGTACTTGAATTTGCTGTTGCCGGTGTTGCAACATTACTTATCGGCATAGTATTCAGAGGCGGAGTAAACTTTAACCAGGCTATCACAGCTACAGGTATTGCCGCAGCATATGGTGCTGTTGCAGTTGCAGCAAGCTGTATAATCTCACTTCTTGCAGCACTTACAGAAGTAAGAGCCATTGGTTCATTTGCAGATATACTCTACAGAAGTATCATGTTTGTCGGAATAATGCTTGCTATCAAGGCAGTTATGGACGTTGCAAATCTCAACCCTAACCAGAAGATAATCGCAGCGGCAGCAACAGTTCTTGTATGCCTTATCGTATGCGTATTCCTTGATTTCCTCGGCGGAAAGATTGCAGACGGAACAACTATAAGCAATATCCAGAGTGTTATAGGAAGTGCAGATTGGTATCACTCATTATATAAGTAAGGCAGATTAAATGTGGTCAAAAGTGAGAATAACTTATTGACTATAAAAATATAAGTTGCTATACTAAGCATGTTAAAAATAAACATAATCAAAAACAATGACAGAGACAGTAGACAGCACATGAAAGCTTTAAGCGAGTCGGGGATGGTGGAAGCCCGGTGTAAGTAGTGGTTGATCGAATATCACTCTGGAGTTGCAGACCGAAAGATATGATCTTATCAAGTAGGCTCTGTCGTAGTTCCGGCGTTAACGGAAACGTGTATGCATTGCAGGTGTTCATGAGATTATAGATATTGTGATTACACAGGCAATAAGTATAGTGGTAATAGGTGGTATAACGAATTTCAAGCCCTTTCGTCCTGATTACGACGGAAGGGCTTTTTAAATTTCAATAATCTTTTTGAACAGAAAAATAAAGTGAAAGGACGATGGATCAGATGTACAACAAAGTATCCACAAAGCTCGATTTCGTAGAGCGTGAACAGAAGGTACTGGATTTCTGGAAGGAAAACCAGATATTTGAGAAGAGTGTAGAAGAAACAAAGGATCTTCCTACCTATACTTTCTATGACGGACCTCCAACAGCAAATGGTAAGCCACATATAGGACATGTCCTTACCCGTGTAATCAAGGATATGATCCCAAGATATCAGACAATGAAGGGACATAACGTAGTAAGAAAGGCAGGCTGGGATACTCACGGTCTTCCTGTAGAGCTTGAGGTTGAGAAGCTTCTTGGAATTGATGGCAAGGAACAGATAGAAGAGTATGGTCTTGAGCCATTTATCCAGAAATGTAAAGAATCAGTATGGAAATATAAGGGCATGTGGGAAGAGTTCTCAGGAAAAGTTGGTTTCTGGGCAGACATGGATAATCCATATGTAACATATCATGATGACTTCATCGAGTCAGAGTGGTGGGCACTTAAGAAGATCTGGGATAAGGGTCTCTTATACAAGGGCTTCAAGATCGTTCCATATTGTCCACGTTGTGGTACACCTCTTTCAAGCCACGAGGTTGCCCAGGGATATAAGACAGTTAAAGAACGTTCAGCAGTAGTAAGATTTAAGGTTATAGGTGAGGATGCATATTTCCTTGCATGGACAACAACACCTTGGACACTTCCATCAAACGTAGCCCTCTGTGTAAATCCGGATGAGACCTACGTTAAGGTTAAGGCTGCTGACGGATACACATATTACATGGCAGAGGCACTTCTTGATAAGGTATTAGGCGGACTTGCAAAGGAAGCAACAGAGGATTCACCTGCTGTAGCAGCTTATGAGATTCTTGAGACATACAAAGGAAAGGATCTTGAGTACAAGGAGTATGAGCCACTTTACCAGGCAGCAGCAGATAAGGCAGCAGCCCAGAAGAAGAAGGGCCACTACATCACATGTGATTCATATGTAACAATGACAGATGGTACAGGTATCGTTCATATAGCTCCTGCTTTTGGTGAGGACGATGCAAATGTAGGAAGAAAGTACGATCTTCCATTTGTACAGTTTGTAAATAGCAAGGGTGAGATGACAGAAGAGACACCATTTGCAGGCTTATGGGTAAAGGACGCAGATCCTAAGGTACTTGTAGATCTTGACAACAGAGGACTCCTCTTCGACGCACCTAAGTTTGAGCATGAATATCCACACTGCTGGAGATGTGACAAGCCACTTATCTACTACGCAAGAGATACATGGTTCATCAAGATGACAGCAGTAAGAGATCAGCTTGTTAAGAATAATGATACAGTAAACTGGATCCCTGAGAGCATTGGTAAGGGACGTTTCGGCGACTGGCTCAAGAATGTTCAGGACTGGGGACTTTCAAGAAACCGTTACTGGGGTACTCCGCTTAATATCTGGGAGTGCGAGTGCGGCTGCAGACATGCCATCGGTTCAAAGGCAGAGCTTAAGAGCATGAGCGACAACTGCCCTGATGACATTGAGCTTCACCGCCCATTCATCGACGCTGTTACTATCAAGTGTCCTGAGTGTGGTAAGCAGATGCACAGAGTATCAGAGGTTATTGACTGCTGGTTCGATTCAGGATCAATGCCATTTGCACAGTGGCACTATCCATTTGAAAATGAGGACATCTTCAAGCAGCACTTCCCTGCTGACTTCATCAGTGAGGCTGTTGACCAGACAAGAGGCTGGTTCTACTCACTTATGGCTATATCAACACTGCTCTTTGACCAGGCACCGTTTAAGAACGTAATCGTTCTTGGCCACGTTCAGGATAAGGACGGACAGAAGATGAGTAAGTCAAAGGGTAACGCTGTAGATCCTATGGACGCACTGAACAAGTACGGTGCAGACGCCATCAGATGGTACTTCTACAGCAACTCAGCACCATGGCTTCCTAACAGATTCCATGAGGACGCAGTAGTAGAGTGTCAGAGAAAGTTCATGGGAACACTTTGGAACACATATGCTTTCTATGTACTTTATGCAAATATAGACAACTTCAACCCGTTAGAGCATGAGCTTGACTACGAGAAGCTTTCACTTATGGACAAGTGGCTTCTTTCAAAGCTTAACTCAACCGTTAAGGCAGTGGACAACAACCTTGCAAATTACAAGATCCCTGAGACCACAAGAGTTCTTGAGGAGTTTGTTGATGATTTAAGTAACTGGTATGTTCGTCGTGGCCGTGAGAGATACTGGGCAAAGGGAATGGAGCAGGATAAGGTAAATGCTTACATGACTCTTTATACAGCATTGGTTACAATAGCTGAGACTGCTGCACCAATGATCCCATTCATGTCAGAGGATATCTACCAGAACCTGGTTAGAAATATTGACAAGGACGCTCCACTTTCAGTTCATCTGTGCGAGTTCCCTACAGTGGATGAGAAGATGATCGACCCTGAGCTTGAGACAGCTATGGACGAGATCCTTAAGATCGTAGTTCTTGGACGTGCTGCAAGAAACACTGCAAATATCAAGAACAGACAGCCTATCGGTACAATGTATGTTAAGGCTGACAAGAAGCTTGAGGGTGAGGAGAAGGCAATCATCGAGGACGAGCTTAACATCAAGAGTGTAGTATTCTCAGATGATGTATCAGCATACACAACCTACAGCTTCAAGCCACAGCTTAGAACAGTAGGACCAAAGTATGGCAAGCACCTTGGCGGTATCAAGGCATATCTTTCATCAGTAGACGGAAATGAAGCCATGGCAGAGCTTAAGGCAGATGGCGCTCTTAAGTTCACAGTTGATGACGTGGAGATCGCCCTTGCTGAAGAAGATCTTCTTATAGATATGGCACAGATGGATGGCTTCGTTTCAGAGAGTGACGGCGGAGTAACAGTAGTTATCGATACAAAGCTTTCAGAGGAGCTATTAGAGGAAGGTTTCGTAAGAGAGATCGTATCAAAGATCCAGACCATGAGAAAAGAAGCAGGCTTCGAGGTAATGGATAAGATCACTGTTTACGCTGAAGGAAGCGATAAGGTTCAGTCAGTTATCGCTGCAAATGCAGACAGTATCAAGGTAGACGTTATGGCTACAGATATGGTTACAGGCTCAGTTGACGGATATTCAAAGGAATGGAACATCAACGGTGAGAAGGTAACACTTGGTGTTAAGAAAAACGCTTAATGCATCATAAATAAAAATGTTACACAGGGATGTGCGGATTGTATCCGCATGTCCCTGTTTTTTTACACTATTGCTATATTAACATGGCGTTATAATAAATTTCTTGAATAACAGTATAAAATATAATATAATTATTTTATTCTACAAATGGAGAAAGGGGTGCAAAAAGGAGAAATTATAAGGGAACGAAAGGAAGCAGAGTATGATATATACGGATTAGATAGTGAAGATATAGAGGCTGATAAGATAGTCAAAAAACTAGTTGGTTTTGGGATTTTTGGAAGTTTTAGAGCTTGGTATATATTACAGCACTGTAATTTGTATAATGGTGATTATCAACCGTTTATTACATATGCTTCATTCAAAAAAACAGTCAGGGGGAGCATAAAATGAAAAAAAAGATAGTTGCACGCATAATAATAGCCTTTTTTTTATTGGTATTTACTACGATTATTCTATATAAAAGAAATCAGCCGCCAGATTTTATTAAAAAGATGGTAATGGACAATAAAACATTTTATGATGGTGTTGCCGACTTTTACTATAATGATTTTAAAGAACATAAGGATGGAAATGAAGTTTTGGCATATTCGTTTATAGATGGAGATACAGTTTATTGTTATTCAGATCCGGAAACACGACGTATCCATCTTGATGACGATGAAGTTAGAATGTTCAGTATGGTGGATTCCAGCTATTATGTAGATGATAAAAATGTGGAACGCGTATATGTATATGATGATTATGTGTCTTTCTGTAATATAGACGGAAGAATATCTATTGTTTATTCTGCAGGTGATATGAAGCCAAAGTGGGTAGGGACTCCTAATGACCAAGAAAAAAACATTTCTGCTGTCAGGATTACTGAGAATTGGTATTATGTGGAGTGGACGGATAAATTATTTCATTTGTATTAAAAGAATAAAATGGGTAAATTGCCGACAAATCGTCAAAATATACAACCTTTACTGTCATAACTGGCTGTCTATATTTGGCGGTAAGAGAAAGACAAATGTAGTGGTGCGTTTCATATACGCCATAAATATAATAGGAATTATTTTGCTCATAATATCCCAGTATACAGGATGGTTCTACAGCTTCGACAGTGAGTATGAAATATATAAATTGGGTTGACTTTTTGGGGCTTGAAGTCAATGATTATGTATATTCATGGAAATCTTTAGTAAAAATGGCTTCGACTGGCGATATGCAAGATGTTGCTCTCGATATGGTAAATCATTTTATGGACGGAACGGCAACAGACTATTGGAATCTTGTATTAAGCCAGAATATAGAAGAGCATTCTTCGTCAAAGAAGTATATTTTACAGATTAGTGATATAATAAACGGGTATATAGAAAATAATGATGGAGACATTTCGGGTTTAGTGTACAATGAAAATAACCGCGAGAATTCTTATATGGTATCAAAAATGAAAAATGTAGTTGATGAGCCGGTGTATGATGATGCGTTTTCAGGGCTTGGAATTTGCGTAGATGGCTTATATGGAAATGAGATAGAACTTATTTCATACTACTTTGATGGTACTAATTATGAATATACTTTAAAATTTACATTGTATGATATATACGGCTTAGATAGGGCAGATATAGAGGCTAATAAGATGGTAAAAAAAATAGCTGGTTTTGGACTTGTGGGAGGGTTTAGGGCCTGGTACATATTACAGCATTGTAACTTATATGGTGGAGATTATCAGCCATACATTACATATTCATCGTTTGAGAAAACAATAAGGGGAACATTACAATGAAAAAGTTACGACATAAAAAACTGATCATAATTTCTCTTGCAACAGTATTGGCTGCAGTATTGGTTATATGGCAGTTGAATAGACCAGATGAGTATATTGTAAAAAGATTTATTAAGGAACTTGACGCATATGATTATGTGGCGGATTTTTGCTGGAACGATTATAACTCCAACGAATATACATCCAAGATAGTTTATTCATTTGCAGATGATGACAACACACTATATTGCTATGCTGACTCAAGAAAAATTAAACTCGATGGTGTGAGCCGTGAATTCTTCCAGAGGGTTTATGAAAATTATTATTTAGATGGACAAAATTTAGAGCGTATAGTTGTGAACAAAGGATTTGTTTCTTTTTGTAATCTGAATGGCAGAGAGGCATATGTATATTCGGAAGATGGGAAGACTCCCGAGTCCGGTGAGATCAGTGGTATTCGTACTGAGAGAATGCACAAGTTTAAGATGGTAGATAATTGGTATTATTTTTCAAGCTGTGATATTGGAAGATGGTTTAGGTAGAAATATCTGACGAATAATGGTATAACTAAGGTCAGTATCTGTACCAGAGATAGAAAGGAAATTCAGGCATGACATACAGGATAACCTCTGCAGAGCGTGCGGAGAGTGAGCACAGGGCAGTGGTGAAAGCAATATGCGGTATCCTTTATGACGATAAGGCAGATGTGGATGAACAGAAACGCCATGGTCATAACTCTTGAGGAGTATTAAAGAAAAAAACTAAAGAAAAGAACATTAAAGAGGACAGGAATAATAAAATATCTTGAGAGATTGAGATATTTAAAAACCGGTCACGGATCATGATATATACATTTTTATGAATGTATTGTAGATCACCGTGACCGGTCTTTTTTATTTCTTATATGACTCGCCTATTATTGTGTTACGCGGATCCACCATGGCGTGGATTATGGTATTTCCCCTTTGCTGGAAGTCGTTTGCCTCGCCGATATCTCCACCTAAGACAGAGGACTTCACTATCTTTTTGATTATTATATTGCCGGCAACGCAGATGCCGCATAGTATACCGCCTATAAGCCCTATGATCAGAGCAGGTACTGATATTACCATATGCCCCTTCCTTTCCGGGATATCTGTTTTAACCCTGAAGATTTCATTGTGGTACGGCTGATGTTGTACCGTTTCATATTATTTCTCATACTGGCAAATGCAGCCGAGCCGGTGGCGAACAGGAACAGCCATGGAGTGATATTGTTCAGAAGCCCGCATATAAGGCCAAGCACTGCATAAGCAAATACAACGCCTATTCCTATAGGTATAGCAGATCTTGCAACCTTGGCAGTGTCGTTAGGCAGGTGTGCCACCACCTTGCCAGTCTGTCCGTTTACCAGGATATTTATTATGTTATCGTTACATCTGAAGGTCATGAACCATACCGGAAGCAGAGCGTATTCCAGGTCTGCCACATCGCAGGTGGTCTCCTCGCTCTCAACGGTTACAGGCTGGAACTCTGCACAGGAATCATATATGTATTCGTCAATAAATTCCTTTGCCCTTTTTCTTGATATATTAATAGCTTCCCCTGCAGGCACATCATAAACATTTGCATAGAAGCCTGTGAGATACTTAGGGCTGAAAGGTATGGCTCTGTCGGTGTCCCAGGGCTCAAGACGTCTGGACACATCATCATTTAACTGCCTCGATGAGTCTGCGGTTATCCTTGCATATATGCACTCGATATCACGGAGCAGCTTCACAGGTATAGTGGTGGTTTCGCTGGAAGATGAGGATGATAGCATCTTTTCCTGTCTTATCTGCTTGGTTCCGTTTAATTTCATTGCTTTTCTTATATCTATGGTAGGCAGCCAGTACGGGATGTACACACCTATCAGGTTATCAAGGCGGTAGTTGTCTATCTCCCTGCTGACGAATTTACTGTTTCGTATGGCAGCCTTAATATTTGCCATGGCTTCCTCTTTGGTAACGGAGAATGGAATGACCAGATCCGGACAGAACTCGTTGGATACCTTGTCAAATACTATGGACGGCTGACCACAGTAGGCACATATGGTGGAAGCATCTCTTCCTGTCAGCATAAGCTTCGCACCGCAGGCAGTACACCTGTAGATATTGAAGTTCAGATATTTAAGCTTAAAGTCGTTGTCAGGAACCTCATCGGGGGTGTCGAAGTACAATTCATCCAGAGCCTTTTCACTCTCCTTGATGTAGCGTTCCACACGCATATGACCTCTGGCTTCCCGTCTCCTCTGCTCCAGCTCGTCAGGGGTAGGACCGGTTTCCTCCTTAAGGGTAAGCTCAGACTGATCGTCTGCCTCATCATCAGAATTTCCGGCGCCGTTTCCGGCCATGCCGGAGCTTACGTCAGCTTCCAGTGAAGGGGCAAATACTATCTCTTCCGTTATCTGTCCGCCGTGCTCCCTTAAGTTGTAGCCAAAGGCTTCGTAGGTATCGTCCTGGAAGAAATCAATCTCCGGTTCTTTGGAATTGTCATGGTCATCATCGTGTTCCTCAGAGCCGCCATTTTCAGAGCTGCTATCTTCATCGTCATCCTCATTCAGCTTTAACTTAAAAGCGGGTCTGACCCCCTTATCTGTATCATCTTTTTTTCCGTCAGGGGAGAAATAATCCTCGGGAACATCTTCATTCATATCCGCAAGAGAATCGGCATTTGCATAGTAGTAGTCTGCGTCGCCTTCTTCTGCATATATAGAGCCACAGTTTGGACATTCGACCTTTCTTGTGGCGGGATTAAGTCTTACCGCACCGCCGCAGTTTTTACATCGCAATATCATATTCGTCCCTCCCCCATTGAACATCAGCCCATTTAAAATTTGCCTTTCTGGTAACGCCCCTCCCATTATGGGTAACGCCCCCTCGTTTACACTCGGCGGCAAGTCGATTGT
>ERZ1026852.1568-NODE-1568-length-11962-cov-25.238767_pt1 | contig 11962 bp, 9 predicted proteins | sample MGYA00380156_ERZ1026852 | MGnify/ENA primary metagenome ERZ1026852 (study PRJEB33269, sample SAMEA4719792) | human gut metagenome | biome: human-associated habitat; feature: organic feature; material: feces | place: Cameroon | collected 2013-10 ...
TGGCACGGATAGGCAGCTGTCTTTTCAGCCCCTCGCGCGCCTTCTTCACCGCCTTTTCATCACCAGCATCTACGCCGGGGATAGCCTTCTCCCCACGTATCTGCGCAATCACACCCTTCAGCCACGGCTGTGCTATCAGGGTGTCATAGACATACAAGGGCTGGGAAGAATTCAATCTTCCCATATTGCCCTTGCGTGCCGGATTTAAAGCCATTACCTGTTGCTTTATCGCCATATTTCCATTTTTAATGATTATCCCAAATTCTTCACCTCATACAGTTCAGCAAGCTCCCAGAATCTGTGGGCCAGATCATGGATAAACTTCCTGCCCTTTTCGGTCCATACGAGATAGGTATGCGTCACCGCCTTGCCCATCTTCTCCTTTCTGCCATCGCAGTTCGGATCAAGGAAGGCATTATATCGGGTGCGGCTCTTCGCCAGTCCCATGTGCGCATACTCCGCATAGAGCATGTACTGCCCGCTCTGGTAGTACTGGATATGCAGGGCGCACAGCGAGCGGTTCAGCTCCTGCGCCGTAACCCCCAACTCCTTCGCCACCTGAGTCGTAGTGAAGCAGGAAACGGAATCCAAGACATTATCCGAGTAGATCGCCTTCGGCATCAGCCCATCCACCTGGTGCTCCAGATGGATGATGTTCTCACCCTTTCGGGCGATATTCACCACCTGCTCATCCACCACGCCGTTCAGTCTTCGGATTTCCACATCCTGCTCACCGATGAGCTTTTTCTGCTGAGCCAGCATCACCTTGTTCTTTTCGAGCTGAGTTCTGCTTTCCGCCAACTGGATTCTGCTCTCCTCAAGCAGTTTTCTCTGCTGCTCCAGCAGTTCCTCCTTCTTCTTCAGGGTAGCCCGGAGAATCTCTTCGGCATTGCGAATCGTCTCCTCCTCGCTCTCCCCCTCCTTCACCGGGATATAACCGCCCGTCTTGCGAATCTGCGGCAGCACCACCGAGGTAACCCAATCCTTGAACTTCACCGCCGTAGCCAGTTTCGAACCGAGCACCAGGGCATAGAAGCCGCTCTCGTTAACGAAGATCATCGGAGTCAAACGCTGACTAATGGTTCCATCACTCTTCTTTCGGACATCAACCTTGATGCACTGTTTCAGTGCATTAAGTGGGTTAACATGCTGTCTTACAGCATTATCAGCTCTTCTGTATCCGAGCACATCACACAAATCCTTCGCACAGAACCAAGGCTCGCCCTTCTTATCTATAGTAGTGCGAACCGTTCCGAACTCCGGATTCTCAAAAACAGCCACCTGTGCAGCCTGCTTCTTGTTGGCTTCTTTCTTGTCAGCCACCTTCTTACCAGTCTGCACACTCTTCTTGGCAGAGCCGGCATTCTTGCCATCCTCTGCCTTCTGAATCTTTGAATTCATCATAAGCAAAAAAATTAAGTAAATATATAAAAGGTACCTGATGGATACCTTCGTTAAAAAAAAACACTAAAAGTTTCCACAATAAAAAAATGTATCAACCTTGTCAAAGACCGATGGGCTGATACGCTGCGCCACTTACAACATGGCAGGAAACCTATCCCAGCAACCTGGCGATAGAAAACGCAAAAGCCCCAGACCTCAGAACCGGTATCGTTCTGAAATCTGGGGCAAAAGTAGAAAGAATACTCCGTTACGCCTTTTCCGCCGAATGCGCCAAATTGAATTCGGCGGAAACAAGAAAGGGGCAAAACCATTGTCTTGCCCCTCTATATCAATATCTTACAGAGATATAATTATTTTCTTTACGTCAAATGAAGTCTATCATTCGGCGCAAGATTCTATATATTGTGAGACTTTGCGAAATCCTCCACAAAACCCTCTACCTCATAATCTATATTCCCGTCATTGATCTTCTTTCTGATATAATTGCCATACGACTTTTGGGTAACACCCAGTTCCAGATGACAATCATCGTGCAGAAAACGAGTGATGGATGAGCCATTAGGAACACCAGCACTCACATAGCCCTGATTAGACCAACGCAGGAAAAACGCCACCACACTCTTGTTCAACAAACCATCGGAAGTGGAAAGCTGACTGTCCGAAATATGATGCAGCTTGAGATATTTCACAAAAGCATCCGCCATCTTCCCGGTAAGCCCCACATCCTTTTCACCCTCAGGAGTAGAAAAGAGATTCTCGGCACTTCTTCCCGCAGAAGATGAAGCACACTTCACCTTAACACTCTGTTCAAAAACAACTTCATCGGTATCATTCTTCATTTCAGAAGAATCATCGGAATCCTTATGTTGATGTTCATGACTCTCATAATAGTTCTCTATATAGGTTACGGAACCTGCAAAATGGAAATTTCTACTCATCAGTATGTGGTTTTGTGTCTTCATCAGAATTCTCGTAATTATTCTCTATATATTTGCTATTAGACTGTACATACACAACATTCTTGTACAAGCAAACACCACCGTTTTTACACAAAAAACGGATAATTCTAAAAAATGATATTCTATCCATATCTTAAGTAGTTTAAATTATTACTAAAACTTGATATGGTCCTCTAATTGGTACGCGGAGGGCTAGACTAGAATAGCCAAGGAGAGCTTCTTAGGGTGGCATCCTCGATGCCGGCAGACAAGTCTTCCCTAGGTAAGTGTATTAGTTCGTTTCATGTTGATTTTTTTAGATAAATGTTATTGTTATTCATTATTTATTTTTAGGCACAAAAAGCTTTTGGTATTTTGCTATATGTGCTTCCAATTTGTTAAGTTGCTTCAAGTCTCTCGCAAAAGTAATCCACTGCGAAAAGGCTTCATTGAAATTCTTCTCAAACTGACTCTTGTCAAACTTCTTACTTTCCGCCGTATGTCGTTTAGTCACTTCTTCAACGATTCTATCCCAATTATATAGGATACAGCAGCACCATCTTCTCTGCTGCAAAGGCTGAAGACTTACACATCTCTTCAGCACTCTGAGCACTGTATCACACTTTATATGCGTGATATTAGAAAACTGATATGCAGATATCTGTTCAGCTTTGCCACCAATAAATGAATTGAGATACAAGATGATGCATTCTTCCTGTATCTTATCAATTCTTTTGTCTAGCTGAGCTAAATTCTCCAGAATCAACACCCTTCTATGTTCTGCTATATCCAGCATATTAATTGTAAATTTATGCGAATTTACTACTAATAGTTGGAACAGCCAAATGCATTACCCACATAGCAAAAATAGGAGGGTATATTTTTCAGAAACGTTAATACTTGAACAAAAATTAACTACAGAATAACAAAAAAAAGAGAGAAAGTGCGCATTTTTAGTGCTACACTTCCTCTCCTCGACTTTTATGGATGGGTAGGTAATTCTATTACCATTTCCACAGCTATTTCGTCACGGCATTATACAATTCCTGATAATCCTTGACAACATCGTAAATGTAACCATTCTCGCAGATGGCTGCAAAATGCTTGCGGGCACACGCTATCTTGCTTCCCTCGATGCCTCGCAGATGTGAACCCTGGATATCATTACCCTTGGTTTCTGCCACAAAATAAACATGCTTCACGCTGCCATCACGGAATGCCACAGCCCAGTCGGGATTGTATTTGCCCATAGGCGTGTTGATGTAGAAGCCACGAGGCAGTTTGGTATAAACCACCACGTCATCCTGACGCTCCAGAGACTCGGCAAAGTTCTTCTCTACACCCATACTGTCGAGCACTACGAGGTCGTAGAGCGACTTCTTTGACTCTATGGCATTGATACCCAACTTGCCTCGCAGAGCATCCACCGTAAAGATGTCGGTAGAGAACTCATCATTCAGTTTCTCGTATGTAATACACTGGATAACGGCAAGAGCCTTGCAGTCGTTGATGATCAGTCCAGCCTTGATGATGAATTCCTCCGGATTCATCTTGAACATGCTGAATGTTTCCGGCTTGATACCCTTCAGGATTTCCACGATGGTCTTTCTTGTCAACCCCGTAGCCGTTACCAGCTGACCTATCAGGTCGTATGTCACTTCCTTGCCCACAGCTTCCGTTACATGGATGGTCCGCACATCGCCCTGATTCATTGCCACGCCCGCTTCAAGCGACTCCTTGTCTCTGATTTCATCCATCGAACCGCCTTCTACCACGATGCGGATTTCCGTAACCCTCAACTTTTCATCAAGTTCCTCGATGGCTTTCTTCACAAGACCAGAAGTTTCAAAGCTTACCTGATAGTAGGTGCGGCGGTTGATGCGCTTCCAGAGATTCTGGAACTCCTTCTTGGCAAAATTGTCCTTCTGCAACTTGGCAAGCTTAGGCTTTCTACCATTCTCCGGTCTTACAGCCGCAGGATCAAAGACGGTATCAAGGGCTGCAATAATGCCCTCCCTCCAATCATTAGCCTTACCGAAGTCGAGCCTGTCATTGCGCTTATCCTCAAAATACTGAGCAGTCAAAGCACCGTTATCATCCACATAATCTTTACGGATGAGGGCATTATAGATAGCTCTTGCCTGATTGACGTCAAACTTGCCATTGCTTCCATCTGCCATTGTATAAGACCTGCCCTCGAAAAGGTTGGCTGTGATGATGATTGGTCGGTCGGCACAGGCTTCAGCCATCTCCGTCTGCAGTTTCTTGGCAAAATCATCATAACTCTCGCTGGCTATCACCGTGAGGATGTTAGTATCAAACACATGGTCGCCCAATACATCCGCATCCTGGCGTTCACCCTTCTGGTTCACGCAAAGGCGCATGCCTCGACCCACTTCCTGGCGCTTCTTGGTTTCGTTGTCCGAGTTCTTTAAGGTACAGATCTGGAACACGTTTGGGTTGTCCCAACCTTCCTTCAAGGCGGAGTGCGAGAAGATGAAGCGTACAGGCTCGTTCAGCGAAAGCAGGCGTTCCTTTTCCTTCATAATCAGGTCGAAGGCACGCTCTTCGTTCTCGCCCTGTTTTTTTTCCTTCGATTCCACCATCTTGCCCTTATTATCCCTAGAGAAGTATCCCTTATGTACCTTGGATGCCGCATTGCGAGGGTCTGAAAGATAGCGCAGATAGGCTTCATCCGTAAATGATGGCAGCATTTCTGAAAGCACTCGGGTATATTCTTCCTCAAACATCTTGGCAAACTTACCCTTGCTGTCCTCACTATCATAGACTTTGTAGCTATCCACATGGTCGATGAAGAACAGACTGAGCACCTTGATATGCTGACTGAACAGCTGGCGCTCACGCTCCAGATGGGTGCGGATGGTTTCACGAATCTGAATACGACGGATATAGTCTTCGTTCACACTGCCCACGGCATCGCCTTCATGCAGAGTCAGACCGTTGAGGAAGCGGACGAAGCCCTGCCTGCCGTCTATGCGTTCTACGATGAAGTTGTTGTCATACTCGGCAAGTCCGCCACTCTGCTCCTTCAGGTTGAAGCGCTCATCCACGAGTTTGCTTACCTGCTTCGTACCGGTCTGCGTCTTGATATCAAAGCTGATGCGAGCCTGCGGATTGCCCTTGCCGATGACGATTTCCTCCAGATAGACGTAGCCGTTGGTGGCGGTACTGCCTATCTGTCTGATACCCTTCACCTCAATCTTCTTCACCAGTTTCTGGTTGTAGGCATCGATGGCATCCAGCTTATACACCATATTATATATATCACCCTTACGGTGGGTGGCACTATACAGAAGGGTAAAGAGCGGCTTGAACATGGCAATACCCTTACGGGTCTTGTTTTTCTTGTCCACACCCAATACCGACTGAGGTTCATCGATAATCATGATAGGATGGGTCTGTGCCAATACGTCGATAGGACGGCGGGAACCGAACTCATCACGTCGTTCGAAGATGATGCGGGCTGCCTTATCAGCTTTCTTCAACTTGCCTTTCTCCATCTTATCGGTTGACTTCTCCTCATCCATAGATGCGTTGAATGCCTGGGTATTGATAATCATCACGTGCATGCCTGCATCGCTGGCAAAAGCATCTATCTTACTGAGCTGCTTGGAGTTATACATAAAGTATTGCATGCGCTTGCCGTATTCCTGGGCAAAATGCTCCTGCATGCTCTCAAAGCTCTTCAATACGCCTTCTCGGATGGCGATGCTTGGCACCACCACCACAAACTTGGTCCAGCCATAGCGGGCATTCAGTTCATACATGGTCTTGATGTAGGTATAGGTCTTACCCGTACCCGTCTCCATTTCGATGGTGAGGGCGGTACCTACGCCTTGCAGCTGCTGCAGCTGTTCTACAGGTTTCAGACCCTGTTCTGTCTGTATGGCTCTTACATTCTCGCAGACGGCTTCCGGTGCGAGGATGACGTTCTTGTTGCCAAAGCCTTTTACTACAAAGAGGTCTTGATTAACTCCCTGGTCCACAATATGGTCGCTCAGTCCGTCGCTTTTGGGCTGACCTGTAAAGGCATTAGCCACAGCCAGCGCCGCTTCGGTTTGGAAGCGTTGATGTTTATATCTGAGTTTCATAGGCTTAAATCACTCTAATATTCTTCACTACTTCCTGGTCGCTCCAATCCAGCTTCTGCTTGAAGGTCTCGTAGATATTAATCTTGTCGGCATCCTGGGCAAAGCAACTGTCACGGAAAATGACACGCAAAGGCATCTTTTCTGCCATGGCTTTTACTACGTCTTCTGATACGTTCTCGGCGAAGCAAGCCACCAGGTCGCCGTCGTTCACGGTATAGATGGTCTTGCCATCCACCACTTCCTGGGTCATAGGTAGAGAGAGCTGAACGCCCCAGTCGAGCATGCATCCAAAGAGCAGGTCGAGGTCGTTTCGGTCGGCCTTGATATTGTTCAGGAACAGATCGAGCTGGTCTTGCTTGAATTCCTTTGGAGAACGCTTTACGTCTTCGTAATTGCCTTCGTCGAGACGGAAGACACGGAAGCCGGTGTCGAGATTCTGCGCCATTAAAGGAAACTGCTCCTTAACTTTTCTTCCAGATCTTCTAAGACGTTCTTTGCCTAATTCGCAGATTGTTGAAAAATGTTCATTAGAAGATTGAGAGGTTTCATCAATTGGCTCCTCTATTTGAACCATAATATATTTAAGGTTCTTTTCTTTTTCGGCATTCTGCTGAATAACTGCATGTCCCGTAGAAGCAGATCCAGAAAAGAAGTCCATAACGATATCGTCTTGAGTTGTGGTAAGACTTATCATTCTTTGAATTAACTTTATTGGTTTTTTACCATTAGAAAACTCAATCCCCCCTTCTTTTGAAAGATTGTTGTAATCAATATCATCCCACAAATTTGAAACACGATCTAAATAATAGTACTCATCTCCGATACGTTCAACATAATCAGACAAGAACATCATCATTCTTCTTTGTTCTCCTTTGTAGAGTATTTCGATACGCTTACCTTCATTTTTCCCTTTTATTGGAATATATTCACAACCAACCATTGGATAATCTAATCCCATAGTCTCATTCATAACACTTTTACGTATACTACTCTGGGCATTTGTTGTTTGGAAGATTTTATTAGCATACTTATTATAAACATCTTCTACAGATATATGATTTTGTTCAGCAAACGCTGTTATAGACATTGTCTCTAGAGACTTGTATCCAAAATATTTCATTCCTTTAGAAGAATCTTCTTTGATTAACACTTTATCTTCTAATTTTGATATAATAGAGGTATACTTCCAGCTTTTACCTTCTTCCTCATAACTTTTAATTCGAGAAAATAATTTCGTTTTTATGAATACAGGATTCATTACAAAATTTGTTTTATCCTTTGCATATAAACACACATATTCGGTAGTTCCTCTCAAAGTTTTTCCTTCCGAACTACCAGAGACACCACCAACTTTAGTTTTTACAGAAACCAAACTGACGAAATTTGATTCACCAAAAACTTCATTACATATTTTTAGTAAATTATGTACTTCATTTTCATCTATATGAATGAATATAGCACCATCTTGGGATAACAATGAGTTTGCAACGAGAAGTCTACTATATATCATAGAACACCAATCCGAATGGAATCTTCCATTAGAATTTTGATTTTTTCTAAAACGATTACCAAATTCATCTATATCTCCAGACAGAATCGAGTAATCATTCGAAGATATAGTATAATCATCAGGATATAAGAAAGAATCACTACCTGTATTGTAAGGCGGATCAATATAAATCATCTTTACCTTACCCAGATAAGACTTCTGGAGAAGTTTAAGCACTTCGAGGTTATCTCCCTCAATATAAAGGTTTTGGGTGTTGTCCCAATCCACGCTATCCTCCTTTACAGGACGCAGCGTCTTCTTAATAGGCTTCAAAACTTCGGCACGAGCTGCCTGCTTGCCAACCCAGTTGAACTCGTATGCCTCAGGAGCATCTTCTACTGCGTTGTCACCAAGAAGCTGGCGAAGTACGTCAAAATTAACTACACGTTTTGCCCCCCATATCAGGGTCGGCTACCTCCGTAAAGCACGAAGGCGCAATCTGATAAAGCGCATCCAGATTCAGCTGCGCTCCATCTGCCGACTGCAATTCCATTCTATTTGGTCTATCCATATAATTTATTATTTTTATTATTGCTTGCTATTTTTCTCCAATTCTGCCTCAATATCCTCAATACTAGGTAATGAACTCTTAAACTCTGTAGGCAGCAAGTTTACCCCCTCAAACTCAGAGATTCCTATCGGCTGATTATAACCTTCAAGAGAATATTGCGCAAATATATTATCTTTCGATTTACAGATGAGCAAACCAATCGTAGGATTGTCAGCATCACTCTTTAGTGTATGGTTTACAAACGATATGTAGGCTGATAGTTGTCCCAGATATGAAGGTTCAAACTCGGTAACTTTCACCTCTATCACCACATAACTATGAATTCGCGTGTTGTAGAAAAGCAAATCAAGAAACTGCTCTTTCGAACTAACCTGTAAACGATATTCTTGCCCCATAAAGGCAAAACCACTTCCCAATTCCATAAGAAATCGGATAATATTATCTATGAGAGCCTGTTTCAGTTCTTTTTCTTTGAAACCTTCTGTCATCGTCAGGAAGTCAAAGTTGTATGGATCATGCAACAATTCCTTTGCCAATTCACTCTGTGGTGTAGGAAGTGTGTTACAGAAATTGTTCACAGCATTACCTGTGCGTTCGTAAAGATCTGTGTCAAGATGGTTCAACAATACAGCACGACTCCAGTTTCCCTCCATTGCCTTTGCAACAAAAAACAATCCTTTCTGTACATCACCCTTTATCTTGTCAAGGATGAACTTATGGTGTGTCCATGGTATTGAAAAAAGCATCTCAGCAATGTCTTGCTCCTTTTCTCCAACTTGAGGTAAGAATTGAACAGAATGAGGTGCTTCAATTTTTCCCCCAACTTGGGGGAAATTTATAACTACCTGGGAATAAGTGGAATAGAATTTTTTGATGTAATAGAGATTCGTTTTAGAAAAACCATTCTCTTCCGGCATAGCATCCTTCAAATCCTGACTCAGCGTTTTCATGATGCCTTCACCCCATCGCTCTTCAATATTCATATTTACCATATCTCGCCCAAGCTGCCAATAGTATATCAGCATCTCACGATTCACCTTCACAGCAGCTTTAATCTGTGCACTGCGAAAACGATGTTTCAAATCCGCAACCCATGCGGCATATTCTTTATCTGTTGATATTAATTTGCTCATATATCTATTGATTATTTAGTTCATTTTTTCTTTTTCCCACTCAGCAACCTTCTTCTTCAACGCCCGAGCCTCGTTGTTCAGAAAAAGAGACTGCAGCTATTGACACAAGAGATCCTTTAGATAATTTGGTCTTCAAATCATCTATCACCCGTTCTGATATGTTGTTTATAACCTTAATCAATTCCATGTTCAATTCGTTGATATTTACAAAGTTACGTTGTTCCTAAGTTCTACTTTATTTATTTTATCCTTCAAAAGTACAACAATATTTTGGAACAAGCAAGAGATTTCTTCAAAAGTTTCAGAAAAAGTTTTTCAGCAGCATGTTGACAAGCAAATGAAATCACCCCAAAATCCGCAACTAAGCCCTTTCAGCCTGTTCAACCGTACAGTTAGAAAAGGTGCCGCATTATTACAACTACCAGCTGATACCGCCTAGCGGACTTGCGTTCTTGAAAAACTAAAAAAGGGTGCGTTATAGACTTATGACACACCCTCTTATATCTTGTCAAGAAAACCTATTAATACTTCTTTGCCAACGACTTCAATGTCGTTTCACACCATCCCCTCGGCAGCTTACTATATTGGGGATTATCACAAGTGATTGATGCGTTTGAGCAATTGTTTAATCTTCCTCTAATTTCTTTATTTCTTCATTCTCCTCAAACTCCTCAATCCATTCCTTCACCTTGGCTTGCAGCAAGGCTTTGTCGGGCAGATAGAGCTGGTAAGCCGCTGCATAGACGTTTGCGTCTTTAGGAAGAGTGAGTTCTACAAGTGCATCGTTTTTCCGTTCGCAAAGCAAGATACCAATCGTCGGTTTTTCAAACTCCTGTTTTATATGCCTGTCATAATAGTTCACGTACATCTGCATTTGCCCCAAATCTTGATGTGTCAATTTGCCCATCTTTAGGTCAATGAGTACATAACATTGCAGCAGGCGGTTGTAGAACACCAAATCAACAAAGAAATGTTGCTCGTCAAAAGTAAACCTCTTTTGTCTTGCCTCAAAAAGAAATCCCTTGCCTAATTCGAGCAAGAACTGTTGCATTTTATTAATAATAGCATTTTCTAACTTCGATTCAGAATATGCTGTATCTGGATTTAATCCTAAGAATTCCAATGTCAGAGGATTCTTTATTACATCAGATGACTTTTCTACAGTTTGCCCCTCTTTAGAAAGTCGCATTACTTCTTCCTTGTTACGGCTTAATACCAAACGCTCATACAGGCAACTCCCCACTTGTCGGCTCAGTTCTCGCACGCTCCAATCTTGTTGTGTCGCTTCAATTTCATAAAAGCGGCGTTCCTCAACTCGCTCAATACGCATTAGAATAAGATAATGCGACCATGAAAGTTGGAATTTAGGGACTTCATTCAATTGGGGCAACGGTGTTGCCCCAATTTGATATGGACTATATGCCTTATAGAAAAATCTGCATCTCTTTAAGGTATCAACAGTCCATCCGTTTCCATATTCAGCACAGAGTTGTTCAGAAAGTTGCTTAAGCACTTTCTTTCCGTATGCGGCACGTTCATATCCATTCTGCTCATCCTCAACAATGTATTTTCCTATTCCATAATAGGTATATACCATTGCTGTATTAATAGCAGTCTTTGCTTGTTTCCGAGATTTTTCAATCAATTTAGAGATGTGCTCAAAGAGAGCATCCTCACGCTTCTGTATATCATTCATTTTCATCTTCCGACAATGCAATATTATAATATGGGGACAAAAATACAATAAAAAGTTGAAAATAATTAATTTGCTGTTGAATATTTTATTATTTTAGCAGAAATATGTAGATTCTAAGTCCTTAAAAAAATGAATTACCGCCCCAGTTCGTGCATTTTTTTAAGGAACTGTCTTTTCGCTTACGGAGAAAAAGTGGCAATATTGCCAAAAATCTTCGTAAGATATCATCCAGATAGCACTCGATGATATCGAAAATTCAGAACTTAGGGAGCCACTTACTCTCTACAGACACATCAAAGCCAAGATGATAGACGACGACCTGTACTATATCCTTCTTGACGAAGTGCAACTGGTACCCAGATTTGAGGCACTGCCAAAAATCTCAGAAAATACGCAAATCTTTTTAGCAGAAATATTAGAAAATACGCAAATCTTCTATAATATTGTAGTAGTTTTACCAACCTTCTATAGAAAATGGTCTCCTTGCTAAGGATTAACGAGGGGACGTTATATTCTGCCGCAAATCGCTAAAAAAGCATAATTGCGGCAGATTATAGTATATTATATTTTGCCGCAAACTATATTTTTTGTACTTTTGCGGCAGAATATAATAAGTTTT
>ERZ1026852.1575-NODE-1575-length-11937-cov-3.948409_pt1 | contig 11937 bp, 9 predicted proteins | sample MGYA00380156_ERZ1026852 | MGnify/ENA primary metagenome ERZ1026852 (study PRJEB33269, sample SAMEA4719792) | human gut metagenome | biome: human-associated habitat; feature: organic feature; material: feces | place: Cameroon | collected 2013-10 ...
ATGGGCAATTTTGGGGCGGATTTTTCGTTATTATTGGTGATAATGGTTATCTTTGCAGAAGAGTTGTGCGCCACAGATGATGGGCGGCGGCTTATAAAAGAGCGACGACAATGAATAAGTTTCAAATATCTAATTTTGGTCCAATTAAGAATCTTGATGTGGAGCTTGGGGATTTGACAATTCTCTTAGGCCCGCAAGCCAGTGGAAAAACGCTTTTCCTACAGCTGGCGAAGCTTATTGTGGACAAAGATTATATCGTTCAGAATCTTCTGAAATACAATTATGTGATTGATGGCGATTCCGACAAGGTTCTGAACTATTATTTTGGCGATAGGCTTTCTTCAATGTGGAAAAGCTGCACCATGGTGAAGGTTGATGGTGAGGCGTTTGAGAAGTGCTCTCTGCTGAATGCTGAGAATGCCGACGCCAAGGAGCGACTTTTCTATATTCCAGCCCAGCGCATATTGTCGATTTCGGATGGTCGTCCTAAAAATTTCATGGAATTTGATATATCTTCGCCATACGTTTTGCGCAATTTCAGCGAAACGCTCAGATTGTTTTTCCAACACGGCATGGGGAGTGAAAACGTGATATTTCCTTTGAATCAAAGGCTGAACGACGGCATGAAGCAGTCGTTTAATGATACGATTTTCCATGGTGGAGAAGTGGTAATTGACGAACAGGCAGGACAGAAGAAGATGCGAATGAAGGTAGGGGATACAAGTTTGCCCTTTATGACATGGAGTGCGGGGCAAAAGGAGTTTATGCCTTTGCTAATGGCGTTTTACTGTCTTGCAGAACCTATGGCGAAAAGCATCAACGGCAATCAATACGAGTATGTGGTGGTGGAAGAACCCGAAATGGGATTGCATCCAAGAGCCATTCAATCGGTAATCATACAGATTCTTGAACTGATTAAGATGGGCTACAAGGTGATTGTATCGACACATTCGCCTGTGCTGCTGGAATTTGCTTGGACGTTTAAAATGCTGCAACAATTTCCGCAGGAGGTGAGAGAACAGGCACTATGTGAACTGTTTGATGCCAGTTTAGATAGCAATGTGGGCGAAACCGTGAAAGGTGCTGTTGGTAAAGATGTGCGAACATTCTACTTCTCCCACACAAAAGAGGGCGTAGTCACCGATGATATTAGCGCTCTTGATGTGGCAAGCGAAAACATGGGCGAAGCAGAATGGGGAGGTTTATCGCAGTTTGCTTCAAAGGCATCGGAGGTGGTGTCGAAGTATATGGCAGAGTATGGCGAAGACTGATTTTCAATTGGCAGTAGAGCAAACGGCAGAGGTGTCGGCTGCATACGAGCCTGGGCTTCGCGCACTGAGAAGGGCAGAGGTTGGCAAGGTGGTGGCTTCTGACGGTAGCCGTTTGGACGGCAGTTTAAATATTGATGATGCTGTGGCTCAACTTTATCCGAACGAGAATCGTTGGGATTATGCCATTGGGTATGGTCAAAAGGTTTATTTTGTGGAGATTCACCCTGCCTTTACTGGTGAAGTGCCAAAAATGATAGCAAAACTCAATTGGCTGAAATTGTGGCTAAAAGCAAAAGCTCCAAAAATAGATGCATTACCCAAAAGCGCACCGGCTTATCATTGGGTGCAATCAGGGAAAAGTGCCATATTGCCTCATTCGCGAGAAGCGAAATTACTGGCGAAATATGGGCTGAAGCCAAAGCCTGTTTTGAGGCAGAAATGATAACCCCCGCAGATTTGGGTTAAAACGTTTTGAATCCGCTTGAAAAATTGCGTATGGGCAATTTTGGGGCGGATTTTTCGTTATTATTGGTGATAATGGTTATCTTTGTATGTTATGAAGAAGATTTGTTTACTCATCATAGTGGCTGTGTTGGCTTCGGTATCGGGGTGGGCACAGGTGTCGTTTGTGGGCGGCTCGCACGAGGTTTACGACTTGATTCCGGAGAAGAATACGGGTTTGAACCATATTTATGTGCTCTACAACACGCAGGGCGTGGGTATGCAGTATCGGGCGACGAGCAATACGCCTGTGGTGTGGTATAGTTTTGGTAGCCAAGGTGGGGGATATGCCGAGGAAATTTCGGGTATCACTACCGATGGGCGCACCACTACGCTTGCGCAAGTGGTTGCCGGGCAGGGCTATATCATTGAGGAAGGTACTAATCGCACCTACGTTTGGGTGGTGAATTATGCCGACAACTACTTGCGCTTCAACAGCATTTCTGCCCTTGCGCCAGAGGATTGTGGCACTGCCACGCTGAGCATCGATGGATCCGCCGACGAAATATCGTATTTCACCATTACTGGTGTGAGAAGGGTGCTGAGCCGTGAAATTAAGTTGAACTTCCGTACGCTCGTATGGGACGAAACCGCCGTTCAATGGACTCAGGTGGATACCACCAACGTGCTCACATCGGTAAAACCGCAGTTGGTGATTACTGCTCCGCTGTGTAACACCACATTCCATATCAGTGGCGACCGTTTCCTCAAATTTTGGAACGAAGAAGTGGAAATGGAGAGCGACACCTACACCACCACAGCCGTGGATGTTCGCACCACTGCCATCAAGCAAAAGCGCAACGACGGCACCGATGAGAGCGACGACGAGGACAACAACGAGGGCAGCGAAGGTGGCGAAAACACCGATGAAAGCGAGGAATTGGGCGGTTCGGCACCTGCCACGGTGACATTTAAGGCGTATTGCACCGACGCCGTTGACCACAAAGAGTGGCAAAAGGCACTCGACCCTGATTTTCAGAGCATAGAGGCGCGCTTCAACGATGACGAAGTGGAGCAAACCTTCAACACCACAGGCACATCGTATTGGCGCTTTGTGGGCACGAACCTGCAAGGCGGTTGCGAGGCATACGGCCCCACCTACACCGTGCACATTGGCGAAAGTGAACTGGTTTGCCCAAATGTGTTCTCTCCTGGTTCTACAGAGGGCGTGGGCGACATTTGGAAAGTGAAGCACAAGTCGATTGTGGAATTTCATTGCACAATCTTCAACACTTGGGGCAACAAGATATTTGAATTTAGCAACCCCGACGACGGTTGGGACGGCAAATATCGCGGCAAATTGGTGAGCACAGGCGTGTATTACTACGTGATTCAAGCACGAGGTGCCGACGACAAAGTGTATAAGCTCAGCGGCGACATCAACATTCTCCGCTACCGCAAAAACGCCCTGAAGAGCGGCACTACCGTAGTGGAATAAAGAACGATTTGAAATAAACGCAAAACAAGGCTGTGCCGCTATCGATGGTGGCACAGCTTTGTTTTAGGTAGGGGAGATGGTGATGGATACTCGGAGCACTCGGAGCACTCAGGGCATTTGGAGCACTTCGCTCTAACATCTAACATCTAATTTCTAATTTCTAATTTCTAATTTCTAATTTCTAATTTCTAATTTCTAACATCTTTCTAACCTCTAATTTCTGATTTCTGACTTCTTTTTGTAACTTTGCAAATTATGATTTTCAACGGGAAAGAAACTGAATGTGTGAGTGTGCTTGGCGCACGTGTCCACAATCTGAAAAACATAGATGTGGATATTCCACACTACAAGCTCACCGTGATTACGGGGCTGAGTGGTAGTGGAAAATCGTCGTTAGCGTTCGACACTATTTTTGCCGAAGGACAACGCCGATATTTGGAAACTTTTTCTGCGTACGCGCGAAATGTGCTCGGCGTGCTCGAACGCCCTGATGTTGACAAGATTACGGGGCTTAGCCCAGTGATTTCGATAGGGCAGAAAACCACCAACAAAAATCCTCGCTCCACCGTGGGCACCTCTACAGAGGTTTACGACTATTTGCGACTGCTTTTTGCGCGTGCCGCCGATGCCGTGAGTTACACCTCTGGCGAGCGTATGGTGAAATACTCCGTTGAAAAGATACTTTCGCTGATTCTCGACAAGTACGACGGCAAGAAAATTTACATTCTGGCACCACTGGTGAAGAATCGCAAAGGCCACTATAAAGACCTTTTCGAGCAGTACCGAAAGAAAGGGTATATCAACGTGCGTATCGATGGCGAATTGCGCGAAATCACATTCGGCATGAAGCTCGACCGCTACAAGAATCACACTGTGGAACTGGTGATCGACCGCTTGAAAGTGGCGCGAAAGGACGAAAAGCGCCTCAAAGAAACGGTGGAACTGGCGTTCAGGCAGGGCAAAGACCAACTGCTTATCCTCGACGCCGCCACCGATGAAATATCCTATTACAGCAAGACGCTGATGGACCCATCTACGGGGCTATCGTACCTCGATCCGGCTCCGCACAACTTCTCGTTCAACTCTCCACAGGGCGCTTGCCATAAGTGCAAGGGACTGGGTTATGTGAACCTCGTTGACCGCGAGAAAATCATGCCCGACATGTCGCTCTCCATCAAAGAAGGGGGAGTGCTGCCTTTGGGAAAATATAAAAATTCGCTGGTGTTTTGGCAGATTGCCGCCATTTGTGAAAAATATGGCTGCGACATCAACACGCCATTGTCGGAACTTCCAGAAGAAGCCCTCGACGACATCATGAACGGCACCGACGAACGGCTCAACATCAAAACCGAAACGCTGAGCACCAACAACTATTTCCTCACCTACGACGGACTGGTGAAGTATATCGAACTTCAGCAAGACGAATCGGCAGGCTCAAAGGCGCAGAAATGGGCAGGGCAGTTCTATTCGCGTTGCGTATGCCCTGAATGTGGCGGCGCGCGCTTGAACAAGGAGGCTTTGCACTTCTTCATCAACGGCAAAAACATTGCACAGCTTGCGAGTATGGACATCAGCGAACTGCGCGACTGGCTCGGCGATTTGCACAACCACATGGAACCGAAAAAGTGGAAAATTGCCGATGAAATCGTGAAGGAAATCCTTAGCCGACTGAATTTTATGCTTGATGTGGGCTTGGATTATGTATCGCTCAACCGCTCGTCGGCTTCGCTCTCTGGTGGTGAAAGCCAGCGTATTCGTTTGGCCACTCAAATAGGTTCGCAACTGGTGAATGTGCTTTACATTCTCGACGAGCCGAGCATCGGTCTGCATCAGCGCGACAGCGAACGCCTCATAGCGTCGCTGAAAAAACTGCGCGACGAGGGCAACACCGTGATAGTGGTGGAGCACGACAAAGACATGATGCTCAATGCCGATTATATTGTGGATATAGGCCCGAAAGCGGGGCGTAGAGGCGGTAATGTGGTGTTTGCGGGCACTCCTAAGCAAATGCTCAAAGAAAGCACGCTCACCGCCGATTATTTGAGTGGATTGAAGAAGATAGAAATTCCGAAGGTGCGCCGTTCGGGCAATGGCGACGTGATAAGGCTTCGTGGCTGCAATGGACACAACCTCAAGAATGTGGACGTGGACTTTCCTTTGGGCACGTTTATTTGCGTGACAGGCGTATCGGGCAGCGGTAAATCGTCGCTGGTCAACGGCACGCTTCAGCCCATCATCAGCCAAAAGCTGTATCGCTCGCTCACCGAGCCGCTCCCTTACAAGAGCATCGAGGGCTTGGAGCATATCGACAAGGTGGTGACCGTTGACCAGTCGCCACTGGGTCGCACGCCGCGCTCCAATCCTGCCACCTACACAGGCGTGTTTACCGACATTCGCAATTTGTTTGTGAACCTGCCAGAGTCGAAGATTCGTGGTTACAAGCCCGGACGTTTCTCATTTAACGCCAAGGGTGGCAGATGTGAGGTTTGTAATGGAAATGGCTATAAAACGGTGGAAATGAATTTTTTGCCAGATGTGCTCGTGCCATGTGAGGTGTGTGGCGGAAAACGCTATAACAGAGAGACTTTGGAGGTGAAATTCAAGGGAAAATCGATTGCTGATGTCCTCGACATGACGATAAATCAAGCCGTAGAGTTTTTCGATGCAATTCCTGCGATTCTCAACAAGATAAAAGTGCTGCAAGAAGTGGGGTTGGGCTACATCAAACTCGGTCAACCGTCAAGCACACTTTCGGGCGGAGAATGTCAGCGTGTGAAACTCGCCGCCGAGCTCTCGAAAAAAGACACAGGGAAAACGCTCTACATTCTCGACGAGCCAACCACCGGTCTGCACTTTGAAGATATTAAGATACTTTTATCGGTGCTTGATAAATTGGTCCAAAAGCGAAATACGGTAATTACTACCGATCACAATTTAGATGTGATTAAGTGCGCCGACTATATCATTGACCTCGGACCAGAGGGTGGCAGAAATGGCGGACAAATCGTGGCTTTTGGCACTCCAGAGGAAGTGGCTGAGAATCCAAATTCTATCACTGCCCGATTCTTGAGAAAAGAATTATCAGAAAAATGACGCGGTTTTTGCGTCAGAAAATTCAAAATTCGCTGATTTTTGCGTGATTTGAAGCAGTAAAAAGCCGTTTTGGTGTCCTTACAGGGCTGTGTGGCGCATATTCGCCGTAAAAAACCACCTATTTTACATTTTTCTGAAGTATCAAGCAGTTTACATGTTTGCATACTGTATCATGTGGTGTAACCTATTTGTTTGTCAAAAGGTTACGCCATATATTTTTGCCATGGATTACCCTCTGAGAATTGATTAGAATTTGATTTTGTGAACGAATTATGGATTTGATTGAAAAAAATGGCAGGAGAATGAGTTGAGCGAAAACACCGCAGAAAATGGTAAAATTACCGCCACGTGTTTGTGAATTTAAATTACAAAATCCACCGATTAATTCGTAAAACCACATCGTGTTTTGCAAAATGAAATAGACTGTTTTCGTTTGTTTTTCGGTTTGCGTTTTGAAAGCGGAATGGTGTGCTTTAGAATTAACGATTAAATCGTTTACAAACGCATCAAAAACAAGGGTTAACAATTATTTACAATAAGTGTAAATCGCTAAAATCCAATTAGATAGATACTAAATTATAAAGTTATGATTTATGGTGATTTTTGTGTTAGGGTGGGTTGTTTGCCGTGAAGTATGGTTTAATATAATGCAATATATTATATATCAGTCTAATAATCTATATTAATTAAAGTTGTAATATAATATAGTTGTGAAATATAGATTTTGGATATGTGAATCGGGTGTTTTGAATGCTGAATTGGGTGTTTTGGCTGTTTGTTTTACGATATTTGCTATTTACAAATTCATTATTTAGATTTACGTCGATAAATTTGTGTTTTTAAATAATTGTTTATACATTTGCAAACTCAATTTTTAGTAGATTTTTACTGTTTGCAATTATGGACATAGTTTCTCGCCTAAAATTTTTCTTAAGTCATAATGGGATTTCTAATTCCACATTCGCCGACACTTGCGATATTCCCCGTCCCACTCTATCGCAGCTGCTCAATGGGCGCAACAAAAAAGTAAGTGATGAACTCATCACTAAAATTCATAATGCCTATCCAGCTCTTAATATAATGTGGCTTATGTTTGGCGACGGAGATATGTTTGTTCCAAATGCGAACTCTATGCCCTCGCCCACCGTGGCTCAACCCTCTGAGAATTTAGAAAATTCCACGGCATCGGAAGTTGGTCAGGAATCTCGCACACCCTATATGACCTCTATTTCATTCGGTGATGATGAGTCGTCGTATCAGCCCACCACACCGCCACCCACGCCTGTGGCGGCCATCTCGGCGGCCTTGCAAACTATGGCGAAAAAAACTACTAAACCAGCAGTGGAAAAAGGCGTGAATGTGGCACCTGTTGAGCGCCGTGTGACTTCAATCATGGTATTCTATAGTGACAACAGCTTCGAGGAATTTATCCCCCGCAGCAGTCGCTAAGCATCATTCTCAGGAACACTCCTATCAAATTCTATCATATATGCCTGATTTCAGGCGGTGAAATCGAAGAAAAGGCCCAAAAGCAAGTCGCTTTTGAGCCTTTTCTGATTTCTTATGGTGAGGGTTGTGGATAAAAACGACCGTAAAGCCGTTTTAAACCCCTTTGAGGGCGCGAAAGGTGAATGGGTGAGTTACACATCCATTCCGCCGATTAATTCGCGCACGCTCGCTATTTGGTGGCGTTTCAAATAATCTTCAATGTAGTCGATAGCCTTAACGGTCACTTGTGGGTCAACGAAGTTGGCTGTGCCAATCTGCACGGCGGTGGCACCGGCAAGGAGGAATTCGATGGCATCGCGGCCACTTGCAATGCCGCCAAGTCCCACAACAGGCACTTTCACGGCGTTGGCCACCTGCCAAACCATTCTCACCGCAATAGGGCGAATGCAAGGTCCCGACAAGCCGCCAGTGATGGTAGAGAGCATTGGTTTGCGCTTCTCTACGTCGATAGCCATGCCCAGGAAGGTGTTGGTGAGCGACACAGCATCAGCACCAGCGGCCTCCACAGCGCGTGCTATTTCGGTGATGTCGGTCACGTTTGGCGTGAGTTTCACAATCATTGTGCCGTCGTAGGCTTTGCGTACGGCGCTTGTCACGCTCTCCGCACCGCTGCATGTGGTGCCGAATCCCATACCGCCTTGCTTCACGTTGGGGCAAGAGATGTTGATTTCCACGGCTGCCACTTTATCAAGAGGGCTGAGTTTTTCGCACACAGCCACATAATCGTCGATGCACGAACCGCTCACATTCACTATCACTCGTGTGTCAAGGTCTTTGATACGGGGATAAATGTGCTCGATGAAGTAATCCACGCCTTTGTTCTGGAGCCCTACGGCGTTGAGCATACCGCTCGGGGTTTCTGCCATACGAGGATAAGGGTTGCCCTCGCGATGGTGGAGCGTGGTGCCCTTCACAATGATGCCTCCAAGGCGGTTCAAATCGATAAAATCGGCGAATTCTTCGCCATATCCAAAGGTTCCCGATGCTGTCATAATCGGGTTTTTCAACTTCAGTTTTCCAATTTCAACGCTTAAATCTACCATTTCAATCGATTTATATTAAATACAGGACCTTCTTTACATACACACACATGACCGCTGTCGGCGGTGTCTTCCACGCAGCACAAACAAGCGCCCAAACCGCAAGCCATCATATTTTCGAGCGACACCTCGCAGTCGATGCCCTTGCTTTTGGCAATGGCAGCCACGGCTTTCATCATGGGTTGAGGACCGCAGCAGGCGATGTGGTCGATGGGGGAATTGAGGATGGAATGTTGGGTAACGAATCCCTTTTCGCCCTCAGAACCGTCTTCGGTGGAGATATACACCTTGCCCCAACGCTTAAACTCGTCGAGCAGCAGCAAGTCGCTTGCCGAGCGTGCGCCAAGCAGAAATCTTACCTTTTTGCCAAGTTTAGAGAGCACTTTGCCTAGCTGGAGCAATGGAGCGACGCCCACGCCGCCACCTATGAGCATCATTTCGCCAGCGAACGAGCAACTGAAGCCGTTGCCAAGTGGCATCACAAGGTTGAGCGTTTCGCCCACTCGTGTTGCCAAAAGCGATGCAGTGCCTTCGCCGGCCTTGCGTATGAGCAGCCAGAGCTGATTTCGCTCTTCATCCACATAGCAGATGGAGATAGGACGGCGGAGGAAAGTGGTTTTTGAATGAGGAACTTCCACCTGAACAAACTGTCCGGGGTGCGTGTCAGGCATCGTGCCTGATTGTGGAGTGAGTTTGAGCAGTCCGTAAAGAGGGGAGATGCTCAGATTTTCGCTCACTATAAAATCCATTTCAGTCATTGTCTTGATAGCATAATTAATGGTTGCTGCACAAATTTACGAAATAGTTTTCATTCCATTTCAAAAATCGGTTAAATTTTGCTTTTTCTGGCGGAAAATGGGTGGAAGCTGGGTGGGAAGGGAGCACTCGGAGTGCTGCTTGGAAGGCTCGGAGCACTCGGAGCACTTGGAAGGCTTGGAGCACTCGGTGGGTTTGGGGGATGGAATTTTTTAGGGGGGCTATCGCATGCCTTCGATGATGTTCAGCATTTTGATGGTGGCTTGGAAGGCGGCTTCTATTTGGTCCACCTCCAGGCCGCGCGTCTTGATGATGTGGCCATTGTAGTTCCAGGTGATGTTGGTCATCACCAGCGCGTCGGTGCTGCCGTGGGGTGGAATGCTCACCGTGTAGTTGGTGAGGCGAGGCATTTCTCGTTTCAGGTTGTCTTTGTAGATTTTCTTCACCGCTTTGATAAACGCGTCGAACTGGCCATCGCCGAATGCGCTTTGCTCGTATTCCTTGCCCTCGATTTCGAGTTTCACAGTGGCGGTTGGGTGCAATCCGTGCGACATAGTGAGCGAGTAGTTCACAATTTTCACCTTGTTGATTACCGAGTCGCGCTTCACGATATCTGCCACGATGTAGGGCAGGTCGTCTTGCGTCACAATCTCCTTTTTATCGCCCAATTGAACGATTCTTTCGGTCACTTTCTGTACGTATTTCTTGCCCAACTGAATGCCCAGTTCCAGCAAATTCTCGGTGATACTTGCCTCGCCCGACAGTTTTCCAAGGGCGTATTCACGTTTGCGCCCGAAGCGTTCGGGCAGCAGACTGTTGTAGTAGAGTTCGTTTTTCCTGTCGCCGTCGGCATGTACGCCAGCGGTTTGTGTAAACACATTCTCGCCAATGATAGGCTCGTTTTGCGCCACCACCACACCCGAAAACGATTCCACGATGTGGCTCACGGTGTAGATTTGCTTTTCGTCGATGCCCGTGGTCATGTGCAGCATGTCGTGCACCATAGGCACCACCGAAGCCAGCGGAGCATTGCCGGCGCGCTCGCCCAGTCCGTTGATGGTGCAGTGAATGCCCTTTATGCCCACCAATCCAGCGGCAAAAGCATTGCTTGTGGCAAGGTCGTAGTCGTTGTGGGCGTGGAAGTCGAAATGCAGAGCAGGGTAGCGGTTCACCATACGCTTGCAGTATTCATACACCTGATTAGGATTCATGATGCCGAGCGTGTCTGCAAGCATAAATCGCTCAATGGGCAGTTGCTGAAGCGTGTCCATCAGTTTATACACATAGTGCTTGGAGGCGCGTATGCCATTCGACCAGTCCTCAAGATACAGATTCACCTTCAGCCCCTTGGCGTGCGCCAAGTTCACTTCCCTCACGATGTCGGCGCAGTGCTGTTCGAGCGTTTTGCCCAGTTGAAGGTTGCAGTGCCTTTCCGATCCCTTCACCAGCAGATTAATCACCTTGCCGCCCACCTTGTTCACCCATTCCACCGATTTACCGCCATCGATAAATCCCAGAATTTCGATGCGAGCGAGTTGCCCATTGTCGGCAGCCCATTGGCAAATCGCCTTTGCCGACTCGAATTCACCGATGGAAACGTGGCAACTGCCAATCTCGATGCGGGGCACACGCAGATTGGTGAGCAGCATACGCGATATGCTCAACTTCTCAGCTGTAGAGAAGCTCACACCAGAGGTTTGCTCGCCATCACGCAGTGTGGTGTCGAGAAGCTCGATATGCCCAACAGCCTCGTTAGGCTTCGGCCGTGTGTCAAGTATTTTACCAAACAGTGAACTCATAAATTACCCCACAAAGTTACTATTTTTTTAGTAAAATACACACAGGGGGGGGAGAAGTTAAGAATAGAAGTTAAGAAGTTAAGAAGTTAAAGAAGTTAAGACGATACCTTCGCCTTTTGAAATGATGGGCGTTTTTTTGGGGGGGCGTCCGACCAGTCTGACCAGTCTGACCAGTCTGACTTGTCTGACTTGTCTGACTTGTTGGGCTTGTCTGGCTTGCCGGGCTTGTCTGACTGGTTGGGGGGCTGGCTTGGTGCCTTGTTGGCTTTCTTTGAGGGGGATTTATTCTTGGAGGAATGGGAAAACGCCACCGCACAGGTCGTAGAAGCGTTTGAAAAGGGTTTTGAGCTTCTCTGTTACGCTGAGTTTCTTCGCTTCTCTGCTGTTGCCGGCTCCAAAGAGGGGCATAGGGGGCAATATGCTCGCAATGCCTGTGCCCGATTCCCGAATTTCACCATCACGGAACGCCTGTTGCAGAAATTCTATCGTAAGTTCGGGTTTCAGTTTTTCCGAAGAAATGAGTTCCTGCA
>ERZ1026852.1576-NODE-1576-length-11934-cov-47.177456_pt1 | contig 11934 bp, 7 predicted proteins | sample MGYA00380156_ERZ1026852 | MGnify/ENA primary metagenome ERZ1026852 (study PRJEB33269, sample SAMEA4719792) | human gut metagenome | biome: human-associated habitat; feature: organic feature; material: feces | place: Cameroon | collected 2013-10 ...
ACTATTGAATTAAAACGATTATATGTTGGTCATATCTGTATAAAACGTGTTATTGGGTGACATCTTGGGTGACATCTTGGGTGACATTGAGTGACATTTTTATAGATTCGGTAGGAGCGCACTCGTTTTTATTGCTGTTCTTACAATACTGCTTAAAAGTAATTCCCCATATTTATAACATCAAAAAAGACAGCCAACAAAGTGACTGTCTTTAATTGAATGGGATAAATTATCGTCCTCGATGGTAGTGCTGCTCTTCTTCCTGAGCAACAACCTCTTCTTTTTCCATTTGCTTGGCAACTTCCTTCACGTCATCAGTTGCATCCTCTGGAAGACCGTAGCGGATGATGTTATCCTTGATTTCCTCTGCGCTTACCTTGCGCATCACATCGTATGTACCTCCAACTGTCGGATTATATACAACAGCATAATGCTCATCCTCCACAAGGAGATCATCACCACGGTATTTTGTCGGTGAGAGATTGATTTTGGACAAATCAGGGGCATCACCCTGGTCGTATTCCTTAGCCTCGGTGAGGAGTGCATTGTAATCGCCATCATTTTTGAACTTGTCGAGACGGTCTGTAGCATCGGTAGTCTGGAGATACGCCACTGAAGCGTAATACATCGTTGGAGCTTTCTCTTGCTTCTGCTCAGCCTCTTGACTTTGTTCCTGGTCTATTTTCAGCTGCATGGCATCAATATGCTGGTTGATCATGTGAGAAGCCTTCTTCACATCGGTAAGCGTAGTCTTGATGAACTCTGGCGATTCTTTCAAGCTATCAAGCCAGTTTTTCAGATAACTGGCACTGTCTTCCTTCAAGTGCTTGGTCATACCGAAACGCTGGGCTACCAGGGCGGCACTCAGTTCGGCAACCAGTTCCTCACGGGCGTATTCTGCGCTTCCGAAAGATGCAGGCTTCAATCTGCCCAAATGGTTCTCTGAACCCGTAGAGTGAGCCATCTCATGTCCGAGATTGGTGTAGAAGGACTCTCCATCCTTGAACTGGCGTTTCTCAGGAATGACAATCTCATTCTTCGAAATGCTGTAGTAGGCATTGTCACCATAGACAGGCTTGATAGGACAGATCCATCCGTTTTCCTTGATCATCTTATCCATGGCAGGGAAAGAGAAGTCATCACCATGATTCAAAGGTCTGTTCACTCCTGCAGCTGCCTCCAGCTTCTTGTAGAGTTCCGGACGAGCCTCCTGCAAGTTGGTCTGCGCCACATTAAACACATTGTAAACCTGCAATTTAGGATATACGTTATACTCCTTGCGTCGCTCCTCGGACATCAGGCGGTAGTCATCGTATTTGATTTTCTCCCTTGTCTCTTTGTTCACAACGGTGAAAGTCGTGATGAAAACCGGGAAACTCTTCTCGCCTTTGAGGATTGTCACCTGAGGCAAAGCTTCACCATTGTTGTCCTTAACCTGCTGTCTTTTTCCTTGCTTGTCCTTATTGAAGTTCAGACCGGCCACTCTGTCGAAGGTGCAGAACACAGGCAACTTATATCCCTGTTTCTCACAGTGCATGATGAGCATCAGGGCGTTCATGCCGTTATACTCACGCCCTGACAGGTTCTTTGGCCATGTCAGGGAACCTTCTGTGAACCAAGGCTTCTTCCAGTCGTTCTGCAAGGTGTTGATCTTCTCAATCATCATCTCGGCAAACTTGTCCAAAGCCCGGTCTTCACTGCTACGGCCATCTGTATTATATTTCTTGTAATCAGCCATAATCATTCCTTATTGGTTGGTGGATGCTGCTTTCTTCTCCCATGGAGTAAACTCTGTGACACGGCAAGTGAGGTCGAGGCGGTCGTTGTAGGCCCCCACCTGCAGATCACCCTTGGCATTGATGCCGGCCTTAGCCTGTACCCAGTCTGCCTTTGTGGTGTCGAACTGCATGAAACGAATCCAGGTGTAGGCATAGTTGTCACCATCCTTCTCGCTGCTGTAGGCAGAGAATAGGGTATAAGGCTTGCCCTTCTTGTCGGTCTTCACCTCAACCTGCTTACCGATAGTCTGGGTACTTGTATTGGGGTGACATATTGAGTGATATTTTGAAAAAACAAATATCTTAATAGGTGGATCCAGGGGGATTAAGAAAATGATAATGACACTTAATGACACTGACACTTAATGACACTTTTTTGAAGCGAAAAATGGGCGGAAAGGAGTGCAAAAGTATGATATAATTTTCTAAAATGCAGAGTAATTAAAAATGTCGGGAAAGACCAAACGTTAGAACTTTCTGAACGTCAGCAGAATATTGTTTCTGTTATTAAACTTCATTCGACAATAACGATTCCGGAATTGGCGCAGAGAATGTCGGGAAAGAAAACAGTTACGACACGTACTATTGAAAGAGATATTGCTGCTCTTCAAGCCAAGGGAATCTTGAAACGTGAAGGCGGTAGAAAAAGTGGTAAATGGATAGTTGTAAACATCTGATAATCCGAAATCCTTAATGACCTTAATGACCTTGACCTTCATGACCGGGGAAATGATAGTTAGTAAAAAAAATAAATTAGTTAGTGCAGAAAAGCTGCACTAACTAATTTCTACCAAATTCTTAACTATTTTCTAACCATAATCTCATTTCTTCCTAACCCCGATGTTTATCATCTGCCGCATAGGCATAAGAAGCGGAATCATCCTCAGGCAGTTTATATGGAATAACCCCATCTGCTCCATCCACATCCTGACCATTGCTTTCAAGCTCCGTGATGCAGGAACCTGTAGCAAAGAAATACATGGTGATGATGATGCTGATGGCTGCATCAATCTCCTGCTCTGAAGCTGTTGGAGAAATGTGAGCCTCTTTGTTGCGCCATTCCTTGATAATCAGCAGATATTGGTAGAGAGTCTGATACTCCGACTTCTCATTATATCTCAGCTTCCATAATGGGCGTATTGCATAAATCACATCCTTCCATGTCACAGGGTCGCCTTCAAAGCGTGGAGCCACCTCCTTGTTCTCCATCAGATAATAGAGCTTCTTGAGATAAGCTTCAAACTTGGTAACTAACAGATTGAATGCCACATGCTTATCTACTATCGTGGCCTGCTTGCCATAGAGATTGGCAAAGGCTCTGTTGATAAACAGTCCCACGCCGTCGAGCGAGGCAAGCGTCTTGGTGCCCAGCACGTAGAATACGCTGTTGAGTACTTCTTCCTGAGGACGCATCTGTTCTGCCACACCCGAAAGGGTGGAGTGGAGAATATTGCGGATGCCGATTCTTATATGGTCAATGTCCGGCTCTGTAGTTTCCTCGGCAATATTATCGTCAGCAGGCGTTTCTTCATCAGTAGCAGGCGTTGCTTCCTCGGAGGTTGTTGGGGTAACACCATTATCCATCGTAACGTCGTCGTGGAGCCACGCCAGCAGAATGCGCTCGCGAGCCGCAGGGTCCAGGATGAACTTGCGCAATATCTGGTCGGCCTTTGGCATTACCAGGAACGGAGGACAGGCTGAGCCGGTGATGCGCACCAGAAATTCACGGGTCTTCTGCAGGTCGAGCGTGAGCTTCAGATTCTCAAACCGGTTGAACTCATTCAGATTCTGTTCGTTCACGTTGCTGCTCATGATGTTGATGAGCTGGCTCTCGTTTACTCCGGTGGCTTCGCTCAGATTCATGATCTGCTTCTTCAGCTCGCTTATCTGATACTCTGCAATATAGTCGTTGATGGTCTTTCCCTGTTCCAGATGCAGGTCGCCGCTCTGTATGTCGTGCAGGATGATGAGCGCCGTGCGCTGGTCTTTCTGCGAGAGTGTGGCAAAGGTCTTGCACAGTTCCTCGAATGCCTCCTTGGTCATTTCGCTTCCCGGACCTTCCGTATAGAGGTTCTTGATGAACTTCTGGAATTTCGAGTCGATGTAGTCTGCATTGATGGTTCCCGTACCCGTCTCCGTGATGTAGGTGTCGATGGTGTATTCCCACGCTTCCTTTGGGTCGCCACCTTCGCCACCCCCTTCAAAGAGTTCACGGTAGCGCTGCAGCAGAATCTGATAAGTCTGCTCGTCCAGTTCCATCTTCACCTTCGTATAGGTGTTGCCGTGCTGGAATTCATATTCGCTCTTTTCCCATACGAAGCCTTGCAGCTTGGCTGCCTCCAGCAGATGGGTCATCTCGCTGAAGCATTTGGCAAACATATTCCTGTCTTCACGGCCGTCGGGCAGCTTTTCGAAGTGCATGATCTTGTGCGAATGGAAGATGTCGCGGATGGAGAGGAAGCGCTGGTTGATGTTGGAAAGATTCTTCTCCAGCTTATCCACAAACACGCCCAGCGGACGGTCCACATACACCTCCAGCGCATCGTTGATGTTCTGCTCCATCGTGTAGGGCTTGGTGTAGTACTTGATGGTGCCGAATGGCTTGTCGGGACCAAACAGGCGGTTGGTGCGTGAGAAAGCCTGGATAATGTCCACATACTTCATCACCTTATCTACATAGAGCGTTTTGATCCATTTCGAGTCGTAGCCCGTAAGCATCTGGGTCACTACTATCAGCAGGTCTATCTGCTGGCTGTGGTCGTTTTCTATGCCGATGTACGGCTTCTTGTGGGCAAGTCGCTTTGCCACGTCCTTCTTGTACTTGGCGTAGTTGGCAAGCTGATAGTTCGTGCCGTACTTGGCATTGTAGTCGGTAAGCATCTCCTTGATTGCATCCTCGCGCACAATGCCGCCATCGCTGTTGTCGATGTTGCTGTCGAAAACAGCCGCTACGTTCACCGACGGATGATACTTTCTGAACAGCCTGTAGTAGGCAATGGCTTCCGGAATGTTCTTGGTGGCGAGCATGGCGTGGAACTTGCCGTTCTTGCTCAGCTTCTCGCGGCTCTTCATGATGTCGTTGGCCACGGCTATGTGGTGCTTGTCGCATTCGTAGATGTCTCTCGGCAGATAAGCCTCAATGCCCTTCACCGGCTTGCCGTTCTCGGTGTAGTTTTCCTGCATCTGGAGCTGGTTGACGAAGCGGTCGTAGATTTTCCCGAACTCCTCGTTCCCGCTGATGAGCTTCAGATATTCTTCCGTGGTTTTGGGAGTTGTGGGATTGAAGGGATTCTCGTCCTTCAGCCTGAGGTCTATCTGATGGAATGCCACCAGTTCGCGCAGTTCGTCATCGTCGTAGGTCTTCACCATGTAGGGGTCGAAGCCGAGCACATTGCCGTCGGGTATTCCGCTGGCGATGGTGTATTTGTGGAGCATGTCGCCAAAGAGGGTCTCCGTGGTGATTTCATGCTTGGCATTTTCCTCAAACACCGGTGTGCCTGTAAAGCCGAAGAGCAGAGCCCTCGGGAAGGTGTGCTTGATGCTGACGAGCATGTCGCCGAACACGCTGCGGTGGCACTCGTCGATGATGAATACGAGGCGCTTCTGACCTATGCTGTTGATCAGTTCCTGGGTGATGGTTCCGCCGCCCGAGATGGAGGCTCCCTCTTTCAGATTGCTCATCTTCTGGATGGAGGTTACGATGAGGCGGTCGTCGTTGTCGGTGCTCTGCAGCTTGGCGAGCAGCACCGAGGAATCTACGGTGTCCTGAATCTCGTCGCCCTCGCCGGCAAAACCGCGGTATTCGTCGAGCGACTGCAGGGCGAGTTCTATGCGGTCGAGCAGGAATACCACCTTGTCAGCATCACCGCTTTCGGCTATCAGCTGCGCACTCTTGAAGGATGACATGGTCTTGCCCGAACCCGTAGTGTGCCAGATGAATCCGCCCCGGTGCAGATGGTCGTCCCAGTTGGTTTTCTTCACCACGTCGCTTATCTTGCTCACGGCAAAATACTGGTAGCTGCGCAGCACTTTCAGGGTCTTGTCCTTGTCGTCGGCAATGGTGTAGAATCCCACCATCTGATGGGCCATAGGGATGGAGAGCAGATTGGTAGCCACCTGCTTCCAGTCGCTCACTATGGTGTTGTTGAAGTCTTCCCAATGAAAATAGAACTGCTTCTGGAACCGGTCTTCCGTGCCTGGGTTGGCAAAGTAGAGCGTTTCTTCGGGCGTCATTGCCACATAGATTTGCACCATCGAGAAGATGCCGTTCTGGAAGATTCCTTCGTGAACGTATCTCTTGATCTGATAGCAAGCCTGGCTTACGTCTATCTTGCTTCTCTTCAGTTCGATGTGAATCACGGGCATTCCGTTGATCAGGAGCATCATGTCTCCCCGTCGGTCGCCCAGCATCGAGTCGGCAGTCTTGAATTTAGGCTGTCGTGCTATCTGGTAGCGGCTTTGTCCGGAAGAGATTTCCATGGGGTCGAAAATCTTCAGATACACATCCTTGCCGAAGTTGTTGGTGTCGGCTTCATTGTCGCGCTTGATGCAAACCTGCTTGCCGTTGATGAATCGGTTCATCTCGTAGGGAGAACTTTTCATGTTCACCTGGTCCATCACCTGCTTCATTTCCGAGGCGGTAAGGGGGTAGTTGCCCAGCTTGTCTATCTCCCGGTTGTTGTCGTAGATGATGTCAGCCCAGTTCTGCACCAGTTGCTCTTCGGTAGGGTTTTTGATCACCTCGTTCCAACCGTGGTCGAGGAGGTGATGGGTCAACGCCTCCTCAAAGGCGAGTTCCTTGATGAACCCTTGTATATTGTCTGCCATAATTTCTAATGTTTTAAATGATTTTATACGAACATTTTGTCAAGACACGCAGACTTGATCTGCTTCAGCTTCTCCAGACGCTGAGACTGGAGGGAGATTTGGCGGTCGAGATTCTTAAGATACGAAGCAATTTTTATTTGTTCTTCTTTGGAAGGAACAAGAAATGACATTTCCTTGAATTCATCATAGCTAATCGAACGTCCGTCACGTATTCCATAGGTAATAAGTTCAAGTCGTTTGATAAATTCTTTGGACATGAAAACATATCGCCAGTAGTAATCATGATACAAATCTTTATTCTTAAAATCCATTATAGTGTATGCAGGTGATGCAATTCCTTCTATTTCAGAATGAGCAAAACCGCCTTGGAAAGAACGAAGATGAATCACAAATTGTCCTGGTAGTATATGCTTGTATGTTGCTTCATTAGAAGTGTCATGGAAAATATTATAACCAATAGATTCACGTGTAACCATTCCTCTGTCTTGTGTTGCAGAAAGAACCGGTAAGTCTGGGCGATTCTTTTCGTTAAAGGTTTTGAATATCGAATCAGCTTTCACTTTCTTCCATTCCCCCTCAAACCCCTTGAATCTTATTTTAGGCACAGTTTCCCCTTCCTGCGGGAACAAAGCCTGCAGGCTTGCCGCTTTCATCTGCTTTAATGAGGCAAGACGAGAGGTGGCGGCGGAAATCTGAGAGTCGAGAGACAATACATAGTTTACAATAGCCTTTTGCTCTTCAATTCTTGGAAAGCATACATTGCCTTTTGCAATTTCGCTATTTCTCAGATGTACAACTGTTTTTCCTTGAGAATAATTACTTAGTTCAGATCGAGTTGGGCTGTATGTAATTGCCATCGACATAAAAGCAGAATTATTATTATTGTAGTCAAACTTTAGTACATTAAGATCCCCTCCAATAATTACACCGGCATTTTTTATGGTGGCTGCAAGCGAAATGTCTTCAGGAGATTCACCAGAGGCTGGGATTATAACTTCTCCACCTGTTGAAATAACAGAGTTTGCTTTAGGTGCAACAAAAGTATCTATTTCGTCAATTATTGATTGATATTTTGTATACAAACGTCCATAGAGTACAATAGGTGAACCTTCTTTGCACAAATCAGACTTAGAGTAGCCACTTCCTTTTGAAAAAGTAGCTATATCTCCAAGTTTTGCTTCCTTCCATTCCCCCTCAAACCCTTTAAATCTTATTTTTGGTTCCATCATATTATTCAATCTTCTTGTTCATAATAATAAGAATAGTCGATACCTTTCATAAAGGTCTCTCTATCGTTTATTTTGTCAGTCAAAGCACCTTTGAGCAACTTTTTGATGGGTGCGCTGTCAGCTACACTCGCGGTCATGGCAGACAGATAGTCTTTCTTGTTCACCAGACTCCAGTCTATACATTGCTTCAGATTCTTTTTCAGCATGAGGTCGAGCCAGATGCGGGTGCTTCTGCCGTTACCCTCACGGAAAGGGTGCGCCACATTCATCTCTACATATTTGTCGGCTATCTGCTCAAACGTATCTTCTGGCATCTGCTCTATCTGCCGGAGCGTAGAAGGCAGGTAAGCAGCCATGGCAAACTGAAAGCCACCCTTGGCTATATTCACCGTGCGGATGTTGCCAGCAAAGTCGTACAGACCACCAAACAGGTAGGCGTGAATTTGCTGGAGTCCCTTTACCGTTCCCACCTCAATGCTTTCTATCATGCTGCTTTCAAACAGGGCATAAGCCTTAGATTTGCTCTTGCCGTCGATGCTCTCTTCACTGTTCGTAAGCCATGCTACAAAGCGCGAAGCCTTGGTGTTGGGAAAGCAGGCTGCCAGTTGCAGAATGCCTTCTGTATCGAGAACATCGGTTAAACGTCTTTTGCCATCTGGGGCAAGAAGTTTCAACTGGTTAGTGACACTAACCACTTCGTTTCCTTCCTTTTTCAGCTTCGTTTTCAGATACTTCCAATAGTTGCGGTTCTTGGTATAATCGTCTTGGTCGTTGAGCACGCCAACGACATCCAAAACGGAAAACCACCATTTGGATAGCATCTCGTCCCATACGGCACGCACTTCACGGTCGTTGAAGAAACGGATAGAAACCTTCTGTATCTTATTATCGCTCGAATTCATATACGATTTTTCTTTACTCCTTAACCAATTCTTTCAGTCCCTTGATGGCAAATTCATCGCCCGTGAGCTGTTCTACCAACTCGGCAAGTTCGCCTGTAGCCACAGCCATGTCGTCGTTGATCTGCTTGTAGCTTACGGCGTATTTCTCGCTGAGGGCAAGGGCGGCTGATTCCAGATTGGCAAGCACAGAACGCAGGGTGCTGTCAATGCCCTCGCAGATAGGGTCAATCCACTTCATGCGAAGCAGCTGGGCTACTTCCTCGTCCGTGAGATTCCGGATAGCCTCGATGGTCTTGTCTTCCAAAGTCTGTTTGTCGGCCTTGATCTGCTTGTCGGCCTTCGACTGCTCATTCCACAGCGCCACCATCTGCTTCAGCTTATCCTTCGTCTCAGACTCTACATCTGCCTTAGGCTTGGCATCGGCAGTAATCTTCTTCTTGTCGAGAACATTGTCCTTCTCGCTGTCGCAATAAGCCTCCATTTCTTCCTCGGTGAAACTGTCGCGCAACTCCTCGAGTTCTCCATTGATGGCTTCCACTCTCGACTGTAGATTGGCGATGGTTTGCAGCTCAGCCTGGAACTTCATCTGCTGAACCATGCTGAAAGGAATGATGCGGCCTTTCAGTCCATCAGGCACTTCCACCTCCTCATCGTTCTTCTTCTTCACCAATTTATATACGGTTTCTACCTCGCGCACGGCACGGATGCCTTCTTCCTGAAGGGTCTCGATGTCGATGATGATAGACTGCCAGTGGTCTGCCAAAGCCTGATAAACGGCGTAGCGGTCGATGAGCGGAACAGGGTTGAGGCGGCGGAATATATCGGTAGAAATCTCGTCCTGTGCCTGCAGTTCACGCACTTCCGTTACATGGTCTATTAGCTGCTGATGGAGCCTGTCGGCGAATCCGCCGAATGCCTGGGCAAACTGCATCTTGAAGTTTCTTACATCCTCATTCTGCTCGATGGCAGCCTTCACATCCTCCACCTTCAGGGCAGAGTATGGCTTGTCAGCTTCCGGCTGGAACAGGGCGCTGCGCAGCGAAGGCAGCGTATCCCAATACTTCTGCATCGCATCGATTTCGGCATTCGGAATTCCGCCAAACATGGTGGCGTAGATGTCGAAAGGCTGGGCTGCCTCGCTCGAATCCACGTAGCGTGGAATGTTAAGGTTGTAGCCGTTCTCTCTTATCTCCTCACGGCTCACCTTGCGGGAGAAGCCAGGAATATCCTTGCGGTCGCGCACGGTGTCGGCTATCTTCTTGATGTCGCAGGCGCGGAGCTTGTTCTGCTTGCCGTCCTTGACGAATCCCTTGCTTGCGTCGATGATGAGCACGTCGTCATTATCTCGATGCTGCTTGAGCACCATCACGAGGGTAGGAATGCCTGTGCCGAAGAAGATGTTGGCTGGCAGACCGATGATGGCGTCGATGTTGTTCTTCTCGATGAGGCGGGTGCGGATCTGCTCTTCCTCGCCGCCACGGAACAATACGCCGTGGGGCAGCACGATGGTGAGGATGCCGTCTGGCTTGAGGTGGTGGAGCTCGTGGAGCAGGAAGGCATAGTCGGCCTTCGACTTAGGCGCCACGCCATAGTCCTTGAAGCGGGCGTCGGTCTCGCGGTCTTTCGGGTCCCAGTGCTGGGAGTAGGGTGGGTTGCTCACCACTGCATCCACGTAGAGCGGCTGACCAATCTCGCTGCCGGAGTTGATGATAGGCCAGTCTTCTGCGAGCGAATCGGCGCAGCGGGTGTTGATGTTGCCCGGCTGGATTCCACGCATCACGAGGTTCATGCGGGTGAGGTTGTAGGTGTTCTCTATCAGCTCCTGCGCATAGTATTTCACCCGGTTCTTGTCGGCAATATGGCGACCTACAGACTTACCGATGGTGATGAGCAGCGAACCCGAACCTGATGTTGGGTCGTAGATTTCTATCTGATGCTTGTCCTTATGATGCTCGGCCACGATTTCCGACATGAGGATGGCCACCTCGTGAGGTGTATAGAATTCGCCAGCCTTCTTGCCGGCATTGGCAGCAAAATTGCCAATCAGATATTCATATACATAGCCCAGCACATCATAGTCTTGCGAACCGTCGGTAGGAATATCTCTGATCAGCTTGATGAGGTCTTTCAGGGCACGGGTCTGGCTTGCAGGGTTTTCGCCCAGCTTGCTCAATCCTGCCTGCAGACCCTTGAAGATGCCGTTATATACGGCCTTATAGTTGGGACTGATCAGGCGGTCGAAGGAGTTCAGCGCCACCGACATATCGGCTACGGTAAAGGTGCTGTTGGGCTGCAGCCATGTGGAGAAGAGGTTCTTGTATTCGATGAAGTAGCCTATGTTGTTCTTGCAGTAGTCGATGATGACTTTTGAGTTCTCGTCGTCATAGTTCTCAACAAGGCTCTCCAGTGCAGCTTGCTTTTCCTCATCAGAAGCCCCTTTCATATCCTTCAGGATATAGTTCACCTCATTGTCTGACAGAAACTTGTAGAAGATGAGTCCGAGGATATAGTCTTTATATTCGTTAGCATCAATCTTAGAGCGCATCTTGTTTGCCGATGCCCATATCTTGTTTGCGAGTTGTTGTTTATTCATATTTTATATTTTTATTGACCACAGATAGAGACAAGAGTATTTCTCCACCTGTTGTTTGTTTTATTCTATTCAAAATGCAAAAATAAGATATTTTTTTCGAAAAACAGATATTTTTCATAAAAATAACACAATAAAAATATAAATAAAATGGTGGAACATTATTTTCTAGCTCTAAACGAAATAAAAACCGCCCCACCTATATATATATATAATAGGTGGACCGGTAGTAGGTTACATGATTTACATGTTTTACATGCAGCTCGAAACGCCGAGCGAGGTGGCGATAGCCGTAAGAATGCTAATGTGTACTGCGAGATGGCGAACGCATTCTGCTTCTCGGTCTTCACGAGGTCAAGGTCCTTCTGGTCAGGATTCTTACCCTCCTGCTTAGCCTGGTTGATGCGTGACTTTGCCTGGTTAATCTCCCAAAGGTTTGCGTTCACGCTGCGCATTACGATGCTGTAATTAATCATACTCTGTTTTCATTTTAAGAGTTCTTTGAAATCACAACTACCCAGAAAGCCCGTTTTCCTGCCGTTTTTCTGGTCTCAATAGATGACCGGCGCCTGCCATCATTTAAGACCAGCTGCGGTCTTCTATGATGA
>ERZ1026852.1580-NODE-1580-length-11925-cov-5.363521_pt1 | contig 11925 bp, 11 predicted proteins | sample MGYA00380156_ERZ1026852 | MGnify/ENA primary metagenome ERZ1026852 (study PRJEB33269, sample SAMEA4719792) | human gut metagenome | biome: human-associated habitat; feature: organic feature; material: feces | place: Cameroon | collected 2013-10 ...
TTCGTCGGCAGCGTCAGATGTGTATAAGAGACAGCACGTTCATTGTCTCTGCTACATTCTTCATTGTCTTTAAAAACGGTAAAAAATCCACCTCCAGAGACGCTGCAAGCTTGATATCATCCTTTTCCTGCAACACTTTGCCAAGGCGTCCAACCGCGGACGCCATTTTGGCTTTATCTATTTTTTGTTCCTTCTCGTTGATCAGATTTTCGCAATTATTGAAGACTTCAATCTCCCAATTAATTCCCTGAATTACCAGATTGAACAACTCATCCGTATCGGTTTGCCGATTATGTCTGAGCTCTGTAATCAGTGTTTCCGTTCCCGGAATGATATTTGCACTGTAGTTATAAAGTTCTTTCAGTAATTCCTGTTGTGCAGATACTTTGTCACTCATTCAAAACTTCCTCCTGCCTATGACTCTTTTTCTTTGGTCACGATTTCCGTCAGGGAAGATGCAAGTCCCGCAATACCGGAAATCTCACTCGGAATAATCAGCTTTGTAGCCTTTCCATCTGCTGCCTTGGCAAATGCTTCGAGACTCTTCAATGTAAGAACTGCCTGATCCGGTGCAGCCTCGTTTAAGAACTTGATACCATCTGCATTCGCCTGCTGTACTTTAAGGATTGCTTCTGCCTCACCTTCGGCACGGCGGATCGTTGCTTCCTTTGTTGCCTCAGCACGGAGGATTGCTGACTGCTTTTCTGCCTCTGCGGAAAGAATCAAAGACTCTTTTTGTCCTTCTGCACGAAGAATTGCTGACTTCTTCTCACCTTCTGCAATCAGAATCTGCTCTCGTCTCTCACGCTCTGCCTTCATCTGTTTTTCCATCGCATCCTGGATGGCTGCCGGTGGAATGATGTTTTTCAGCTCGACACGGTTTACCTTGATTCCCCATGGATCTGTCGCCTCATCCAAAGTCGCACGCATCTTTGTGTTAATCGTCTCTCTCGATGTCAGAGTCTGGTCAAGCTCCAGCTCACCAATAATATTTCGAAGTGTTGTCGCTGTCAGATTCTCGATCGCCATAATCGGCTTTTCTACACCATATGCAAACAGCTTTGGATCTGTAATCTGGAAGAATACGACCGTATCAATCCGCATCGTAACGTTATCTTTTGTGATTACCGGCTGTGGTGCAAAGTCAACAACCTGTTCCTTCATGGATATACGATGTGCCACCTTATCGATCAGCGGTGTCTTCAGATGCAGTCCTGCGGACCATGTCGTATTGTAAGTTCCCAGACGCTCAATGACATATGCATGTGCCTGTGGTACAACACGTATAGAACTGCAAATCACTACAACAACCAAAATTACAAGAAAAATACCTAATATCTGTGCTCCATTCATCTTTCTGCCTCCCTTTTTTCAATCAATTCTTCTATACTATCCTATGCCTGTGTGCTCTTCGTCACGATAAGCTTCACGCCGTCGATACTCTGCACGAGAACCTTCTCTCCCGCAGCAATCTTCGAATCATCTGCGGAACGTGCAGACCATTCCATGCCCGAAAGCTTCACAACGCCCTGTGCCTCCAGATTGTTGATCTCCTGTTTGACGATTCCTTCTTTTCCGATCAGACTGTCTACATTCGTCTTCTCCACATTCTTCATCAGATGCTTCGCCGCAAATGGCCGGGTAAATACAAAAAGCAACGTCGACACAACCGCAAACGCAAGAAGCTGCACCAGCCAGTGTGCACCGGTCAGTGAGATCAGTCCTGCCACAAATGCACCGCCTGCAAACCATATGGACGTAAGTCCGAGTGTGATGATCTCAACCACAATCAGTATCACAGTTATAATCAGCCATATTGTTAAACCCATAGTAACCTCCTCCTGTTATTTTTCAGCGAAATACACATTTCCTATGCATTCCGCTCCGTCTTTTTTATTTTATCACACCGTACATAAATCTTCCACAAAAAATAAAGAGAAATCCGTCAATTTTGCACAAATTTAACGGATTTCTCACATTGTTTTTTTATATGATGGTTTTCGACAGATTAATTCGACTGCATTGCACGCTTTGCACGCATACGAAGTGTCGGATCCAGAATCTTCTTACGGATACGGATAGACTTCGGTGTGATCTCCAGAAGCTCGTCAGTATCAATGAAATCCAGTGCCTGCTCCAGAGAGAGGATCTTTGGAGGTGTCAGCTTCAGCGCATCATCGGAACCAGATGCCCGTGTATTCGTAAGCTGCTTCTTCTTGCAGACATTTACTTCGATATCCTCTGCCTTACCGCACTGTCCAACGACCATACCGCCGTAGACCTGCTCGCCCGGTCCGATAAAGAGTGTTCCACGCTCCTGTGCATTGAACAGACCATATGTGATACTCTCACCTGACTCAAACGCGATCAGAGAGCCCTGACTTCTGTAATTCATATCGCCCTTGTATGGCTGATAACCATCAAACATCGTATTGATGATACCATTTCCCTTAGTAGCAGTCATGAAATCACCACGGAAGCCGATCAGTCCACGGGATGGGATAGAGAACTCCAGTCTCGTTGTACCATTTCCGGTCGGTGCCATACCCTGTAACTCACCCTTACGCTGATTCAGCATATTGATAACGGTACCGGAGAATTCATCCGGCACATCAATGACTGCAATCTCGAACGGCTCTAACTTCTTGCCCTTCTCATCTTCCTTATAGATAACCTCTGCCTTACTTACTGCGAACTCATAACCCTCACGACGCATATTCTCGATCAATACGGACAGATGCAGCTCACCACGTCCGGATACCTTGAAGCTCTCCGTCGTGTCTGTCTCTTCGACACGCAGGGAAACATCGGTATTTAATTCACGGAACAGACGGTCACGCAGATGACGGGAAGTAACGAACTTTCCTTCCTTACCTGCGAGCGGCGAATCATTTACCATGAAATGCATGGCGATCGTAGGCTCAGAAATCTTCTGGAACGGAATTGGTTCCGGATCATCCGGTGAACAGATTGTATCACCGATGTGGATGTCTGAAATACCGGAAATCGCTACGATCGAGCCGATACCTGCCTCGTTCACTTCCACCTTGTTCAGACCTTCAAACTCATATAACTTACCAATCTTTACCTTGCGGTACTTGTCAGGCTCATGATGGTTTACGATGATTGCATCCTGATTCAGCTTGATCGTACCATTATCCACCTTACCTACACCGATACGGCCAACATACTCATTATAATCAATCGTACTGATCAGAATCTGTGTGCCAGCATCCGGATCACCGGTTGGTGCCGGGATATATTTCAAAATCGTCTCGAACAATGGTTGCATATCTGTACCCGGCTCATCTGGTGAAAGGGATGCGATACCTGCCTTTGCGGATGCGTAAACAAATGGGCAGTCAAGCTGCTTCTCATTTGCATCAAGCTCTAATAAAAGCTCCAATACTTCCTCTTCCACCTCTGCCGGTCTTGCCTCCGGACGATCGATCTTATTGATACACACGATTACATTCAGATCCAGTTCCAATGCTTTTTTTAGCACAAACTTCGTCTGTGGCATCGCACCTTCAAATGCATCTACCACGAGGATAACGCCATTTACCATCTTCAAGACACGCTCTACCTCGCCACCGAAATCAGCATGACCCGGTGTGTCGATGATATTAATCTTTGTATTCTTATAAGTAACTGCGGTGTTCTTCGAAAGGATTGTGATACCTCTCTCTCGCTCGATATCATTTGAATCCATGACACGTTCTGCGACTTCCTGGTTGTCACGGAATACACCACTCTGCTTCAAAAGCTCGTCCACGAGGGTTGTCTTACCATGATCGACATGGGCGATAATTGCTACGTTTCTTACATCTTCTCTTGTAATCTGCATATCTCTTTCCTCATCTCTATATACATACTCAACTACAACAAACTTAGGTATTTTATCACATTCTTCCCATAGTTTCAATATTTCAGGCAATTTTTTAAACAATAATAACTGGCTTACGATTTGTAAAATCCAATTTCTCCAATTTGGAAGTTTCTGCCTGTATATCCAGTCTCAAATCCGTGCATCCTTTTAGGTATCAGACTATAACGGTTACAGGAGATAGCGAATCATGGCTGGAAATAAAGTAGTAATCTGTGGTGTCAATACCAGTAAGCTTCCATTACTTAGCGAAGAAGAAAAGCGTGCATTATTTGTCCGTATGAACGCCGGCGATAAAAGTGCCAGAGAAGAATTCATCCGGGGAAATCTGCGGCTTGTACTAAGTGTGATTCAGAGATTTTCAGGAAATAATATAGAAAGTTCGGACGACCTCTTTCAGGTCGGGTGTATCGGACTGATCAAGGCATTAGATAATTTCGACCAGACACTGGATGTCAAATTTTCGACGTATGCGGTTCCCATGATCATCGGTGAGTGCCGCCGCTACATGCGTGACAACAACGCAATCCGTGTTTCCCGGTCACTGCGTGACATTGCGTATAAAGCAATCTACACGCGGGATATCCTCACAAAGAAAAATGATCGGGAACCAACCGTTGACGAGATTGCACAGGAGCTTGATCTTCCTAAAGAAGACATTGTCACTGCCTTAGATGCCATCGCAACACCGATGTCTTTATTTGAACCTGTATATCAGGAAGGGCAGGATGTTTTATATCTGATGGATCAGGTCAAGGACAAAAAGAACAAAGAAGAAAACTGGGTGCAGTCACTTGCCTTACAGGAAGCGATGCACCGGCTCGATGAGCGGGAATTAAACATCATCCGGCTTCGTTTCTTTGAAGGGAAAACCCAGACAGAAGTTGCCGACGAGATTGCCATCTCTCAGGCACAGGTCAGCCGGTTAGAAAAAAATGCATTAAAATCCATGCGGCATTATCTGGCAGATGAATAGCCATATAAAAAGCACGGTGTTTCATAAACGGAGGTGTCCCTCAAACGCCGTGCTCTTTTATATCTACTTCTTATTCAATTATCTTACCCAATATTTAAACTCTTCATCAGCCATACGGATATAGTCATCGTTTTTCAGCATGACATCAAATCCTGGCTGGATCATCTTTCCGTTTACATAGGTATGGTTTGTTGAATTTTCATCGCGGATATAGCATTCTCCGTTGCTGATACGGAAACTGCAATGCTTCCGGCTTACCTTGCGGTTATCCAGAATCTGGTAATCACACTCGGAAGACTTTCCGACTAAGAACTCAGTCTTCTCAATTGGAATCAGCGCGTTTGTTCTCGAGCGAACGAGATATGGAGTAATGTTGCTATAGCTCATCTGCTGCAAAACCGTTGTCTCGCCTTCGCCAAGATCGATATCGTCCTTCAGAATTTCTTCCTTCTGAAGTTCAATAATAAATGTATAGAACTCTCGCAATGAAAACATCAAACGGCTGTCCAGATAATGCAGGATCTGATCAACACAGTTGACACACTGCATATCTGCAAACCGGATCTTACCAATAAAATTCTGCACAAACTCACAGACATTACAATCCGCAAAATCCTTCTCAATCGGCATATACAACAGCTGTACATGCAGATTTGACAGCTCAATATACATATACTTCGTGTTCAGAAGCACCTTCTTGATCGGCATGTTGCGGTCTTCGAAGTACAGCAGCTGATTCAATATATTGGACAAGATTGAGAGAAACTCACCCTTGTACAACTGCTTCTTCAAAAACTGACCGAGCGGCAGAGTTGCCGGAATCTTGTACGACAAGACGCGCACACCTTCCACGACGCTCTGCTGACAGGTGGACTGGTTTCCAAGGAAAAATGCATTGAAGCCTTCCATCTCCGTCTGATTTACAATTACAGTATCTTCTATTCTGAAATTCAAATTAAATTCGTCATAACTTTCCTGTACCTGATCCATGGCTTATCCCCCTGTTACATTTTATTGCAGGTGAAACTCTGATATCGCACCTTCAATTGTCTTATCAGCAGCTTCCTTACCATATTTTTCTACATCCATACGGCTCTTCGCCATATGCGTCAGATTTCCGTTTCCGTTGACACAGCCACCCTGACACGCCATGCCCTCCATGAAGTTTCCATCCAACATATTTCTGCGCAGCTTGAGCAACGCAATCTTACATTCTTCTATACCGTCGCAGACAACCGGTTTCAATTCAAAGTCCTCTGCTCCCTGTTCTTTCATACCCTGCTTTACAGCACTGCTCAAGCCACCTGTATGAGCAAAGATACGTCCAAAGTAAGAAGCATTTTCCAGACTTTCCTCTTCCAATGTCGTGATGTCAATCTCCCGGCTGTCAAGCACTGCCTGCAGTTCCTCGAAAGTCAGTGCACTGTCAATATACGGTGCAACCGTTTCCTTACGGATCTCCATCTTTTTTGCAGTACATGGTCCGATAAATACAACCTTCGCTGTCGGGTCCTGCTCCTTGATATGTTTACCGATCATCGCCATCGGTGACAATGTCGAAGATACATACGGCAGCATATCCGGGAAATTCTTCTCCACATAAGTCACGAATGCCGGGCAGCACGAGCTAGTCAGCATACCCTTCTCCCGCAGCTCCTGTGATTCATGCCAAGTTGTCATATCTGCGCCAAGCGCAACCTCCACAACCTCATCAAAGCCAAGCGCCTTGATTCCACTGATGACCTGTCCGCGCTTCGCATAGATAAACTGACCGGCAATCGCAGGTGCAACCGCTGCATAGACTTTATAGTTCTTTCCGTGGTCACTATCCTTTAGCATATTAATGACCTGCAATATATACGACTTTTCGTTGATGGCACCAAACGGGCACTGATATACGCATGCACCGCAAGCGATACATTTGTCGTTATCAATCTTCGCTTCCTGATCCTCATTCATTGTGATGGCGCCAATCTTACATGCCTGCTGGCATGGACGCTTGAAATCCGAAATGGCGCTGTATGGACATGCCTTTGCACAGGCGCCACATTCCTTACATTTTGATTTGTCAATATGGGCTTTCTGATGCTCATCAATCGTGATAGCGCCAAACTTACATGCATCCGCACAACGGTGCGCCAGACAGCCACGACAGTGCTGTCCGACTTCATATCCGCCAACCGGACACTCGTCGCAGGCAATCTCCATGACTTCAATCACATTGTCATTGTCCGGATTGCCGCCCATTGCCATCTTGACCTGTTCACTCACGATTGCGCGTTCCTTGAATACACAGCACCGCATCGTCGGCTTTTTGCCCGGAATAATCTTCATCGGAATATCCAGGATTCCTTCGAGCAGTGTGCCATCCCACGCCATACGTGCAACCTCGCGTAGCACTTCATAACGAAAATATTGGGTTCTGGTGTCAAATTTTCTCATATTCTTTGTAGAGAGTTTCCTCTCCTTCTCCTAATTCTATGTCGTATCCTGAAACATATATAATTATCTTAATATTTCTGATAATTTCTGTCAACGGATACCGCATATTTTTAAATATTTTTTAGTGAAGCTCCCCTTGTCCCTGTGAAAGCATCTCCTCTTTCACTTCATACAGTTTTTTCGACAGATCAACATAATGAATGTGCGGATTCGTAAACCGCTGCTCCTCCTCCCAGATCTGGTGGTCGAGCTGTTCTGTCACATATGCCTTGATTGCATCAAGCTCCGGCTTGTCATAAACAAGCTTTCCATCTCTAAAGATCGGTACCTGTAATTCCTTCACATCCACATTTTCAAATCTCATCTTCTTCCAAGGCTTCACCGGATCGACATAGGCAAACGGCTCATCTCCATTTACCACCTCATCGTACATCGTGATCAGATCTGCAAGTGCATACCCAGTCTCCCTGCTATAGATTCGCCACAGCTTCTTTCTGCCCGGATTCGTGATTTTCTCAACGTTCTCTGAAATCTTGATCTTCGGTACAAATTCCCCTGCGTCGTTCTGTACAGCGGCAAGCTTATACACACCGCCAAAAACAGGATCAGACTTTGAGGTAATCATACGCTCTCCGACACCGTAAGAATTTATGCTTGCATTCTGTTTCTTCAGTGACTGCATCAGGAATTCGTCCACACTGTTCGACACAACGATCTTGCAGTCCTGCATATCATGTGCATCAAGCGTCTTACGGATTTTCTTTGAGAAATACGCCAGATCCCCACTGTCGATGCGCACACCTTTCAGACGTTTTCCGGCAGGCTCCAACACTTCCTTTGCCACGCGGATGGCGTTCACCAATCCGCTGTTTAAAATATCATACGTATCGATCAGCAGTGTACAGTTGTCCGGATAGACTTCTGCATATGCCTTAAATGCTTCGTATTCAGTATCAAAGAACTGGATCCAGCTATGCGCCATCGTACCGATGGCAGGCACACCGAACTGCTCATCTGCCATGACCGTTGCCGTCGCAGCCGCACCACCGATATAGGCAGCTCTTGCGCCAAGAATGGCTGCATCGCCACCATGTGCACGTCTCGCGCCAAACTCCATGACAACCGCACCACTCTCGGCTGCTGTCCGGCAGATGCGGGATGCTTTCGTCGCAATGAGCGACTGGAAATTCATCGTAAGAAGCAGCATCGTCTCGATCAGCTGTGCCTCGATTACCGGTGCTGTTACCGTGACAAGCGGAGTATTCGGATAGCAGATTGTTCCCTCCGGCAGCGCATCGATATTTCCTGTAAACTTAAAATCCGTCAGATACTGCAGGAACCCTTCTGAGAACTCGCCCTTGCTCCTCAGAAACTCGATATCTTCTCCGGAAAAATGCATATTCTCGATATATTCGATCAATTGTTCCAATCCTGCAGATACAACAAATCCACCATTGTCCGGATTCTTCCGGTAGAACATATCGAATACAACCATCTTATCTTTGAACCCTTTTTCAAAATATCCGTTGGACATCGTCAGTTCGTAATAGTCCATCAACATTGTCAGATTTCTCATAGAATAAACATCTCCATTTCCTATGCCCGAAAACATACGATTTCATGCTTTCATACGCTTCATGTTTCCATAATTAGAAAAACTGCTGCACCAAAGCGATGGTGCAACAGCCTTTGTCTTTTTATTTCTTAGTTGTTAAATTTAGTTGTTAAATCCACGATAGATAATATCGGATCTCTTTGGTCCGTTGGAAACCATCGTAATCGGGAATCCAATCTGTTCCTCGATAAACTCGATATATTTCCGGCAGTTCTCCGGAAGATCCTCGTACTTCTTGATTCCCCGGATATCCTGTTTCCATCCCGGAAGCACCTTATATACCGGCTTTGCTTTCTTTAACTTTGCAGTTGTCGGGAAGTCGGTTGTTACCTCTCCGTCGATGTCATAACCGACACAGACCGGAATCTCATCGAGATAGCCAAGTACATCCAATACTGTAAATGCAACATCGGTTGTACCCTGGATACGACAGCCATACTTCGATGCCACACAGTCAAACCATCCCATACGTCTTGGACGTCCGGTTGTCGCACCGAACTCGCCTCCATCACCACCACGGCGGCGAAGCTCATCCGCTTCTTCTCCGAATATCTCACTGACAAATTCACCTGCTCCAACAGCGGATGAATATGCCTTACATACTGTGACGATCTGCTTGATCTCATATGGAGGAATACCTGCTCCAATCGCGCCATAAGCAGCCAGTGTGGAAGAAGATGTTACCATCGGATAGATACCGTGATCCGGATCCTTCATGGAACCGAGCTGTCCCTCTAAGAGGATATGCTTTCCGTCCTTGATTGCCTGATATAAATAAGCAGATACATCACATACGAACGGAGCAACCATCTCCTTGTACTCCATCAATGTGTTGTACACTTCATCCACGGTCAGAAGCGGCTTCTTGTACAGATACTCTAACAATACGTTCTTCGATGCGATCACACGCTCAATCTTGTCGCGCAAGGCTGCCTCATCGTCAAACAGCTCACTTACCTGAAAACCAATCTTTGCATATTTATCTGAATAAAACGGTGCAATACCAGACTTTGTAGAGCCGAAAGACTTTCCTGCCAGTCTCTCCTCTTCATATGCATCGAACAATACATGATATGGCATTACCATCTGTGCACGATCCGATACGAGAATCTTCGGCATCGGAACTCCCTTGTCTGTAATTGATTTTACTTCGTTGAACAGTACCGGGATATTCAGTGCAACACCATTTCCGATAATGCTGGTTGTATGGTCATAAAATACGCCAGAAGGAAGTGTATGCAATGCAAACTTTCCATAGTTATTTACGATTGTATGACCTGCATTTGCTCCACCCTGAAAACGCACGATAATATCTGCCTTCTCTGCGAGCATGTCTGTAATTTTACCTTTTCCTTCGTCACCCCAATTAGCGCCTACTACTGCCTGTACCATAGTCTAACCTGTTACCTCCGTTTTTATCACTTTGCAATTAATAGTGTGCCGACCACAGCCGGCCTTTCTATTCTACTTTATTTTCACAATAAAATCAATACGCATCCATGATTACGCATCTTATACGTTAATCTCTGCCTTTACACCGAGGATATCTTTGTTTGCATCGAGAATTGGCTGAATCTGCTCAGCTAAAAACTCAGCTGTCTGCTCCGGCGCACGTCCAACGAAGTTCTTCGGATCAAGCAATGCTTCAATCTCTTCGCGTGTCATGCCGAATGCAGAATCACATGCGATCAGCTCTACCAAGTTATTCTCATTTCCGTACTTCTTGACCTGCTCACCCGCGATCATCGAATACTCACGGATCTTCTCATGCAGCTCCTGACGGTTTCCGCCACGTTTTACGGCATCCATCATGATATTCTCTGTTGCCATGAAAGGAATCTCCTTCATGAAGTGCTGGTAGATCACCTTGTCATATACGACGAGTCCGTCTACGACATTTAAGTAAAGATCCAGAATACCGTCGATGGCAAGGAATGCTTCCGGTACAGAAATCCGCTTATTTGCAGAATCATCCAGTGTACGCTCAAACCACTGTGTACTTGCCACGATAGCCGGATTCAAGGCATCTGCCATCACATAGTCAGACAGAGATGCGATACGCTCGCTGCGCATAGGATTTCTCTTATATGCCATCGCTGACGAACCGATCTGATTCTTCTCGAACGGCTCTTCCACTTCCTTTAAGTGCTGCAGGAGACGGATATCATTCGAGAACTTATGGGCTGACATCGCAATACCGGAAAGTACATTTAAGACTCTCGCATCAACCTTTCTCGAGTATGTCTGTCCGGAAACCGGATAACATGCTGCAAATCCCATCTTCTCTGCGATCTTTCCATCGATCTTCTTGACTGTCTCATGGTCACCCTCAAACAGCTCAAGGAAACTTGCCTGTGTACCGGTTGTTCCCTTGCACCCAAGCAGCTTCTGCTGACCGATCATATATTCAAGGTCTTCTAAATCCAGCAACAGCTCCTGCATCCAGAGTGTCGCACGCTTACCAACGGTCGTCGGCTGTGCCGGCTGGAAATGTGTAAATGCCAGTGTTGGAAGATCCTTGTATGTATCTGCAAACTTTGCAAGCTCATTGATCACATTGATCAGCTTCGTACGGACAAGCTTCATTGCCTCGGTCATAATGATGACATCTGTGTTATCTCCAACATAGCAGCTTGTTGCACCCAGATGGATAATCCCTGCTGCCTTCGGGCACTGTTTGCCATAAGCATACACATGGCTCATAACGTCATGGCGCACGAGTTTTTCACGTTCTCTTGCCACATCGTAGTTGATATCCTCTACATGGCTTTTCAGTTCTTCGATCTGCTCGTCTGTGATACGTGGGTTGCCATCGGCATCTTTTAATCCAAGCTCCTTTTCAGTCTCAGCAAGTGCAATCCATAATTTTCTCCATGTCTTGAACTTCATGTCCGGGGAGAAGATATACTGCATCTCCTTGCTTGCGTATCTCTCTGAAAGCGGGCTTACATACTTATCTCTGCTCATAAAAACCTCCAAATATTTATATATTTTCCTCATATGTTC
>ERZ1026852.1602-NODE-1602-length-11826-cov-9.721009_pt1 | contig 11826 bp, 12 predicted proteins | sample MGYA00380156_ERZ1026852 | MGnify/ENA primary metagenome ERZ1026852 (study PRJEB33269, sample SAMEA4719792) | human gut metagenome | biome: human-associated habitat; feature: organic feature; material: feces | place: Cameroon | collected 2013-10 ...
GGCGGTACAGTCCGCCGGGATCGGACAACCGGATGTGGTCAGCGAGTTGAAATCCTATCTTGCAAAGCTTCCCGGCGCGGGGAGGCCGGGACCGGGAAAAGGAGAGCCGTATCTGGGTATAGTCCACAGACTGGATCAGCCGGTGGAAGGACTACTGGTATTTGCCAAAGACAAAAAAGCAGCAGCGATATTGTCGAAGCAATTAACAGAAGGTGCACTGAATAAACATTATTATGCAGTACTCTGTGGATATCCTGACTGCCCGGAGGGGGATCTTGTGGATTACCTTCGCAAGGAAGGTAATATGGCGTTGGCAGTGACCGGCAGGGAGCAGGAATTTGCAGATGCAAAGATTGCCGTGCTGCACTATCGCATTTTGGAAGAGATCAACGATCCTTCTCCGCTTGCGCTTGCAGACGTAACGATCGGGACCGGACGGTTTCATCAGATCCGGGTGCAGTTCGCACATGCGGGATTTCCACTGTTGGGAGATACGAAGTATGGAACGGCAGCGTTAAAAGAGGTGATGCCTGCGCAGAAATATCGCGGCGTGGCACTATGCGCGTATTCTCTGGAGCTTGTTCATCCCGTTTCCGGGAAAAAGATGGGATTCCGGGTAGTGCCGAAGAATCCGGCATTTGCGGGTTTTGCGATGGAGGAATTGAAAAAACTCACAGAAAATGAAACCGGAATCTCCAAAAGGGGATAAAAAAAGTCTCTCAGAGCACACTAATCCAAAAAGGGAGTGTGCGGAATGGACTGGGGAGAATTCGATAAAAATATTATAGGAAAAAAGATGATAGTACTGCTTGCGGTGACGGGAGCAGTCTATTTTTTTCTGCAATATCTGACCCCCCTGTTGGCACCGGTGCTGTTGGCGATGCTGTTCGTCACGATATTCGGACCGATGATGAAGCGGATGAACCGCAAACTGTATTTTCCAAGACCCTTAAGTGCCATAGTGCTTCTGATCCTGGCGACACTGCTGTTGGCTGTACTGTTATGGGTACTGAGTTCCTGGGTGCTGGGAAGTCTGCCGGTGTGGATCCGGAGTATGGATGCGAGGGAGCAGGAGTGGCTGGCGATGGTACGGGATCTGTGTCACGGTGTGGGAGAGATCATTGGCGTGGACGCTTCCTATCTGGAAAATACGGTCAGCGGCAGACTGCAGGAAGGACTGGATTCGCTGGAGGAAAATATTCTGCCGGGGATGCTGTCGCAATCCATGCAGTATGTGCGGTGGTTTGCGGAGGTGGGAGGATTCCTGGTGACATTTCTCATTGCGTCGGTACTGTTGGCGAAAGACTATGACGGGATCATGAACCATCTGCTGGATCAGGAGTCCTGCCATGTGCTGTTGGAGGTGATCTGCGGAATTGTCCGCTATATCGCTACCTTTGTAAAAGCACAGGGGATCATCATGTCGGCGATCGCATTGACGGCAGCGATTACGTTAGGGATCGCGGGGATAAAGCATGGAGTGCTGTGGGGGATCCTGGCGGGGATTCTGGATGCGCTGCCTTTTATTGGCACGGGGGTGGTGCTGTTGCCACTGGGAATCTGGCAGCTATTGGAGGGAAGCTTCGGTAGAGCGCTTATCTGTGGTGCGCTGTATGTGGTATGTATTTTCCTGCGGGAGATACTGGAGCCCCGTCTCATCGGCAGGAAAATAGGAGTGTCTCCCATTGCTGTATTGGTGTCGTTGTATGCCGGGATCCGGCTGTTCGGCGTCTGGGGGATCATCAAGGGACCGTTGGGATTTGTGCTGATCTACGAGACGTATCATAGCCTGTCTAAGATGTCTGACAGGCAGAAAAACGGAGAGGATCGCTCCTGAGAAAAGATTGACGAAAGAAGTCCGGAAAGCTATCATGAAAGGGAATAAATTTCCGGTGGTCGGAGAAGGTTCGGAGAGATGAAGCCTATGGCAAAAAATACAAAACACAAGAAAGCAGAATCCGTAGCAGAGACACTTTGCAGCTTTAGCGGATTTTTATGTGATATCGTGATCAGCGTGTATATGATCGTGATTCTGATGGTACTCCCTCTTTACAATAAAGGATATGCCAGGATAGGAACAGAGAAGGAGACCTTTTTTCTCAAGACTATGACCTATGGTGCGAAAGCTTTGCTGCCGGTATTTTTACTGTGGCTGCTTTTCCGGCTGGTTACAGCAGTTCAGAAAAAGGAGTTGCCGAAGTTCACGGAATGGCCGGCGGGATTATGGAAGAATCTGAGTGTGACGGACAGATTTGCCGTATTTTATGGAATTGCGGTTTTAGTATCCTATCTGTTTACGAATTACCGGGAAGAAGCACTGTGGGGGACAGCGTCCTGGCGGATGGGAATGTGGACGCAGCTGGGAGCGGTGATCGTGTATTTTATGATCTCCCGTATGTGGCAGTGGAAGAGCTGGATCCCGGCGCTGGTACTGCCGGTGTCTGCGGTTGTTTTTTCTCTGGGATATGTGAATAAGTTTGGTCTGCTACCGGTGGATCCGGAATACGTGACCCCTTCCTTTATCTCGACGATCGGAAATATCAACTGGTATTGCGGGTATCTGGTGACGATATTATTCGGGGGAGTCTATCTGCTGTGGCGGATGGAGGAGATGACATGGAAAAAGCTGTTGCTGATGGCATATGTGACGATCGGCTTCGCCTCGTTGGCGACTCAGGGAAGCAGCAGCGGCATTGTAACCTTCGCAGTGGTCATGTTCGTATTATTCGGGATGTCCGTGAGAGACAGCGGGAGGATGGAAGTGTTCTGGCAGGAGATGACGATGTTTTCCGCAGTGTGTCTGATTACCTGTGTTCTCCGCCGGTTGAATATATTTTCCCGGGAACTGATCCTGGAAGGAATTACAGATCTGCTGACGTTTTCGATTGCAGGCATATTTATGACGATCCTGTCGGGAATTATTTTGTATTGGATACACAGAACCCGGGTAAGACGAAGTTATCCGGAGAAAATGTTACATAGAATCTATTATGGGATCGCTATTGCGGTACCGGTTATGATATTGCTTGTTTTGTTACTGACGCTGATCAATACCTTAGCCGGTGGTGCGTTGACTCCCAACATCACAGACCCGAATGTGACAAAATGGCTGACGTTTAATGTCAGTTGGGGGAGTGCCCGGGGCGGTACCTGGTCAGCAGGTGCCAGATGCTTCTGGGAGGCGGATTTTCTGCATAAAATATTCGGCGTGGGACCGGATTGCCTGTATGCATTTTTATCCAACGAGGGAAGTGTGGGACTGCAGACGATGGTGAATGACCGTTTTGGCGGTAACCGGCTTACGAATGCACACAATGAATGGCTGACGGTTCTGGTAGATATAGGAGTATTGGGACTGATCAGTTATGCAGGGATGATGATCACGGCGATCAGAGACTTTCTTCGTGCCGGGGAGAACAAGATGCTGGTGGGAGCCTGCGGGATATGCGTGCTGGCATATACAGTGAATAATATGTTTAGTTTTCAGCAGGTGATGAATATTTCGACGGTGTTTGTGATTATGGGGATTGGGGAGAATTTGCGGTCTGCGCCCGAACGGTGAGTTCGTGTCGACTAGAGGATGTAAGTTCAATACATTGAGATAGACAAAAATAACCCCTCACAAAAGTGAGGGGTTATTTTTAGTCGTCGCGACAAGATTCGAACTTGCGACCTCTGCGTCCCGAACTATCACGAATGATGTTTCCCAATGTTTTTGTTTGTTCCTCAAATGCTCTGAAAGGTCAGTAAAACAAAGGCTCTACGGGACATAGGGGTCACAAGTAGTTGATAATGCGAAAATCTTTTCTGATTCGCATTTTAGGTAACGTTTTAGGTAACGCACGGGCAGATATAATCTATTATTACGCAAGGCTCTTTTTATGTTGTTTTGCTAAACGCCGTTCCTCTTTTGCTTCAAGTTTTGCTTGACGCTTTTCCGCACGTTTTTCTGCACGTGACAACTTAATGTTTTGTTTTATTTGCTTTCTATATTCTGTGTAATCAGTATATAGAGTTAATTCTTTTATTTCAGTAAAGCGGTAGTAATATTCTTTACTGAAAACAAAATGAATCTTCTTGTGTACTTTTCTAAACACACGTCCAATGTCTTCCTCTGTTCCTTTAAGGTTAAATATTTCAAAAAAGCGAAGTGATTTTTTAATAAACATTTTCTTGTCAATGCTATTGTTTAAATCAATACGATAGCAAGTGTCTTTCATAAAACAGGGTTTGCAAATGTATTGTTTATCTTTGGCAGAAACAAACCACCAACGGTCATGCCAACGCATAGATTTTTGACCACTCATTTTTTTCAATATGTAAACAGGAATAATAATATCTATGTCGGATTCAGTTACATAGCGTCTTACCTTTTTAGGAATCTTTGGTGTGACAAGTGGAATATCGCTGTCATATCCTCGGAAACTTTTGAAGAAAGGTTTTACATAAATATTTTTAAAATAACGGATAGTGATATAAGCTGTTTTGAAGAGCCAAATAGCAACTATCAGCATAAGTGCAAAAATGACACAAAATATTATGGGATGAAAAATTGCAGTATAAACTAAACCTATAATGCTCATGGTCTTTATGGCTTCAATCCCAAGAGCAGAAAAACGAACAATGGTGCAAACTGGCAAAAGTATAATATTGATAAAGAAAAACAGACACCGAATGAATAAATATATTACAAGTACACTCATCAGCAATATAAAACAGATAAGTGCATTAAAGCTATGCTTAACAACATCTGTTGGTTGTGATGTTGTTGAAGCAGCTTGCACAGTAATGCCCAAAGGTATATTTGCAAGGAATTGGCTTGCTACAACTAATCCATTTATAAAGCCACCTATTTTTGATTCATAATTTTCAAGAATCAAGCCAGTTGTATAAGTTACACGATTACTTTTAGATAGTTTGGCAAAAAGAAACCAAATAAGGCAAATTATCTTCACAACATTAAAATCTAATATTCCGAAAGAGTAGTTAGAAAGTCCTTCTAGTCCGTCAACGCCTATGGCATTTCCAAGGGTTGCCAGATCGCTTTCGGGTATAAAATCTAAAGCAAGAGAGATTATACTAAAAATTAACATAGCAGATGGAGCGTCTATACTTCCCAAATAACCTTGTGCAACAGGTGCAACCACTTTTCCGAAACTTCCCCCTAAAGTGCTAACTATTTCTACTGTGGTAAAACCATTACTTGCAAAAGCAAGGTTGCCATCTCCAAAAGCAAGAATCGAAAAAACAAGGCAAATAGTTACATAAGCACGAATGAATTTTTTGTTTTCGTAGTATATTTCTTTGAAAATTTGTGAGTATGTCATCGCAATATCTCCTTTATCAAAAGCATGTGTGCACTTATAGTTTATAATATTATACACCTTAAGTTCTCATATTGTCCATACACTAAAAGTGAATGGAGGTATACACAAAATGAACACAGCCGAAAGATTAAAAGAGTTAAGGGAAAAGTATAATTTTTCACAACATGGACTTGCAAATCAGTTAAATGTTGCTCCGTCTTTGGTAAGTGCGTATGAACGTGGAGAGCGTATGCCTAGCCCTGCAAAGCTGATTCAGCTTGCCGATATATACCATACAACAACCGATTATTTATTGTGTCGTAGTAATACGCATGATGATAGCTTGTATTTGTCATTAGAGGGGTTAAGTCCGATTCAGATTAAATTATTGAGAGAATTTATAGATACGATAAGATAAAGAAAAGCGGAAACGAAGCATAAAACCTGTTTCCGCTTATTAGCTAATATTCACGAATTTCGATTTCAAGACACTTTAGGTTTTCTTCATCTTGTTCCTCAAAAGTAATGGTGCTGAAAAGTTCATCAAAGGCTTGGGGAAATTCCCTATAAATCAATAAGGCTCGTTTTAAAAAATCTATTTCTTTACGGCGTTCATTATCTAAATGTATTAATTCGTTATATTCCCATTCATCACTATTATCTGCAAAGTCTAAAAGCAATTCATCCATGCTATACTCACCTTTTTCTGGATTGCTTTTCTTTCTTTGTGCTTCATCATAAAGTTTCTGTTGTTCTTCTTTTTCGTCTTTTGAGGGTTTTCCTACATGTGCAGGTCTGTTTTTTTCATAATGATATACTGCAATTGCTTCACTATTATCTATCACATCTTGTATTCCCAAAATAGCATTAAGTTTTTGCACTAAATCATAGTCTATCCGCTTTCCATTAGTTAAAATTTTTCTTAAAGTATCCGGCTCAAGTCCTTCAATTTTTTCTGCTAATTGAGCATATGTAATGTTTTGTTTTTCCCTTTCCATTTGAATCTGTTTGTACGGGTTTTTTCCCGTTTCTCTAAGTTCATCAATCCTGTTTACAATACTCCTAAGAGAATTTAAATTACTTTTCATAATAAGTTATCCTTTCTTTTTTGATACAGCATAATATATTTCACACATTTCTAATAGGAAAATTTTATTGTAAAAAGATACTGTTGAGCAAATCACTTTCCTTTATCCCTCGCTTAATCGCATCTATAATCAGTTCTAGGTTAACCAAGCAAAACACAGGAGCTCCAGAAAGGAGAGAATATGGCAAAGCTAAACAAAGCTGCCATTGCACAAGCAACGGCAAATACCCTTGCGAAGCATAGAAAACGCAAGAGCAACAATGCCTATACTACCCCTAATTATAGGGTAGATGTGCATATATCGTCTAGTAATAATAGACAAAATTATTATAAAAAAGGTGGTAAATAATATGAATAGTAAATTTATAACTAATGTAACAATAACTGCAGAGCAAATCTGCAATTCCAAAGACATTACAGTTCTCTTGGTTGCTGTCCGTGAGGGTGCAGAGTACAAAGACGGAAAAGCTACGGGAGTAATCGACCATTTTAAATATGACGCAGTTCTTCCTAGCAATCAGTTTGAAAAGGTTACAGTAAAAATCAAGGGTGCTTGTATCGTCACACAGGAACAGTTGGAACAAAAAGGTGGCAGTATCAAGGTTAGATTTAAGAATCTGACAGGCAAATTCTATCGCACAGGCACAGGAGAATATGCTTTAAGTGCCACAGCAGAGGGATTGGAGGTAGTCAGCTAATTATGCTGAATCTCGGAAAAAAGTTTATTGACAGCTTGCTCTCTGATTTGGATAGTAAGCATTACTTAAAGTTTATCGGTAAAATCCTGCTCTTCGGAGCAGGGTCTTTTACCCTCATTATGCTCATAGCTATAATTGCAACAAATGTCTATGCTTTTGTGTCTGCAAATTGGCAGTTTATTTTCTTGGTAGGTGGTGGCGGTTTTGTTGCCGTTTATTTTATAAAAGAGCATTATGCCGACAAAGAAAAAGAGCGATTGTCAACACAGGAGCAGGGGCGGTTATTGCAGGAAGAAGCTGACAGCAAAATTCTTGAACGCAATTATAGATTGCTTCGCAATACGCTTTTTGAAGTTACGTCATATATACATGATGTAATTCACGTTAAAAAGCCGACCATAGAAACAGAATTAGACAGTCCGAATCATATTGTGCGGAAACTGAATTTTGTTCTATATCAGTTTATTCTGTATCCAACTTCGGGCATAGATACGGAAAGCGTGAAAAAGATATTGCAACAAGAGTATGCAAGACGGCTTGATTCCCAATCCTTTTCGGGAATCGGACAGTCCTATTATTTTTATGAAGGACAGGCAGAGCCAATTATCAGCATTTACGAAGTCGTAAGCAATGGAGCATATTTGACTGTGAGCCTTGCCATAGCAGATGAAAATTATTGTCGGCATATTCGGCAAGGGGTATCGGTTAATTTATTGCAACAGGCAGAACAGATTAGAACGCCTGGCGATATGGATTTCTAGTTATGGCAATTCCTATATTGTTAGACGAAGCTCATTTACAACTGAATATAGAAAAGTGGCTGATGTGGGAGCCTGACAAAGCTCCCCATGCGGTCATTATTGGTGCAACGGGAAGTGGTAAGACATACTTTTCAAAATTGTTTCTCGGTAAGATTTCACTATATGGCACTAATGCGGAGATTTTTGTTTGTGACTTCAAAGGGGATGACGATTTCTCATTTTTAACAGGGTGTCACAATTATTATCGCTTTATGGAATGTGCAGAGGGATTGACGCATTTTTATACCCGTTTTACAGACCGACAGCAGGGAAAAGACACCTCTCGCAGTATGCTTGTAATGTTCTTTGATGAATGGGCGTCTTATCTGAATTTTCAAGATAAGAAGCAGGCAGAGGAAGAAAAGAAAAAATTGTCTAATCTGCTTATGCTTGGGCGTAGCTTTAATGTCCATGTGATAATCAGTCAGCAGAGAGCAGACGCACAATATTTTTCAACTGCAAGAGATAATCTGAATTTGGTTGTCGGATTGGGGAATCTATCAGAGGAAAGCAAGGAAATGCTTTTTCATGAATATAGAAAAGAAATGTTACCCAACCGTGAACGTGGTACGGGATATATGCTCACAAACGGCACAGATTTACACGCCGTATTAGTTCCCCGTATCAACGATATAAGCAAGTTACATCTTGCTATTAAAAAAGCTGTGTCACATTAAATATAATGCTCCCTGCCACGCACGGAGTGAAAGTGGCAGGGGGTAGCCTAGAGGTAGTATTACCTCTAGGCTACATGTGTATTATGTAGCAAGAAAGAGGGATGAAATGGAGAAAACGAAAGTGATTGATAAGCAGTCCCGAAAATGGCAACTGACAATCAATAACCCTGTGGCAAAAGGTCTTGCACACGATACGTTAAAAGAAATTTTGTCACAAATGAAGCCAGTGAGTTATTACTGCATGAGTGATGAGGTAGGCAGTAGTTATCACACGCATATATATATTTACTGTAACTCGCCTGTTCGTTTCAGTACCTTAAAAAAGAAGTTCCCAACGGCACATATTGAGTTGGCAAGGGGAACGTCCGAACAGAATCGGGATTATGTTTTCAAAGAGGGAAAATGGCTGAACGATAAGAAGCGGGAAACGAATGTTTTAGATACCCATGAGGAATGGGGAGAAATGCCCATAGAGCGTCAAGGTGCAAGAAATGATTTAGCGGATTTATACGATTTGATAAAGCAGGGGGCGACTGACTTTGAAATATTAGACGCAAACCCAGAGTTTTTCAATCAGATAGACCGCATGGAGAAAGTGCGACAAACGATTTATCAAGACTATTACAAGAATCAGTTTAGAAAGTTGGAAGTCACATATATATGGGGAGATACGGGGTCGGGAAAGACAAGGAGCGTCATGGAGCAATATGGTTATGCAAACGTATATCGTATAACAAATTATGCTCATCCATTCGACTTATACAAAGGACAGGCAGTTATTATCTTTGAAGAGTTTAGAAGCTCCCTGCCATTGGCTGATATGCTGAATTATCTTGACGGCTACCCGTTATCCCTGCCTTGCCGTTATAACGATAGAGTGGCTTGTTACACAAAAGTCTTTATCATTTCCAATATAGATTTACGTTGGCAATATGACGGCTTGCAACGGCAGGAAAGAGAATCATGGCAAGCGTTTTTAAGACGTATTCATTATGTACGGGTATTTCAGAATCAAAAGGAAACACTATACACCACAAAAGAATATATGCAGGGATTTACACCGATTCCACCCAATGTAAAAACACCTTTTACAAAGGATGATACATAGTGCTAGAAGCATATAGTGATATATTAGATGTAAAGGATTTGTGTGCAATCCTGCGGATAGGTCGCAAAACGGCATATCAACTCTTGCGGTCTGGTGCTATCCCCTATCGCAAAATAGGGAGAAACTATAAGATTCGCAAAGATATGGTTATAAAATATTTAATAGAAAAATAGTGATTTCCTAACGGGTATGATATAATGCAACTAGATTATATCTGCCCGTTTTTTGAAAGGAGATTAAAAGTTATGACGGGCACATTACAAATTAAAAAGCTGAAATCGGGCAATTCCTATTATTATGTGAAGCTGTGTTATAAAGATATGCGTACAGGGGAATGGAGATATAAGACTTTAGCAACCAAGTTGGAAGTAAAGAATAACAAGAGAAAAGCTGAAGCCATGATAGCAACATTTATTAGTCAGTATTCCTATTTGGAGCAGTTACCGACAGAATACAATCAAGCTATCAATCCCGACATTTTGTTGTGTAATTATCTTGAAGCATGGTTAAAGGGAAAAGAAACCGATTTGAAGCTCCCAACCTATGAAGCATATACATACCGAGTAAGTCGCATAAAGGAATACTTTGAGAGCAAAAAACTTCGTTTGATTGATGTAACGCCAAAGATTATAGATGATTATTTCAAGTATTGTCTAAAGTATGGCAAGGTTAACCAAAAGACAAAGGAAAGAGAGCCTTTAACGGTACGCTCTGTAAGAAGTTATAAAAGTATTCTATATGCTGTTTTCAATCAAGCCATGATTGACGGACTTGTGACGGGTAATCCTGTTCTTGGCGTGAAAGTGCATGGTAAGAAAAATCGGGATTATAGTGAAGATATGCTGTTTTTAACAGAGGAAGAAATCGGAGAGTTTCTTCACTTCATTGCAGAAAAATATCCTAGATTATTAGGAATTACATTCATGGGTGTTTACTATGGCTTAAGACGGTCAGAGATTTTAGGACTGAAATGGTCTGCAATAGACTTTCGCAAAAAGACAATTACTATTGACCATACTGTTGTAAGAGTGAAGTCAACCTACATGACAGATTCCACAAAAACACATTCTAGTAAAAGGGTGCTTAATCTGTTTGACACAGCAGAGAAGTGTCTTGCAAAAATTCAGATAGAGCAGGACGAAAACAAAACCTTTTTTCAAAATGATTACCAAAACAATGACGGATATGTTTTCACATGGGAAAATGGAACAGCCTATGACCCTAACTATATTTCAAAGCTGTTTCAAAAAGCCACAAGGGAATTTGGCAGACCCGAAATCTCATTGCACAAACTTAGACATAGTTGTGCTTCAATGCTGATAAACAAAGGTTGGGATATTAAAAAATTGCAGTATTGGTTAGGGCATACCGATACACAGACAACACTAAATATTTATGCTCATTTTAACCGCCAAAGACTGAATACAAGTGAGAATGATTTGAGTGAGATATCTCTTGTATCAGCGGATATATTTGGTTAATAGTGATTTTAGGTAACGTTTTAGGTAACGGCAAAAAAATAACCTCTGAAAACCATTTAAAAAGGTTTCAAAGGTTGAACAGAAAAACAATAAAAACGTGATAGAATGGCTGAAAAGCCTTAAAGTCGTCGCGACAAGATTCGAACTTGCGACCTCTGCGTCCCGAACGCAGCGCTCTACCAAACTGAGCCACGCGACGATTATTAACATGAATTGCGTCAACATTAAAATAATAAATAAAAACCCATTGATTGTCAAGCAAAAAACGAATATGATAGAAGAAAAAGTTGCAAAAACGATAAAATCACGAAATTAAGAGAGGAAATTCTATGTACAATACAACGGTAACATTGAAAAAAGGAGAGGGCAGAACGCTGAAAGCCGGGGGAATGTGGGTATTTGATAATGAGATCGCATCCATCCTGGGGACGTTTGAGAATGGCGACATTGTAAACATTCATGATTTTGACGGCTATTTCATGGGATACGGTTATATCAATACCAATTCCAAGATCACACTCCGTCTGCTGGCGCGCAGGAAGGATACGGTGATCGATGAGGCATTTTTTGAACAGAGGGTACGGGATGCCTGGAATTACCGCAAGGAAACCATCGATACCTCCAGCTGTCGTCTGATCTTCGGAGAGGCGGATTTCCTGCCGGGTATTG
>ERZ1026852.1605-NODE-1605-length-11814-cov-3.014202_pt1 | contig 11814 bp, 11 predicted proteins | sample MGYA00380156_ERZ1026852 | MGnify/ENA primary metagenome ERZ1026852 (study PRJEB33269, sample SAMEA4719792) | human gut metagenome | biome: human-associated habitat; feature: organic feature; material: feces | place: Cameroon | collected 2013-10 ...
CGGCAGCGTCAGATGTGTATAAGAGACAGCTCAATGGGCAGCGGGCTCTTGCCCATGGCGCTCAGCAGCTGATTGGTAAGCGCCAGCAGCAGAACAGCAGTTCGTGCAATGGTACCCGCAGTAATATTGAAGTTCATAGTGTTAGCTCCTTTCGTGTTCGTATGTTTCGATATCAGACACCCGATGATTAAGTACCTGAATATCTCTTTGGATCACAGGGATCTTCTCCGCAAAGCCGTTGTGCTTACGTACTTCGCGGGTCAGTTCCTCGATCTTGTACTCCATGACCGCATTGGATTTTGAATTTGCGATCAATACGCCGATCAGCGTCACCGCTCCGGCAATGATGGCGGAAAGGATGGTCTCCATTGGCATCACCCCCTCCACCGGCTCTTTTCTTTGCGCACGTCTACGTGCACCCAGCCGTTCGCCCTTCCAAGGCCGGGAGGATAGATGCCAACACCTCCCCTGCCCGCAAGCAACTTGTCCGCATAGGCATACACCTGCTCCACGCTGATGCCCTGCACCTGAATGTCCGCCGCCTTGCCATAGAGGTGCTGGCTGTACTTGGCGGCATTCTTCTGTTTAGCGTTCCAACTTGCCGTGCGGAATGCACTCGTGATGGTCACAGGCTTGTTGAAGTGGGTACGAATCTTCTCCAGAATCTCCACAAGCTCTGTATCCACGAAAATCGGGTCAGAGCCGTCTCGACAATAAAACTCCCGGACTTTGAAGTGTTCCGAGAGCTTCAGGTTGCCGTTCTTCAGAAGAGAATATGCTTCGATGCTCATATGCCCTCCTTATTCCTCGGAGGTCACATCTGCTCCCTCGCTTGCATCTTCGGTGCCACCCTTGGTCTCCGCCGTAACAGGAACCTGAGGCGTCTCAGTAACCGGCGCGGCTGCCACGGCTGCTTCTTCCTCTTTCTGTACGGGATAGCTTTCGCCGGTGATCTCCTCGTACTCGTACTCCGTGATCCAGCCCTGTTTCACGGCATTCACGACCTGCCGCTTCTTCCACATGTGATACTTGTAGTAGGAACGCACATCGTTGAACTTCTTGCTGTGATTTGCCATTTTGAACTCCTCCTTACAACTCGGGGTCAACCATCATGCTCAGATAGTCCAGCCGCGCCTTCAGAGCCATCTGCTCCAGCTCCTCTGCCGGAATATCTCGCAGGATGAACCACCACTCTTCGCCCATCTTGCTGATCTGCACCAGTTCCATGTTCTCATGCTTCTCGATGGTGTCACCGCCCTCGATGGTCACTTCTGTCAGATTGTCCTCGAACATCTCTTTGGTGACTTCAGTGGTGCTGATGAAGTTGTTACCGTTCAGCTTCAGGCTGCCGAGGGATGTGCCATCAGCCAACGTAACCTTCCATGCCCTTTCTTCCATGTTACACTCCTTCCGAACAGCTTCACGTACAGGCTGTTCATCTTATAGATTTGGTCGCGGCTCATATACTTGTAGTTCCCACTGAGCCAGGAGCGAAAATAACCATCAATTTCTTCCATGGTTACGATTCCTTTGTCCAGCAGGCGCTTATAAGCCTTTAGTTTACGGCGTTCTCTTGTGATTGCTTTTGGGTGAATCCGCCGAACAACGATTCCATTTTGAAGCAACGTGTACTTTACCTGAAGGTAACGGTAGTCGCCAGAAAGCTTGCAGATGTGCGTCTTTTTCTCATTGAGAATCAGCCCGTACTCTGCCGCGATTGTCTTGATACCCTCTAAAACCTTCAGAAGCACTTCTTTGCTCCGATGGATGATATGCATATCGTCAGAATATCGGCCTTGATGCTTCATGCCGCAGACAATTTTACAGTAGTTATCGATTCGGTAAGGAAATGTGATACCAATGTTTTGCGCCAGCTGGTTGCCAATATCGGCTCCCTTTGCCAGCATCTTTTCACCGGTCAAAAGCTCTTTCGGCACGCCCATGTTCATAAAAGGGTCAACCTTGCCATTCATCATGGCTTCAATGTCCTCGTCCGAGAATCGGCTGACATCCATCTCGAACGTCTTGAAAATCTCATCCATCAAGTCCTCGGTGATAAGCCGAAGTTCATCACGTAGACCGCTCTTTTCGAGTAGCTCATGAAGCACCGCCTTACACGGTTCATGCTGAATGTTCGCATAGTACCCGCTGAAGTCGATAAAAAGCACATACCCTTCATTCGTACCTTCTTCGCGGTAGTAGTTACGCAGGTCATTTTCAAAACGCCTTCGATGAAATGCTACGCCTTTCCCCTTCTGAGATGCCGAATTGTCGTACTGTAGAAACTTTTGTAGATATGGAGTCAGCACCTCGTCACAAATTACATGATTCACCGCCTTGTCAGGGGTCACGATGCTGGAAATGAGGCGTTCCTTTCCTCGCTCACGATATCGGAACTTCATACTCCCTTTCGGATGGTAAGTTCCATTTTGAAGTGCCTTCTGTAATTTTGCTGTGATGAGAAGCTGATTCAACTTATAAAGTTTCGAAGCATACTTAAACTGGGAGCCATTCATTGCGCGGTCTCCCGCATCATAGAGAACGTTTGTGTCGTAATAAGGATTCATTTTGCCTCATAAACTGCGCTATAAGTTCATCGGTCGTAACCGGAACCGTCACAGTTATCATTCATCGGGTTATCTCCCGAACGGATAGCCTTTCCTTTCCCATTGCCGTGCAGGGAATCCTGTCCATAATGCACGGATGTGAAATCGGGACGAACGCCATTCTCATTCGAAGCGTTGTTGTAGTTCGCATTACCGTTGTTGTTCACATTCGCGAAGTACGTAGACGAAACTTTTCAAAGGCTACCCAATTGTTGTTATTCGGACTTTGCGGCTGCCTGAATGTGCGGTAGGAAACGCCCGTTATCAGATTGCCGCAATTTTTTAATGAGGTTGAAGTCTTTCTCAAGCTTCAATACAATGCGCGTGTATTTGTTTTTGTCAGCAGGCAGAACTTTTGCAATATAGTTCAGTTCGTCCTGAAGCACATTGCAACATTCCAGCGCTTTGCCCAGTTGCAGTCTGCGCTCCTCAAACTCACTCATATTGACAGGACTGATCGTATTAGCTGCCCGAAGGTGTGCCGATATTCCACGAGAAAGCCTCAGAACCTCGTCCCGCTCTTTCTCAATAAACCACATACTAAAGTCCTGATTAGTCTCCCGAAGTTGAGCTGCAGCTCGTTCCCGCAGTGCATCGTCCTGAATATAATCTGTGACTTTACGGATATGCTGTTCCAGCCGTTTTTCACTGTACCCAAAAGTCAGCATCAACTCCGTTGTAATTTCAGAGCGAATATTCTGGGCCAGTGCCAAAGCATCCAATGAGGTCGCTTTTCTCCTACTTTTAGGAATATTAGACACGCAAAAATCCTTCTTTCAAACAAAAAATAACGGCGGCACAAGGCCGCCTGATGGTTGATCAGCCGATGACGAAAGCGGGACGAACGCCAACCTCACCCGAAGCGCTGTTGTAGTACGCACAACCGCCGCGGAACACAAGCGCGAAGCACGCAGACGAAACAACATCCCGCAGCCAGAACCACTGGCGGTTCGAGATCAGATGCGGTGCAAGCTGGAACAGGGGCAGCTGGCTCTTCTCCACTGTATAGTTCGTGGGAATCGTGCTGCCATCGCAGGCAGGAGCAAAGATATGGCTGCCGTAGACCATGTTCTCGTTCATCAGCTCCACATCACTATCGAACCATGCACCGCCAGAAGGCTTACCGTTGGTCACAGCATTGGTCAGGTAGACACGATGGGTCAGCACATGGTCTGCACCAAACACTGCAACCGCCTTTTCCTTGGCCTGTGCCAGACCTTCCAGACGCATCAGGCTGTTGACATAGCCGCCCTCAGTCGTATTGGTTGCGTTCATCTTGTGGGTATACAGCTGGGTATCCGGCACGATGACTGCATGATGGCTTCCGAAGCTGGTATCGCCGCACTGCAGGTAGTAGTCAAAACCGCCAATGCGATAGCTCACGCCGCCATTGGACCAGTAGTCACCAACGTACAGGTCGTCAAAGGTACCCGCCTTGATGGCTGCCAGCTGTGCCTCCGTGGGAGCAGAACCCAAGTTCTTACCACGGAAGATGCCATTGTGCGCGGCAGCGGAAGCCGTCAGAACAGCGCTCAGCCCAGCAGCCGCTTTTTCAGTTGCCGCCTGAGCTTTGCGTGCCGCATCTGCGCTTGCCTGCGTTGCAGCAATCAGCTGCTCCCATGTAGTGCTGCCAGCATCAGGAAGATCTGCCATTTCGGTGCCGCTGTTCTCGCCAACGGTGTAGGGCACGTCTGCGCTGGTGACGATTACACCATCGCGAATGCCCTGGAAGGTCACCTTGCCCTCGCCAGAGATCGCGGTTACGATAGCCGGGACGTTTGCCACGTTGTTTGCGAACAGCGTTGCCGGGGGCGTGACTTCCTTGTTCGGGGTGTGCCAGTAGGCGCTGATGGTCAGGTTTGCCCACTCATCACGGGGCGAGATACGCAGAGCATAAACGCTCTTGTTGCCCTCATAGCCCATGTTCAGGGTGCTGCTGCCATCTGCCAGCTGTGCCTGACCATTCTTAGAAAGGATCAGATTCAATTCAGTCATTGATAAGTTACCTCCTCTTCTTCGGTCTTATCTTCGGTTGTGGTCGGTTGTGGAGAATAAACAAATTCTCCATTTTGAATTCTATACTGCAGGATGATGCCCCGGCCATCCGGTATCTCATCCGTGTACAGCAAGCCATCAGGCGGGTGCTCACGGTCCACGGGAAAAGAATCGCTTACCTTCCCAATGCTGGTGATCGTTCCATCTGCTTTATACGTTGTAACGTACATGGCACCACCTCCTCAAAGGAATCCATAAATAACGACTGGCACGCAGCACTGATTGTGAGCATCGAACTTTGCGCCGTATGTCACATCAGTCCACGGCCATATCCACTTGTCCAGTTTTTTGGTGTCGTAGTAGCCGCCCGGTCCAAAGGTGATTCCGTTTTTGTTGGCAGTTACCTTACGTGCACGAGGTTTATCCCACGCATAAGAACAACGTGCTTCCTTTCCATTCAGCACTACGATTGTGTACTGGATCAGGCCACCTTCTGTCGAAGCGCTATCAAATGGGCTTGTGTAATATTCCTGACAACCAATTGCAATTGCTGCGTAAGATGCCAGACGCCCATCTGAACAAATAACTGTTCCTCCTGCCATACCGGATGTAGGATCGGCATTTTCCCAAAGAGGAACCAGATTACGGATGCCATTAAAAACTAGCCCCTCATCAGTCATGGTTACATTGCTGCTTCCATTGGGACCAACCTGAATTCCACCTGCGCCATCTTTGATGTAATCTGTTGCTGTTTTTCCGGCTTCAATAGCTTTGGTATCGTCGGTGTACTTCGATGCTCTCACCCAATCACTTGCCACATAACTGCCGCTTTCACGGTCATGCTGACAGCACAAAATATCACCACTACCACCTTGTACCCAAAGGTCACCAACCTCATACGGAGGGTACGGCTGGGCGCTGAAGCAACGCACTTTTCCATCCGCAGTAGACTGTGCCCGCGAGGCATCTTGCAAAGCTTGCTGAACTTGCTTGTCTTCGATAGCATCCCAATAGTAACCCCCACTATTCTCTGTCCAGCGGTATCCAATACCTGTTGACTTGTCATAGTACAGGTCACCGATGTGAGCATGCTTTGCTTCAGGCGTTGTCCACTCGACGGCTGGATAGTTTTCTGCTGTAGGAACACCGGGATAAAACCATGAGCATATGCTGCCATCTACTTGTGTTTGCAAAGAGTCCATACGGGTCATCGCATCGAGAAGGTCCTGTGTATTCTGATTGCCAATCTCCAGTGCGCTTTCCATTTTATACTGGTAGGTACGCTTGTAGGATGCAAAGCTACCGGACATGGTTTCAAAATCCAATCCGAATGTATACTCTGTATTTTCAAGATTATCGAGTGTTAATACAATCTTGGAACAAAGAAAGTCCGAACTGATTTCATGCGGCAGACTTACAACATGAACTTTGTCACCAAAATCAATTTTGTCAGTATTGACATTGATTCGATGCAGGTCGAATGCACGAATCGTAATTTTAATTGCCATCTCAACAGCCTTATTCAGCATTCGTTGCCCGTTTGCTTTCAAAGTGTTTCGATTGGTTACATCTTCCCAGATAACTGATTTTTGGATTTTGCCAAAGAGTGCAATGGCACTATCAGACTGTAAATAGTTTTTTCCGCCATTTACAAGTTTGATATCAACACGGTTTCCTTTGCTGTCAGCTTTGCCAAGCGGAATGATCTGTGTGTAAACATTGGAAGCATCCACATACTCACTCAAATCCAGAAGATTTTTGCCAAATTCGATAATCTGGCTAGATGCTTTTCCAATGTCGTCCACAAAATCAATGTAAGATACACCTTTTTCCCTTCGGATGTACAAATATCTATCGTAATCACTCAGGTCTACCTCGTCCTTACCAACTTTACCGGTCGATGCACCAATAAGATTGCCGGAAATAAGATTCCAAACGTTCGTGTAGTCCGTTGTTTTGGGATAGATAAGCACATCCGTAAAGGCTCCTCGTACATTGCCGAGTTTGATCATTCGCTCTTCCGAACATTCAGAAGCATAGTGCTCAATAAGCTTCTTGAAATACTCCCCCATTTTGATTCCTTTTTTGGAATAATCATGTGGTTCATATTGAATATCGTTCAGAAAAGCCAGTTCACCTTCACAAGTAACTGCCTTGGTGTTGTAAAAGTCTTTCGCGTCGTTTAATACACGACCTTTCCAGAGCACCTCGTCATCTTCTCGAATCGTAATGATCGTCTTCAGTTTTTTCAAACTGGAGTACATCGGATTGATGGATGGCAAATTAAACGTAAAGCTGCCTGCTTTATTCAGTTCAAGCGTTGCCTGAGGTTCTGTAATGGCATATCTCTCATCCAACAGCCGTGGCGAATAGAACAGTTTGTCGTCAGCATATACGCTAAACATACTATAACCATCCTCCAATCGCCTGTAAGCTCACTGTCCCATAGCCTTTCGCAACAATGGACGTCGTTTCCCCTGGTATCAGCATGATAATGGGGTCAACCCACGTGCCTTTTGCCAGCGATGTTGTATACCGTCTGCTAGATGTTGTGAACTCAATGGACATAGCATCCCCAGAAGACAATTCGATGCCCAATTTCGGACAAATCGGCTCGCCCGTATAATTGCTGACCGAACCAGAGAAAATTGTAGCGCTGCCATTAACGGCGGTTTTCACAACTTTTCCAATGTCCGCAAACTTGTGCTTATACGGGTTCAAGCTGTAGTTGATAGTGAGCATGGTGTGACCGTTGCTTTGTTTGGGATTGTCCACCCAGCATCGGCCTTCATAAAAATAGGCCGCATCTTCTTCCAGGCTGACGCGAAGTCGTTTACCCTGAAGTGCGGCCATCACCTTGCTGTAGATTGTCATAAAGGGTTCAACATCATTTTCTACATAAAAATCCCAGCTTCCTTCTCGCATGTTAAATACCGGGTAGCCCGTCAATGCTTGTGCTGCATCAATTACACCACTGCCACCCGGCAAGTCGATATTATGCGTTTTTTCGGTCGGAGGTACAACGATGGGGCGTTCTGCAGGCGTGAGGTGCCAATCAGACCACGTGTTGTACTGTCCAAAATTCACAGAATACTCGCGTTCCAATCAAATCACCCCTCTTTCTGCCAGAATGTTTCTTCCGCCCATGTTAGAATCGATTTTCGGTGCCAGTTCGCCAACAGTCTTTCCGCTGTCAAGTACAAGCTTCATTTTACTGATCGATTCTGCCATTCGGTTCACGCGATTGCCCAGCTGGCTAATTGCGTTTACCACATCGCTATTGTCTGACCGGAACTTCGTAAACGCTCCATTTTGATTTCCGCCAATCCTCTGTGCGAGTTCATTACTGCGATACACACGTTCCGCTGTTTCAGCAGAAGGCGTATATGCCTGTGTAGCTGCCCAGCTGGTCGGAGATGCATAGTCAGAAAGATTCAGCACCGGCGTAAAAATCGGTTCAGCAGTCTCCTGTCCAGTTGCAACATCATAGAGCATCTGGGCCGCATTCATGGCAATGTCAAGTGCAGAGCTGGTCATATCGTCCATGGAACGATTCACACCATCCTCGGTACTGGTGATGCCGTTTGCAAAGCCCTGTCCCATGTAAGCGCCCAGCTCAGCCATAACAGTCGAGGGAGAATGGATACCGAAAATGCTCTTAAAGCCATTCACGATCCAACTGCCCAAGCCTTTGATGCCATTCCAGATGCCGGAAGCTACACTGGTCACGCCGTTCCAAAGACCCTGACCGATGTTCTTGCCGACTTCCCAGATTTTCTTGAATACGTTACCGATGCCTTCCACCAAGTTGGACACAAAGTTTCCGATGCCCTCAGCAATATTCTGAAACAGATTCGAGATCCATTCGCCAAAATTGGCAAACCACTCTTTCACCTTATCCCAGTTTTTGATAAGTGCAAAGCCTGCCACACCGATAGCAGCAATTGCCAGCATAATTAGTCCGAGTTCTGGTACCGTTATGCCAATAACACCTGCAATGGTTGTCAGAACGCCCATAACAGCTTCGCCAACGCCTGCCAGTGCACCGCCTTCTCCAAACAACCCCATAACAACCTTACCGATACCTGCTAGCAAACCGCCATCCTCAAAGAGTTTACCAATGAAGGATGCAATTTTCGGCATGTATGTCGTAAAGCCGTTCTTAACCGTATCCATCAGAGTCTTTCCAAAGTCAGACCCGAGGAAATTCAGTAATGCACTGATGGTCGAACTGATGGCTGTACCATAATCACCGTTCATGGCTGCTACAACAGCAGACATTGAAGCGGTAATGGTCTCCGCAGCACCGTCACGCATATACAAGCCAATGAAATTTGAGAGCTTCTGCGCAATTGCCGGATACGACTCCTGCACTTTGCCCCATGCTTTATTGAACCCATTCGAGATGGACTTCCAGTTATCAGCAATGGCAATGCCAAGCTGCATGGTAACCTTCTTTGCATCATCGCTCATATTAAGCGCATCAGCAAAAGCTTCCGCATACCCAATAAAGCTATAACGCTCGTCCTGCAGTTCGTGGAGAGCTGCCAGTCCATCATCCGTATTCTGCGTCCCGGCCTGTACATACTCGTTATACTTGTCGTAAGCATTCGTGGTGCGTTTCAGTTGGTAAGACATATTTCGCAGGGCAGCACCCATGTTGATGGTAGAGGTCACAACACCATAATCACCATCTTCAAACAGCTTCAGAAGAATGCTCTGCTGGTTGGAATACGTCTTCATCTCCAAAGCATAGCGCTCATTTTGTTTATCGAACCTATCAAGTTCAGCATTGTTCAGGCTGTTCACCAACTGCTGATACTCGATTTGCTCTTTCAAATACCGCGCATATGCCTCTTGGGTCTTACGGCTCTTCTCACCGAACGCATCCTTGGTTTTCGTGTATTCTTCTTCTGCCGTAGTCAGTGCTTTAGCCTGAATCCCGATTTTCTTGTTGATGAGTTCGATTTGTTTGTTCGACTTTTCTGCAGCAGTTGCTGTCTTTTCGTACTTGCTGCTCCAGAAGCTGTACTCGTTTTCAGCAGCGCTGCTTTCGTCATCGTACCGGTCAAACAAATCGGAATATGTATCTTCGTATTGGGTTTTCTTCAGATTTTCCAGCGTAGCCTGCTCGTCCATCAGGGTGTTGTAGGCTTCGCGGGTCTTATCATTGTTCTTGCCCACTCTCTTGAGAAGTGCGTCATATTGCTCCTGCGCAATTTTCACACGACTGGTTTGCCGTGTGATCTTTGTGCCGATATACTCACTTCTTTTCTGGGCAATTTGCTCATTGGTTGCAATGTCACCCTCGCGGGCTTCCCACAGAGAGTATTCCTTATCGGCCGCTTCCAACAAATATTTGTTGGCTTTCAGCTTCTTGGAATAGTTCTCGGCAATCTGCTCCGCCAGAGTTTTTCCGGTTTTCTTCGTCGAGCTGGTGCGGCCCATCGTAGTGGGCTTTGTGGTCGTAGAACCAGAACCACCCAGCGTTTTCAGAATATCCTCGGCTGTTGTAGTCGTTCCACCAAACACGCCGCTCAGGGCACCAACAATATTAGTAGCTTTATTCGTGACATCAGTCTTGGTTGCATCCATGCCACCAAGAAGGGTCGAACGGATGCCACCATTCAATGCCAAGAGACTGTTCTGCACCCCATCTGTCTGGCTAAAACCAACGCACATGCCTGCCAGAATATTGCTGGCATCTCCCTGAGAAACGGTACTCGGGCTATGAATACCCCAATAGTCTCTGAACTGGCTATTGATGGTGGAAGAAATATTGCCGCACGCTGCCGTAATAGCAGCCATACCAGCAGAACCTTCCATCCCCTGTGCCAGGCCCATATCCAGCCAGTAGCCGTTTTCCTCCATCATGGTGCTAGGGGAATTGATACCTGCGGTTTCTCTGGTAGCATCCTCTACCGTCTTTGCCAGATTGACGCTGCTTTCCCGAACATCCTTCTGGCTGTTATTCATGCCTTCTGCCAGTTTATCGCCAACAGATTTGCCATACTCAGTAGCATCACGTTCGTCTGCTGCTTTGTTGGCTGCTCCGAACAGACCATCCAGAAAGCTGCCTTCCTTGAACCAATTTGCGGGGTTAAATTTCTCGCCAATAAAGCTCGTAATGTTCGCCCACAAACTGCTCAAAGCGCCCTTAATGCCGTCTCCTTCGCCGCCACCGCCATCCCAGGCCCATGCAATCAGGTCGATAATGGTCTGGATCGCCACAGTACCCAGCGTGAACAAAGCCTGTCCGATGGGCTCACTGCACTGCACGATAACGTTACAAACAGTCACGATAAGCTGCGCCAGTGCATTACCAATACTTGGTGCTGCCTGCGCAATGCCATCGCAGACTGCTGTAATAATGGCAGCAATAGAGGTCGCGATGGTTCCGGCAATCGTAGCCAGTCCTTTAAAAATGCCAGCTACAAACTCAACTAAGAGCCATGCCACAGCCTTGATGTTGGCTAGGAACACCTGAAAGCTCAGACCGTTCAAGGCGCTCAAGCTCTCGCCTAACCGTCCAAAGAAGTCTGCGGCGGTCGCAAGCGCCAGCATTGCACCAACACTAACTGCCAGTGCGCTGATTGCGAGAGAAAGGCCAATAACAACAGGTGCTACTGGAGCAAGTAACATTGCCGCAGCTCCAACCACACCGAACGCACCGGCAATTGCCAGCAGTCCCGTTCCGATTTGTGCAAGGCTCAGGTTACCAAGTCCTGTCAGAGCCGGAACCAAAAGGTTGATTGCCACGGTCATGGTAGTCAGCGAAGCCGCTGAACCGAGGGTGCCCTTGGTCAAATTCAGAGCAAGAACGAATTCTGCAAGAGCGCCACCAATTGCAATGAGACTCTTTTTTATGCCCTCTCCGTCCAAACCGGAAATGGATTTCATGGCTCTGCTGAGAACGACCATGCTACTGGAAAGAATGAGCACGGAAGCCGAGCTGGCAAGCATTTTCTTTGAAAAACCTGCAACAATTCCAAATGCTGCAAACTCAGTCAGCGCAGCGCCGACTGCAATCAATCCATTTTGAATCTCGTTCAAATTCATGCTGCCAAACTTTGCAACCGCAGACTGAAGAATGTTCAGAGCCGTTGCCAGCAGAATAAGTCCGGTCCCCTTCAAAACGCCGAGTTTATCAAACTTGGATGCTGCCAGAAAAGCGCCCAGTTCAATGCAAAGAATGCCGATTCCCGTAAGACCA